>ENA-ORSB01002570-ORSB01002570.1-human-gut-metagenome-genome-assembly--contig:-NODE-2570-length-14197-cov-2.740348_pt1 | contig 14197 bp, 8 predicted proteins | sample MGYA00242180_ERZ509144 | MGnify/ENA primary metagenome ERZ509144 (study PRJEB26280, sample SAMEA2338661) | human gut metagenome | biome: human gut; feature: human-associated habitat; material: faeces...
GTTCTCCGTAGAGACATACGAAATGCCCATGCGCACCTCCACCTGCTCGCCCGCCGCAAGGCCGTCGAAGGAGAACCAGTAGCCCACGTCGTCGCCCGAAAGCTCGCGCCCGTACTCCGTATAGAGTTTATATCTCCCGTTGTCCGGCGTCCACTCCGCCTCCACGCCCGTCATCTTCCGTTGCTTCTTCCAATAGCCGCCGGCACTCGGAGTCTTCGAAACGCGAAGCACGAAGTACACCGGGAAAACCTTCTGCGCATTGTAGCAGAACGTCCCCAGCAACTTCGTGCCCTCGATCTCCGTGGCGCTCACCCGGCGCACCATTGCGCCCGACTCGTTGGTAAGCCCCTCGCCCAGATTTAACAGAATATGCCCTGTGCCTTCCGGAAAGGTGTACCTCTCGGCCGAGGTACGCGCCGTGGCCGTGGCTTCGGCAAGGACGCCGTACTTGTCCAGAAAGACCGAGTAATAGCCCGGAGAGGCCTTTTCGTCCCGGTACGACGTGCCGTACTCCCGGTAATCCACCGTCAGAGGGCCCGTCGTGGCCATCGTCAGCAGCGCGCCCAGCTCGGGGCACCCCACGCCGCTCAAGGCGCCGTGCGCGAAGCCCGTGAAGAATTTGTTATGGTATTCGTAGGGCGTGGACCACCAGCGGGCGTCCTTGTCGTAGACGTTCTCCTCCGACCCCATGACGTTGAACGGAACCACCGACATCATCCCGTGCGGCGTGACGGCCCCGGGGTTCGCGGTCCCGAAGTTCGTAGTCCCGATGAACGGGTCGACCCGGTCGGCAGGGGTCTGCGCAGAAGCCGCAGCGCCGAAAACGGCTGCGGCGAGCGCAGCAGTTAAGAGCGTTCGTCGCAGCGGCATCAGCGTATATTGTTTTTGCGGGTGAAGTCGATGATCTCCGGGATATAACCGAAAGCAAGCCCCGTAACCGTGTCCGCACACCCGTAGTAGACCGCAACGCGCCCCGTCGCGGGGTCGTGCAGCGCAGCGCACGGGAACGTCACGTTCGGAACGTCGCCCGTGCACTCGTACGTCTCACGCGGGGAGATCAGGTACGGGCCGCTGCGGGCAATGACTTTCCACGGCTCGTCCAGGTCGAGCAATGCCGAGCCGAACGCATAGACGTAGCCGTTGCACGAACGGAGCACCCCGTGGTAGAACAACAGCCACCCTTCGCTGGTCTCGATGGGCACGGGCCCCGCGCCGATCTTCATGCACTGCCAGGCCGAAACCTCGAACGCCGCGGGCGACATCACGTGGCGGTGGCGTCCCCAGAACTCCATGTCGGGCGACTCGGAATAGAAAATGTCGCCGAACGCCGTATGCCCGTTGTCGCTCGGACGCGAAAGCATCGCGAATTTCCCGCCGATCTTGCGGGGAAACAGCACACCGTTGCGGTTGAACGGGATGAAGGCGTTTTCCAGCTGGTGGAACGTCTCGAAATCCTCCGTCCACGCCACGCCGATCGTCGGGCCGTGGTAACCGTTGCACCACGTCACGTAGTATTTGTCCCCGATCTTGGCCACACGCGGGTCGTAACCGTAGACCCATTGGCCGATTTCGGCGTCGCCGCCCACCAGTTTGAAGTCCTCCTCGCGGATGTCCCAGTCGATGCCGTCCACCGAGAAGCCTACATGGATGCGCATCCGGCGGTTCGTGTCGTCGCACCGGAAAACGCCCGCATAATTATACTTGCCTTTCCTGAAGGGAACGACCGCCGAGTTGAAGATCGAATTCGACGTCGAAAGCGCATGACGCCCGATGATCGGGTTCTGCGTGTAACGCCACATCACCTCTTTGGAGCCGGCGGGACGGTCCTCCCACGGCATATCGGGCTGATTCGAGCCCGCAATTTTCAGTGTATCCATATAAATTATTTGTCGTTTGGTTTGTCGTCATAGGTAAAGGGAACCAGCCGGGTGATCACAAAAGCCGGAATGGTGGCGAGCATCACCGCGAGGAAGAAGATCCGGTAGCTCATCAGATCGCTCAAAAAGCCTGAAGCCATGCCCGTGAGCATCACCGAGAGGTTCATGATACCCGAAGCGAAAGCGTAGTGCGCCATCTGGTGACGCCCCGGAGCGACCTGCTGCATCATAAACAGCGTGAGGCCCACGAAGCCGAAGCCGTAGCCGAAGGACTCCACGACGATGCCCCCGCCGACGAGCCACATGCTCGAAGGCTGGAACCATGCAAGCAAGGCGTAGACCCCGAACGGCAGGTTGAAGATACAGCACAGCGTGAAAAGAGTCCGCCGCAGACCACGTCGGGCGATGTAGTAGCCCGCCAAAAGCGAGCCCAGCAGAAACGCCCCCGCGCCGAAAGTCCCGTAGTAAAGGCCGATCTGCTGGTTCGTAAGACCCAAGCCCCCGGATGCGGTATCCGCCTTGAGGAACAGAGGAACGATCTTCATCACGAAGCCCTCGCCCAATCTGTACAGGATGATGAAGGCGATATAATACCAGATGTGTCTCTTCGTGAAAAAAGCGCCGATGACCTCACGCAGGCCGATAAGGTCATCCTGCAGCGAGCGGCCTTCTGAAGCCGAGCCGCCTGAAGGAAGCGCACGGAGATGGTAAAGGCCCAAAGCGACGAGCGCGGCGCACAGGAGCAACAGAACGACCGTCCACGAACGAACAGAGGCGTCGTAAGAAGACGCGCCGACGGCCGAGAAGCCGTCGCAGAGCCACCCCGCAAGCCACACCAGACCGCCTGGGGCAACCAGTTTCGCAAAATTGTAGAACGCCCCCTGCCAGCCGATGTATTTAGCCTGGGACGCCGGCGGAAGCTCCGACATTTAGACCCCGTCGGCCGTGATGTCGTGCGTAGCACCGCTGAAGGCAACAACGGCAAAGACAACAACACTGACCGCGAAGAACAGCGGAAGCTGAAGCGAAAGGGCCGCTGCGCCGAACAGAACACCGCTCAGCATCTGGCTCCCGACGCCCCAGAACTTCTTCGTCCGGTACAACTCCAGGAACAGCTCCACAGGAACTTGATCGTCCAAGGCCACATGATCAGAGACGTCCAGAACGCTATCTGAGCATCCGAGATCCCCAGCTCCTTGTACAGAACTGCCGAGACCATGTGCAGAACGACAAACGGCGAACCCATCGCAAAGTACAATGACGAACCCCATTTCAAAGGAGAATGTTTAAGATGGCTAAGAGATTGCATAATACACAAATAGAAGAATGCTTAAAGCATTATAAACATATGGATTTGCTCCGACATAAACAACTTTTTTATATGTTTATACTAAATATTATTTATTCTGATATAATGCGATAATCGCGAAATACAGCCTTGCCTTTTAACAAAGAGACTTGTTCGAAATTTTTTTGTATCTCGTGCTAGGTTATTTGAAATGCGGTATTTGAACGCAATAGGCTGAAAATAGACTGTTGTCTTCTCTACTGTATAAAGAATGTAACGACTCGATAAATCGGGTCGTTACGCTCTTTCAATCCCATAGCAGAATGGGATTCAGCTGCCACACACGAACCGTCGTTCCCGACGGACAGGCAACGCTTATTTTATCCGCTCGAAATTAGGGCAGACTCATCTCCACCCAGTTCATACCCTCGTCGCCAATCTGCTGGCCGTTTGAAGAGCGGACATTGATTTCGCCCACCATGTCGTTGCCCGACGGCGACGAGTCTTTGACGATTGCACCGGCACCGTCGTTGAGCTTCCAGTAACCTACCAAACCCTCCGAATCCACCGGAACGGAGTAGAAGTGGTTCTCGGCATTGATCTCCTCCTTGGTCAAGGTGCGGTTCCATACGCGCACCTCGGCCATGTAACCGGGGAAGAAACGGTCGGCATTATAAGCGTAACCGATCCAGAAGGCACGGTTCCAGTCGCTCTCACTGCCTCCGTATGCCACACCCAGATTGAAACCGGAGTAATTGGAGATACCGGCCTGATACAAAAGTTCTCCGTCAACATAGAAATAAGCGAAGGTATCGTCCCACGTTACTGCGACATGGTACCAGCGATCCAGTTCGGAAAGTTCCAGCTTGGCATCCGTACGGTTTCCGCCGCTCATGGCCAGCTGAATCTGGTTCCAGGGCACACCGACGTCGCCCAGACGGAGGAGGAATTTCCCCTCGATACCCATAATAGTAGACAACGAACCGGCTACGCGCGTATCCTGAATATTGACCAGCGCCTCCATGGCTCCGTTCTTCAGACCGTTGAGCGCATTGGCATTCTTCAGATACGGGAAGTAGCAGCGCGCGCGACGCATGTCGGCCACGCACTCAATCAGTCCCTTGGACTTCTGCGAAATCTTGATGTTGACCGTCAGCGCCTCGGAGTTGTCGGGAGCGTTCTTCTCGGTGAGCACGACCTCGCAGCTGCGGGCAGATCCGTCAACCAGAGCCTCCACTGTGAAGTGCAGGCCGCTATCGTCGGCATTATTATAGGTAAACCAGCCGTCGGCACCCTCACCCACCGTCACGTCGAACTCGACATTGGCCGTTACCGGAATATCGAGTGTCTGAGCCTCCACATCTAGGAAATAGGCCAACTTCTCGGGCTCGATCTTCGACTTGGGAAGCTGAGTTACCTTCAGCACGGCTGTGCCGTTCTTCACACCCTTGATCGTCACGGTAGCCTCGCGCGGAGTCTCGCCGTCGTTCTTAGCCATGGAGAAATAGGCCGTAACGTCGGTATCGGCGCCGCCCTCAGTGGGACGGGCGATCGTATAGGTCAGCCAGCCTTCGGCCTCCGATACGATTTCGGCCGTCAGATCGCGGTAGTTAACATTCGTCGACAGTTCTACGGCCAGACGTTCCTCAGCCGTATAGGCCAGACGCATCTCCGCCTTCGAGGTGATCTCGATGGTCTCGGGCACCTCGCCCTTCTCGACGATCTGGAATTCGACCTGTTTGCTGCCCATCTTGAAGACGTAGTCGGCGCTCCGCTCCTGCTCAGTTTCGTTGGGATCCACCTCGAAGACCACTTCAGCGCCGTCTTCGCCCGAGGTTGAGGAAGGATGGACAAAATCGGCCGTGCCTTCGAGCGTCCACGCGCCCGAACTGGTAACCAGCACCGTCACCTTGCCGCCTTCGCGGGGTATGATGTTCGATTCCTCGGCATAGAAGAGTTCGAGCTGCTCCTCGGTCTCGGAGGCCTTTTTCTTAAGCGTAATCTTGAAAGGAGCGGTCTTCTTGCCGCACGCGAACGTATAAGTGAAGACCTGGTCTTCCTCCTTGTCGTTGGCCTTCACCGTGAAGGCCACGATGTCGCCGTCCTTGCCCTTAGCGGCCGAAGGGGTCACATAAGCGTTCTCGGCGCCTTCGAGCGTCCACGCGCCCGAGCTGGTAACCATGGCCGAGACATCGCCGCCCTTACTCCCCACAACGCCTTCCATCGGCGAAACGGAAATCTTGTCTTCGGTAGTCGAAGGATCCACCTTGTCGTCGCTGTCATCGCAAGCTCCGCAGAGTGCGAGCGCAGCAGCTGTAAAAAGAAATATTTTCGAAATTTTCATATCTTGTCATTCAGGTTTTAAGGATTTGTTCATTGCCGGCGAACCGGACAACGGCTTCGTCCGGTTCCGGCCGAACGGTCGGCGGCATCCCGGCCAAAGCCGGGACGCACGACCTCGTCATTCGTTTTCAGGTTAGTTGATCGGGTGCGGTGCGGGATCGTACTGCCCCTCGCCGATCTTGTTGTAGACGTTTTTGGGATCGAGTACGTTCTGCTCGTAGCAGCCCTGTGCCACGTTGCGGAACTGCTTGAGCGAGTGCGAACGGTTGTTGCTGACTGTTCCGGTTCCGGAAGGATCGAATGCGAACCACATGATCCAGCCGTAACCCTGATTCATCAGTGCCTTGGCTCCAGACGACGAGATGGAGTAGCCATAGTTGAGTTGGATAGAGTTGCCGGCACATCCGCTCAGTCCCATACCGTTTACCGGTCTTGCTGCACCGCCGTAGTCGGCGCAGACGTTGTCAATGAATTCAGACGGCTTATGCTCCACACCGTCGATGAATACCGAAGGCAGCGAGGACTGGATATAGCCCAAGTAATAGAGGTGTACCCAGGTCTCCCAGGGGCACAATTCCTTCATCGCCTTTTTGGTCTCGTAGCAGAGACGGGCGGCCTGCTGGGAGCTGGGGCCTGCGAACCATTTTCCGGATCCGGAGTAGCTCGAATACTCGTCATCGAAACCTATACCATCGAGCTTATAGTCGAGACAGATTTGAGCCAGCTCCTTGCCGAACTGCTCACAGCCCCAGTCGCTCAAACCAGCGATGCCGGCCTGGTCATGGTTGCCCAGGATGTCGAGCAACACCTTGATACCTTTCTTACGCAGCGGCTGGAGCAGCTCCTCCGAGTTGTCGAGTAGCGCCTGCACGTTGGGGTTGGCGTTCATGTAAACCTTCTGTTTCGAAGCATCCCAGTTGATGTTGCCAGCGAAGAGCACGACGGCATCGAAGAACGGCTGACCGTCCTCCAGAATGTACTCGATGGCGTTGAGCGGGTTGCAGTCGTTCACCTCGAAGTAACAGATGTTGCGGATCTTCTTCGAACCAATGCGCGAAACTAGGAAGTCGACGTATTCAGCCTCATCTTTGACGACGATACCCTCCGTCTGGGCTACGGCCTGAAGGGGAACCATGTAGGTGGTAACATACTCCAGATCGGAAGCACTCGGCGAGAGCGTTACCTCGATCTGCGCAGAGGTTTCGCCGGCAGGGATGGTTATCACGCCGTCGTTCGCAATGGTGCAGAGTTTCTCGGGGAATACGACGTACTCAGTAGCGTGGTCGAAGTTGTACTCATCGACATGGCGTTCGTCGAAGACGAGCTTCACCTTGGTCTCAGCCGTAGCGGTCTTCTCCAGCGTGAAGGTCAGGGTTTTCTTGACGGGCTCCACGGCATCGTGAGCAAACTGGATGTTCAAATCATCGGCCGTCGAGAGCGAACCGACGATCTCCTCGCCCGGGGCGGGATTCTCGCTGCCGGCCTTCTGCGATACGGCGATCTTCGCGGTCTTCTCACCCTCGCTGGACGTCACGACGATCTGCCCTACACGGGCGTCTCCCGTATTGTCCTTGGCGTTGACCGTCAGCTTGTCGCCCTGCTTCTCGGCCGTCATCCACTCCTCGGGGTAGGAGAACGTCCAGTCGGGTGCATTGGTCGTAACGGTCAGCTCAACGGCCTTATTGCCAGTAGCCTCGAACCCAATGGGATCCGACGGCGAAACGCTCAGTACGATTTCACCTACTTCAAGCCCCTTCTGGTTTACGTTGATGTTGACGGGTTCGGCGTTACCGGCTGTAATCGTGATGCGGCCCGGACGTACGGACTCCGTGGTGTTGGCCTGGGCGTTCACGGTTAGTTTGTCACCGTCCTGCTTGGCGACGATCCATTCGCCGTTCTTCTCGAATGCCCACGACTTGGCGTCGGTCTTGACAGTCAGCACAACGTCCTGATTGTCGCCGGCCTTGAACTCAATAGCAGACGAGGGCGTTACCGACAAAGAATTCTTTTTGTTCACATCATCGTCGTCATCGTTGCAGCCGACGAGAGCCCCCGATGAAATGGCGAACATACCCGCCAAAAGCATCAGAAATGACTTTCTTTTCATGTTTGGTTGATTAGGTTAATTAAAAAGGTTAAATTAAAGTTAAGGTATTACGATTCCTCAGGTAATAAATCTCTCACTCTTCGGGGAGCGCGACGCTCTGCCAATTCACTTCGCGCTCGGTCTTCAGATCGAAGCCGTTGCCGGTATAATCCTTGACGATTTTACCCTTCGTATTGTCGTCGAACTTCCAGTAGGCCACCAGTCCGTCCGATGCGGGATCGATCTTGTAGAAATGGTTCTCGGAAGCGATCTCTTCGGACGTCAAGGCCTTGTTCCAGAGGCGCACTTCGCCCATCATGCCGTCGAAACGACGCTCGTAGAACAAGTCGCCGTCCGACTGGAGGCGGTACGAGTGACCAATCCAGAAGCAGCGCTCCTTGCCGTCCGTCTCATCGGAATGCGGAATGGCGAAGTTGATCTTGTCAATGATCACTGCCTGCCCGTCGGTACCGGATACTGAGGCCTTGGCCGTATCCTTCAGCTTGCCGTCGATATAGACGCAGATAGTGCCGCGGTCGAACGTGACGGCGATATGATGCCAAACGAACTGCTTGAGGTCGTAACGACTGTCGGCCTCGACCGGAATCTTCCCGCGTGCAGGCGAGGTCTCCTCCTCCGAAACCTTCTTGGCGAAGGCCACCTGCAACTGGTTGGTAGGACGGCCATCGTCGCCCAGACGGATGAGGAACGTATCCTCGATGCCCATGATCGTCGAGATCTTGCGGTCAAACGAGTTGGCGTAGACGAGCGCTTCGAGCGTGAAGGTCTCCATGTCCTTCACCGCCTCGGTGTCGGCCGTCCACTCAGGCCAGGCGCAATTATTTTCCATCTCGGCCACGACGTTGATGAGCGCGGCCTTCGAGAAGACGAAGTAGACCGTCCGGGCGCTTTCGAGGATATTCATGCCGTCGGCCGACACGATGCGTACGGGCAACACGTAGCGCTGCTTCTCCTCGATGGGCAGATTATCCAAATTCGTAAAGGCGAAGGTGAGCGGCGCACTCTCCACCATCCCGGCCGTGATGACAGTCGAAATATCCGCGAAATCGTAATAGCCGCCGTTGGCGGGGAGCAATTCGGCCGTCGGATCGTCGTAGAACATCCGGTAGTGCTCCAACAGACCGGGAGCCTCGGCGAACGTGACCGTGATGTCGCGCTCCCGGGGCTGGGCCATGGCGACGGTGACGTCGCAACTCTCTTCCCGGGTCACGTCGAGGTTGTCCCGTTTGATAAACACGTCGTCGGTGAACGACGTTGCGGAGATGAACACCTGATTGCTGAAGTGGTGTTTGCCCTCCTCATCCTCCTTGCAGCCCGTGAATACAGCCGCCAAGAGCAGGCACAATGCGAATCCTAATTTATTTTTCATCGTCGTTTTTATTTTCAGGATTGTTTTCGGACTCCTCTTCGGGCTCGGGGTTCAGGATGCCGAGCGCCTCGCGGATTCTCTTGTAGGTTGGCGTATTGAAATAGTCTTCCTGTGCGTTCGATGCGCAGAGCCCCAGCTTATCGCACTGTACAGTCTGGGAGGTTTTCGGATCCATCACCCACTGCGCGGCCACCTGGAGCGAAGCGCCCACCTGAGCGTCGTCGCCACCGTCGGCGATCGACGGCACGGAGGCTTCCAGCACGACCCGGTTGCTCGGAACACCCTCTTCGAGTTGGTCGCGCACCATACGGGAGATAGCCACCGACGACGAGGCACCCTCGGTCAGGATGATGACGTAGTCACACTCCGAAAGAATCGTCTGGTTCTCGATGCTCGTGATAAAGGCGGGGTATCCGCGGAAGAAGAGTAGCTTGTTGGGATTGTCGCGGCGCCACGTGTCTGCCGCCAGCACAAACGGAGCGGCGACACTGCTGTCGTAACCGCCCAGATAGGAGACGACGATGCCGTCGAATCCATACCGGGAGCAGGCCGCAAGCTGCTTTTCAGTCTCGGCCTTGCAGTACTCGGCGAACTTCTCCTCCGTATAGTCGCCCTCGTGCTCTGTACCGAAAGATGCCTCCTTCATGGCGTCCCAGGTACTGCGGATTGTCGTATAGTCCACGACGTTGAGCGTGCGGGTGCCCTTCTTCGAGCGCACCTCGGCAATCTCATCCATCAGCGCCGGATGTAGGTTATCGACGTCGGTCATGAGCAGGTAATCCACACTGTCAGGCATAGACATAGGATGCTGGTTCTGCCGATTCGGAGCAGTCGAGGTTCCTCGGACGATCATCATCGTCACCAAGTGTTCGCCGGCCTTGAAATCCCGGAGCGATGCCAGAAAAACCGGATCGCTCTGATTCATCTGCGGCAAAAGATCTCTGTGTTCGACTTCCGTCCAGTCGCTGCACGAGGCCAGTAGGGCCGCCGTGGCGAAAAACGGAATAAATATGCGCTTCATGTCAAATTTCGTTTTAATGGGTTAAACGGCGTGTGCGATTATTTGACGGCCGGATTGCAGTCCCACCACATGCGGGTCGCCATGTTGTCGGAGCCACCAAGCATCTCCACGGCTTTGGCGTAGTTCTCCGGGTTGTTGGTCGCCTCGTCCGCAGGATAGGACATGCGACGGGCGCCGAGCGTAAGGTTCCGGATGCCCTGCGAGTTATTGCCCACGGCGGACTCCATGGCCGGAATCAGGTGCGGGAAGCCTGTACGGCGGAAATCAGCCCACGCCTCGTTGCCAAGATGGAAGTTGGCGATCCACTTCTGGATGATGATGCGCTCCTGCATCTCCTCCTTCGAGGCGCCGTCGTTCCAAGCCACCCCCAGCTGGGAGAGCTGTGTAGAATAGGAGGTTGCACCGCCGTTGGGGTCGGTGTAGGATTCCGGAAGAGTGGTGCCGGCAAGGTATTCGTCGACGCCCGCAACACCCCACTGTTCGAACGAGAGGCGGACGCCCTGCTCGTAGAAGGTCTTGGCGCTGCCACCCATGTTCCAGCCGAACACGCCGACGGCTTCCGCCTTCAGGAAGGCCACCTCGGCGGCATTCATCCACTGCAACGGAGTAGCCATGCCGTCTACGAAGTTGACGCCTGAATAGAGCAGCCCCACAGTGCTGAGCGCTGGAATGGCGATACCACGACGCATGCCCACATACTCAGGAGCGTTGTCCCCGGAGAACTGCGCCTTGCTGAAATATTTCTCGCGGCGTGGATCCTCATAACCGTTCATGTAGCAGATGATGTCAGCTGCAGCATGCGAATCGCCGCCCGTCACCGACCCAGCTGGGGAGTTGTACATGCATGCCGTATAGAGCGGATTGCCGTCCTTGCCGAAGGCCAGGGACGAAAGCTGCGCATTGTCTGCGTTCGACTGCATGACACCGACAGAGTGCGCCACGGCCTGTTCGCCCAACTGCTGCGGAGAGAGGCCCTTCGAGCTTACGAAATCGGTGTATACCACCCGCATGGCCAGCCGCAGCTTCATCGAGTTGGCAAAACGGCACCATTTCACGGCTGTGCCGTCGAAGACCTGGTCGGTCGTACTCGTGATACTCCGGTCGATGTTCTCGTCCAACAGGGCGATCGCCTCGTCCAATTCATCGAACATCTGCGAATAGACCTTGGGCTGGTCATCGTAGGCCACCTGGATCTTACCGGTGCTTCCGATCTCGGAATAAGGAATCGGCCCATAGGTGTCCGTCACACGGTTCAGGACGCAGACCTTCACAATCTTGAGGATGGCCAGAACGAGCGGATCCTCCGAAATACCCTCTACGTTCGACATGTTGCTGTACAGCTGCGGGATGACTTTGTCGCTGTACATGAACACGTTCGTCCAGTTGTCGGTCGGGTTGTATTTGGAAATGGTGTTCGTCCAGCCGTTGTTCGCATCAGCGTAATAACCGCCCTGCGTACTGCCTAGCAGACAGTCAGTGAACTGCGCCGTATTGACATCCGTCGAGACGACGGTACCGAACATGGCAGAGAGTCCCGAGGCGATGGCGTAGTCCTTGGCCTCCATCTGCTCCTTGTCCACCTCATAGGGATTGCTGTTGATGTCGAGGTAATTCTTGGTGCATGCGCCCAACCCGCACAAGACTGCGAAGGAGAGCGCCGCTTTTATCATTTTGTCTTTCATCGTGTCGCTGTTTTAGAATTTGAAACGGAGATTGAATCCCACGTTGCGCAATGACGGCATCATGAAGTAGTCGATACCTTGATAGTAGTTGCCCGTCGTCGCGATGCTTTCCGGATCGAACGGAGCCTTGTTGTAGAGCATCCACAAGTTGCGGCCCACGATCGAAACCGTGATCTCGCAGACGTTGCGCAGCACTTTGCGGGGAATCGTGTAGCCGATTGAAGCCTCCTGCAAGCGCACGTTCGTAGCCGAATAGGTGTAGAACTGCGGGATGGAATTGCCGCCCGCGATGGCCGAATACCAGGTGTAGGCATCCACCACGTCGCCGCCGTTGAGCGTCACACCTCCGGCATCGCGCGCCGCGGCCGTAGCCTCTGACACGCCGTACTGGTCGAGCATAGCCTGCGTACGCGAATAGACGATGCCGCCCAAACGGGCCGCAACCATAAAACCGAAGTTCAGGTTCTTCCACCGGAAGTCGTTGCGCCACGACATGTTGGCGTCGGGCAGCACGCTGCCCAGCTTGACGTATTTTTTTACATCCTGAATCGTCTCCGTAGCCACATTTCCGTTCTCGTCGATGTAAATGGCGTTGTTCTCGTCGTAGCGCAAATCGCGGCGGGAGTAGAGATCACCCAGCGTACCCCCCTCCTGCAACAGGAACAGCGCGTCGCCCAGACCGCCCATATTGAGCCGGTCGATCGAGAAGCGCTCACCCGTGGCGTAGTTGATAACGTTGTTGGCCAGTGAGACGATTTTATTCTGGTTGGTCGACAAGGTGTAGTTGGTATCCCACGTGAAGTCGCGCCAGGTATTCCGGTAGCCCAATGCCAATTCGATACCCTGGTTGCGGACATTACCCGACTGGATGATGATCTTGGAGAAACCCGTGCCGCCCGAGATCTGCGGGTCGAAGGTCTGGTTCGACGTATGCGAATTGTAGTAGGTGAAATCGAGGTTAAAGTGCTTGAGGAAGCGCATCGTCAACCCCACCTCGAACGACTTGGTGCGCTCGGGCTTGAGGTGGTAGGCGGGATACTGCGTCTGCGTGTTCCACGACAGGCCGCTTTCGTTCCACGAATAGAGCGGGTTGGCAATGTAGCGTTCGAAGGCGACGCCCACCGAGGCGAACGAACCGCGCAACTTGATATAGGAGAGATTTTCGGGCATGTTAGGAATGAGCTGCGACAACACGACCGAAAGTCCGACCGAAGGATAGAAGAACGACTTGGCATTCGAATGCGGACCCGCCAGCTGCGACGGCCAGTCGTTGCGGCCCGTGAGGGTCAGGTAGTAGGTGCCCTTGTATCCCACCTCGGCCGAAGCGAAGATCGACTGCGTCTGTTCGCGCCAGCCCTCCTGCTTGCGGACGGTCTTGGTCGAGTTGCTTAGGTTCTGAATGTTGAAAACGTTGGCCAGCCCCTGCTTCTCGCCCGACGTACCGTCGGCAATGGGGCCGCGGATCTTCAGGGCGTCGTTCTTCATATCCGAGAACGAAGCACCGATGTTGGCCTGCAACGACCAGTCGTCACCGAACGTTTTATTGATATTGAGCAAAGCATCACCATAAACCTGGCGGTCCATCGTCTTGGTGACGCCGTAAAGGCCGTTGGCAGACTGCTCGGTGAGCTGCACGTTCGACGACGCATACATCTTTTCGGTATAGGTGTTGTGCGAGTTGTCGAGACGGATGCGACCCGAGACATTCAGCCAGTCGAGGATGTCGTACGACAGCGCCGCGTTGAGCATGTAACGATCCTTACGGTTCTCGCGCAGGTTGCGGTAGTTCGCCCAGTAGGGGTTCTGCATGGTGATGGAGCCGTCGCCCATCGGCCAGTACTGTTTCGAAATCTTGTCTATGGGATCGTAGCGCTCGTACATTTCGATATCCGCCCAGTCATCGCCGCGCGGGAAGAGGTAGGCTCCCGTCAGAGGGTTGTTGTAGGTTCCCTGATTGATCATGTTGCAGTCTTCCTGCAGTACGTAACTGGCTCCTACGTCCAGTCTCATCTTGTCGTTCAGAAAAGAGGTGGTGTTGCGGAAAGTGAAGTTGTAGCGGTCATAGCTGTTGTTGGGCACGATACCGTCGGAATTGATGGCCGCGGCTGAGAAATAGGTCTGATTCTTCTCCGTTCCGGTCGAAAGCGAAACGCTCTCGGAATTGACTACGCCAGCACGGAAATAGTCTTCGCGGGGATCGTAGCCGTATCGGTTGGCGCGGTTGAGCCGCTTGCCCCAGCTGTAACTGGCCACGTTGATCGGCGTAGTAAGGTTGCCCGTGCCATAACGGTTCTGGAACTCAGGCAGCACCAGCGGGCTCATGATCTCAACACCGGCCGTCGCGGTGACGGAGAGCTGTCCGACCTGTCCCTTCTTAGTCGTGACGACGATGGCACCGTTGGCGGCGTCCGAGCCATACAATGCCGCGGCCGCGGCACCTGTCAGCACCGAAATCGACTCGATGTCCTCGGGGTTGATGTCGGCGATGGGATCGGTCGTACCCTGCGACG
>ENA-ORSB01002571-ORSB01002571.1-human-gut-metagenome-genome-assembly--contig:-NODE-2571-length-14188-cov-2.898182_pt1 | contig 14188 bp, 7 predicted proteins | sample MGYA00242180_ERZ509144 | MGnify/ENA primary metagenome ERZ509144 (study PRJEB26280, sample SAMEA2338661) | human gut metagenome | biome: human gut; feature: human-associated habitat; material: faeces...
CGTCTGCGGCGGCGCTCCCTGGCCTCCAACCGCTCACCGAGATCGCGCGCGCCCACGCCGTAGACCAGATAGAGGATCACGCCGGACACCAGCATGATGAACACGGTCGAAGCGCAGCGGCGGCCCGAGGCATTGACATTGTAGCCGTACAGTCCCTCCTCCGCACACATGGCCTGAATGACCATGGCGTAGCTCGTGCCGTAGGAGCTGGCGAAGGTGGCGGACATATCGTACTCGGTAAAGAGCGCGTTGAAGTTCAGCGCGAACACCGCCAGCACGCTCGGCAGGATGATGGGCAGCTTGACCCTGAGGAAGGTCGTCAGGCCGCTCGCGCCCATGTTGCGCGCGGCGTCCTCCAGCTCCTCGTCGATGGCGTAAAACGCCGCCTTGATCATGCGCAGAGAGAACGGCAGCTTGACCACCGTGTACGCCAGCACGAGCAGGATGCGGACGTGCTCGGCGAAGTAGAGGTTCACATTGCCGACGTACCAGATGTTCTCGGCGTTGAAGTAGGTGCGGTAGGAATAGCAGATGAGAATGGTCGGCAGCAGCCACGGGAAAAGCAGGCAATATTCCAGCACCACGCCGGACTTCTTGTTACGGTTTTTGAAGATGTAGTTGCAGGCGATCACGACGATCAGGCACGCGAGCGCCGCGGCGAGGATGGAGAGCACGAAGCTCATTTTGATGCCGCCGAGGGTCGCCTCGTTGGCGAACAGACCGGAGATGGAGCCCTTGCGCACCTTGTAGGTGCCGCGCGAGGTGAGGTACTGGTAGTCCTGCGTGCCGAAGAAGTTGATGAGCGTCCAGTTGGAAAGGTCGAGCTTCTTCATGCGGATGGCGCCGTAGGTCTGGAATGAGAAAATGACGATCATCACCACGGGGATCATGTAGATGATGAAGAGGACATAGGCATAGATGTGCGCGAGGGTATTCCAGACGGGATTTGTGATCTTCTGTTTTTGCAGCCGCGCCTTGGTCTTGGAGACGGAGAGGTAGTGGCCCTTGCGCTCGTAGGCGGAGAGCACGGTGAGCAGCACGATGGTGAACATCGCGAGAATGATGGACAGCAGTGCGGCGCGCGCCTGCGGGAAAGCCTCATCTGCCGTGGACGAGCCGGCGAGACGCACGATCTCGGGGTTGATGGAGTCGTAGCCGAGCAGCGTGGGGGCGGACATGGCGCACAGACCCGTGATGAAGGTCATGACCGTCAGCGAGAACATGGTGGGCACGAGCGTCGGGAAAACGACCTTCCAGAGAACCTTGAAGGGCTTCGCGCCCATGTTGCGCGCGGCCTCGACGGTGTTGTAGTCGATGCCGCGGATGGCGTTGCGCAGGAAGAGCGCGTGGTTGCTCGTGCAGGCGAAGGTCATGGTGAAGAGCACCGCGTTGAAGCCCGAGAACCAGTTTGGATCAAAGCTCGGGAAGGCGTTGACGAGCGCGGTGGTGAGAATGCCGTCGGAGGCGTAGAGGAACAGATAGCCCGTGACCAGCGCGACGCCGGAGTAGATCATCGTGGTCATGTAGCCGAGGCGCAGGATGTTCGCGCCCTTGATGTCGAAATACTCCGTCAGCAGCACGATGGACACGCCCACCACATTGACCGTGACGACCAGGCAGATGGCGAGCTTGAGGGAGTTCCAGACGTAGCGGCCCATGCTGCCCGCGAAGAAGAAACGGATGACCGCGAAGGGATCGCGCACGCCCTCGGCGTTCGTGGTGGTGAAAATGCTCGTGAGCGTATTGAGGCACGGCAGGAGCATGAAGCCGAAGAAGAAGTAGGCAAAGAGTACGATGCCGATCATGCGCACCACAAACGCCGCGTCGAAGCGGGACTTAGCAAGAGAGCCGCCCATCACTCCACCTCCTCCGCGGAGGGCGCGTAGGCCATGATGTCGTTCGGGTTCAGGATGACCTTGACGCGCTGGCCCGGGTCGTAGATGTTCACGCCGTCGTTCTTCTCAATGACCTTGAGGCTCTGCGTGCCGACGTGGATGTAATACTTGATGTAGAGCCCGTAGTATTCGCAGCTCTCCACCGTGCCGTCGAGCGCGATCTCGCCGCCGCGCGGGGCGACGTTGACGTGCAGACGCTCGAGACGGATGTAGTTGTGCTTGCTTGCGTCCACCTCCGCACCGGCAGCGCGGAGGGCGGACACGGTATCGTCATTCAGTCGGTTGATGTCACCGATGAAATTGCAGACAAATTCGGTTTGCGAGTGGTTGTAGACCTCATTGGGCGTGCCGATCTGCTCGATGATGCCCTTGTTGAACACCGCGATGCGGTCGGAGAGCGTCAGCGCCTCCTCCTGATCGTGGGTGACGTAGATGAAGGTGATGCCGGTGCGCTGCTGAATGCGCTTGAGCTCGATCTGCATATCCTTGCGCAGCTTGAGGTCGAGCGCGCCGAGCGGCTCGTCAAGCAGCAGGACGCGGGGCTGGTTGACCAGGCTGCGGGCAATGGCCACCCGCTGCTGCTGGCCGCCGGACAGCTGGTAGATGCTGCGGCGTTCAAAGCCCTTCAGGCCGACGATCTCGAGCATCTCGAGCACCTTCGGGCGGATCTCATCCTCGGTCATCTTTTTCAGGCGCAGACCGAAGGCGACGTTCTCAAACACGTTCAGGTGCGGGAACAGCGCATACTTCTGGAACACCGTGTTCACAGGCCGCTTGTACGGCGGCATGTTGGCGATGTCCTTGCCATCAAAAAAGACATTGCCCGATTTCGGTGTTACAAAGCCGGCAATCACACGCAGGGTCGTCGTCTTGCCGCAGCCCGAGGGGCCCAGGAAGGTGACAAACTCCTTGTCGTGGATGTCCAGCGAAAGTCCGTCCAGGACCTTCTGCCCATCGAACTCGACAACAATGTCTTTCAGAGATACGATCAGATTTTCATTCATTTTTATTGCATCCCCCTTTGCGGAATTTCCCGTTATAGCACTCTCTTTACGCACCGTTTCTTCCTTGGGTCGGCACAGAGCCCTTGACGAGTCAGCGCCAATTATGCCGCCCCGCAAAGGTTTGTTACACGACTCCCTGCTGAAGAAGCCGCTGCAAGCAGCACATACAACGCCAATGTGTCAGGGCAGAAAAGATTTACCCTATAGATGCACACACAAGGTATATTATACGGCTTGTGGAATGTTTGTCAATAAAAACCTTTCATATTATGGTAATGAAAATTTCATATTTCGGTAAAGCGGTGCGCAGTATCATTTTTTCGCTGCAAAACCGGCTGCCCCGGCCGCCACTTCCCCACCAGAATCGGGAAATACCTGCGCGCCAGCGTGCCGTAAATTTTGCCGCACACGACGAGATACAAGTGCAGTGACAGAGCAAAACGAAGTGCAGCGTTTGCAAGCGCAGCGGTGCATTGACAGAAAATCAGGCGGTAAAAACGAAAATTCATAAATGCCTCCTTTGCATTTGCAGACTAACGGTCTGTAAACGAGGTAAAAATCAGCAAAACTCCTCCAACAGAGTGCATTGTTCCTCTGTCAGGAGGTCAAGGCCAATCTCCTGCGGGAAAAGTCAAGACATTTGCCGCGGATTGTACGGTGCGCGGTGGTGGGTGGCGTGTTATAATTATCCGCATAGAGAGGTGAAATGAATGTGGCAAAAATCGGCGTTATCGATGTGGGCGGCGGGCTGCGCGGCATTTACGCGGCGGGCGTGTTCGACTGGTGCTTGGAAAACGGCGTGAAATTTGATTACGGCATCGGCATTTCGGCGGGCAGCGCGAACCTTGCTTCCTATCTGAGCGGCCAGCGCGGGCGGAACTACCTGTTTTATGAGGAATACTCGATGCGCAGGCAGTACATGGGCGCGGGCAATATGCTGCGCAGCGGGTCGTTTTTGAATCTGCAATACATCTACGGCACATTGAGCAACGCGGGCTGCGAGAATCCGCTGGATTTTGAAAAAATGTCTGCCAATCCGATGGAGTGGTATATGATCGCCACCGATGCAACAACTGGCAAGCCGAAATACTTTACACGCAGCGATATGCAGCAGGATGACTACCGCGTGCTGATGGCTTCCTGCTGCATCCCGGTGGCCTGCAAGCCAATCGTCATTGACGGCATCCCCTATTACGACGGCGCGCTGGGTGATACGATCCCCTTGAAAAAGGCATTTGCGGACGGCTGTGACAAGGTCGTGCTGATTCTGACAAAGCCAGAAGGCACTGTGCGCGCTGACAGCACCGACCGTAAGCTGGCACGAGTCATCCGCCGCCGCTATCCTAAGGCGGCCGAGCAGTTGGCCTTGCGGGCGCAGCATTATAACGAGGGTATCGCGCTGGCGGAACAGCTGGCAGCCGAGGGCAAGGTGCTTATCATCGCACCAGACGATACCTGCGGCGTCAAGACGCTGACCCGCGACCAAGAGGCGCTGAAAAAGCTCTACTCCAAGGGCATCCGCGACGCACAAGCCATCGAGGCATTTATAAAATAAACGAAGCCCGCCGCTTTTCCGGGATACGGATAAAGCGGCGGGCTTTATGTTTTTCTAGTAAAATTACGCCAGATTCAGCCGCTTCGTCATGAGCCACTGGGTCAGTGCCCACAGCAGGGCATCGACAAGGGCAATCAGCGCAAAGACGGCGAGCAGGGTGAGCACGATAACGCCCAAGGTATTGTCGGGACCGAAAAACGACGCGGCGCTGAAGTTAGTATTGTTCAGGTACTTGTACCCGCGGAACGCGACAAAGACTGCCGTCACAAGGGCTGCCATCTGCCCGATAAAGCCGATGACAAAGTAGGCGGCAATGCTGATGAGAAGCCGCTGCTGGGTAAACTGCGCGGCAAAGGCACAGGCCAGATATGCGTGCAGCAGTGCGCCCGCGATAAGGGCCAATATAATCAAAAGCATTGCAGACCAGATGGCGACATCCTCGGCAGTGACGCGGCTGAAATCCAATGCAAACCCGCTGCCACTGACCGTGTCGGTAGTCAGCATGCCGCAAAGTGTAAAAAATACCATGCCGAACAGCGTCCATACCGTGCCGCAGATGACCTTAGCAGCAATGTGCTGCCAAATGGGCACGGGCAGAGCCAGCATCAAGTACCCGCGCTCGCCCAACAGGCGGTAAAACTGCTGAATTTCAATAAAAAAGCAGATGGCGAGCACAACAAGAAGGCTTACGGCAGATGCCAGTGCCAGCAAGGCCATGGCGACCCCGGCCAGCGGCAGCCTGTCGGAGGTGTTCTGGACAAAATGGCTCAGAATATTAGTAAAAATGTTCAGCACAAGCACGCCCGCCGCAATGGGCAGAACAACACGGCCTGTGGATTTGAACTCATAATGTAAAAGATTCGTCAGCATTTGTAAACCTCCCGGAAGTAAGCGTCCACGCTCTCCCCTGTTTCCTCGCGCAGCTCGTCGACGGCGGTCTGGCGCAGGACCTTGCCGTCCTGTAAAAGAATGACCTCGTCCAGCACCTTTTCAATGTCGCCGATGAGGTGCGTGGACAGCATAAGCGCGGCATCCTCACTGTAGTTGTGCATGATGGTGCTTAAAATGTAGTCGCGGGCGGCGGGGTCCACGCCGCCCAGAGGCTCATCCAGCAGGTAGAGCCTGGCGGCACGGCTCATCGTCAGGCAGAGCTGCATCTTTTCCTGTGTGCCTTTGCTCATGGAATCGATTTTGTCCCGCCCGCCGATATGCAGGTCGGCGAGCATGGCGTTTGCCTTGACTTTGTCAAAATCGGTGAAGAAATCCGCGTACAGGCTTACGGCATCGTCGGCGGTGAACTCCGTTGGCAGGGCCATATGATCCGGCAGATAGCTGGTGACAGCCTTGGTGAAAACGCCGACAGGAACTTTATCAATAATGACGCTGCCCGCCGTGGGCTGCAAAAGCCCGGCAGAGATTTTCATAAGCGTTGTTTTGCCGCTTCCGTTGGGGCCAAGCAGGCCAACAAGCTTGCCCGGCGTGACGGCTAAGTCCACGCCGTTCAGCGCAGCGGTGCGGCCATAGCGCTTGGTCAGGCCGTGTACCTCATAAATTGCATCCATGGTTTACTCCTTTTTTGGTGCCTGCTGTGCGGTCTCGCGCAACAGGGTCTCGATTTCGGCTTCGGTCAGGCCGAGGGCCTGCATCTGGTGCAGAAACTCCGCCGCCAGCGTGCCGGCGCGCCGACGGCGCAGAGCCTGCAGGGCAGTGTCATCCGCTGTGACGGTGCGCCCGGCGGTGCGCTGCGCCTGCAAAAGGCCGCGGCTTTCCAGCTCCTGCAAAGCGCGCTGCATGGTGTTGGGGTTGACCCCGGCGTCAGCGGCCAGCTCCCGCACGGGCGGAATGCGGCTGCCGGGCGGGAACTCCCCCGCGACGAGGGCAAGCTCCAACTGCTCGACCAGCTGCACATAGACCGGGCGGCCCGCAGTAATGTTCCAGTTCATGGTGTTTTATGCTCCTTTGTATTATTGTGTTAAGAGCTTAATACAATAATACACGCAGGATACAGCTTTGTCAATAGAAAAAATAAAAAAAATCCCCCGCCGGGCTGGCGGAGGAAATATTACATGATACAACGTCAGGAAATGTGATCCTCGATCCATGTCAACACGTAGTCGAACACCTCGTCGCGGTTTGTCTCGTTGTGCAGCTCGTGGCGGCCTCCTTCAAAAATCTGGCAAGTCAGATCCCTGACACCGGCGGCGCCCAGCATGGCCCAGACCTTGCGCACGCCGCTGCCGTAGTTGCCGACGGGGTCGCAGTCACCGGCAATCAGCAGCACGGGCAGATCCTTGTCAATAGCCTGTGCCCATGCCTTTGTGCTGACGTGGTTGAGCGTCGCGAGCATCTCGCGGTAGGTCGCAGCGGTAAACCGGAAGGTGCACAGCCCGTCGGCGTCATAGGCTTTCACAACGCTTTTATCTCGGGAAAGCCAGGCGTTGGGCGACTGTGCGTTCTCGATTCTCCTGCAATAGCTGCCGAAGTTCAGCTTGACCATCAGCGGCGAGACATAGCGCGGCCCCTTGATGCGGGCAATCAGCCCGGCCAGCCGCTGGCCGACGACATTCATAAAGCTGGGGCCTGCCGTGCCGGAAATGACCAGCGCCGTGATGCTTTCCGGCCACTTCTCGGCGTACCAGCGCGCGTAAAAGCTGCCCATGCTGTGGCCGTAGAGGATGATGGGCGTATCGGGAAAGCGCTCGTGCAGGATACGGTTCATCGTGTGCAGGTCGTTCAGAAGGTGGCAACGGCCATTCGGCTCACCGTAGTGGCCGTGCTCCCCTGCCTGGGCGGTGTCACCGTGGCCGAGGTGGTCGTTGCCCGCCAGCGCAATGCCGTGGGCAGCGTAGAACTCGGCCATCGGTGCATAGCGGCGCACATATTCGCACATGCCGTGGCTGAGCTGAAGGACAGCCCGCACAGGCTGACCGGGTACAGTGTAGAGGAATGCGGAGGAGGTGTGCTTTCCGTCCGACGACGGGAAGGCAATGGCTTCGCAGTGGAGGTTGGCCATGATTACAGTTCTCCTTTGATTTTTTTCCAGTATTGTGCGAAAGCCTGCTCGTTTTTATTATCGCCGGGGACATAGTACTGCCGGTCCTTGATGGCGTCGGGCAGGTATTGCTGGGCGGTCCAGTGGTTGGGGTAGTCATGCGGGTAGAGGTAGTGCTGCCCCTTGACCTTGGCGTCCGCGCCGTCGTAGTGCTTGTTTTGCAGCTGGCGCGGGATGGGCCCGGTGCGCCCGGCCTGAATGTCCGCAATGGCGGCATTGATGCCGTCGTGGGCGGAGTTGGACTTGGGCGCGGTAGCCACCAGCACCACGGCATCCGCCAGCGGCAGACGGGCCTCCGGCAGACCGACGGCGTTGGCAATGTCAACAGCGGCCTTGACGATGGGGATGATCTGCGGCCAGGCCAGGCCGACATCCTCGCACGCGCAGACCATCAAACGGCGGCAGGCGCTGGGCAGGTCACCCGCTTCCAGCAGACGGCCCAGATAGTGCAGCGCTGCGTCGGGGTCGGAGCCGCGCATCGACTTCTGGTAGGCCGAGACGATGTCATAGTGGTCGTCGCCGAGCTTATCATACCGCATGGCCGTGCGCACGGCGACCTGCTGCACCATGTCCAGTGTGATCGTGCGGCTGCCGTTTTCTACGGGTGCAGCGGTGACGGCAAATTCCAGAGTGCCGCAGACTTTGGGAAGTACCGGGATGACAACAACGCCCGCATCAGCGTGATGCAGAACAGGGCCAACGCCTACCGCACCTACTTCCAGGACAACCGGGAGATATACGGAGAGGATGCCGTGAACGGCGTCCTATCCACCCTGGACCAGGGCAGCAAGTACCTGGAGGAGCTGCGGGGCGGGCTGAACAGCGAGTATGACTTCTGGTCCCAGTTCAAGGACGAGAACGACTACAACACCTACCAGCGGGGCAAGGAATATGCCGCGCTGGCGGAGAAACCCGATTTTGCAGAGAAAAGCCAGTACAAGAGCACGGCCAACGGCCAGGAGAAATTCAACGCATGGAGCGGGACCTACTCCAACAGCGGCTTTGACGACATCGCCTACGACTACATCAACCGCAACGAGGAGGCCCGCAGCCGCCAGATGCTCTCCGACATCCAGAGCAACGCGTCCCTGCTGGGCCTGGACAACAGCGAGCGGCGGGAGATGACGGATGACGAGATCGCCACCTTCAACTACCTGTACGCCCAGGACACCGCCAACGGCGACGCGGAGCACAAGAACGCCTACGCCTACATCGACTACCTGACCGGAGACCTCAACTACCGCCAGCGGGCCAAGGCCGAGGAGGAATGGGCCACCTACGCCAAGGAGCACCCGGTGGGGTCCTCCGCGTTCAGCGTGCTGGAAAGCCCTCTCAAGGGCCTTTCCTACCTGGGCCAGGCGGCGGATTACCTCTCCGACGGGGAAATCGACCAGAACGCAGGCTACAACAAGTTCAGCTACATCAACAGCGCCATCCGCGACGAGGTGAACACCATCGTGGAGGACAACTGGGGCGGTGTGGGCAGCTTCGCCTACCAGACCGGCATGAGCATGGGCGACTTCCTGCTGAATACCGCCATCACCGGCGGCAACCAGGCGCTCTCCCTTGCCATCATGGGCACCGGCGCGGCGGCGGATGCCACCATCTCCGCAAAGGACCGGGGCCTGTCCGATAACCAGGCGTTCGCCCTGGGCACTATCGCAGGCGCGGCGGAGATAGTCACCGAGAAGGTCAGCCTGGATGCCCTGCTGGACAAAACCGCGCTCACCAAGAGCGCCATGGGCTACTTCCTCAAAAACACCCTGGCCGAGGGCAGCGAGGAAGTGGGCAGCGACATCATCAACCTGGTGGCCGATGTGCTCATTTCCAAGGACAAGAGCGAGTGGCAGACCTCCATCGACGCCTACGAGGCCGAGGGCATGACCGAGAAGGAGGCGTTCTGGCGGGCCGTCCGGGACCAGGCGGAGAACATGGGCCTGGACTTCCTGGGCGGCGCTGTCTCCGGCGGCGTGATGTCCGGCGCGGGCATCGCCATCAACGCAGGGCTGAATGAATACGGCGCACGGCGCACCGGCGCGGAGTTCCAGGCGATGGGCGACGACGTGGTGCAGGCCACCATCCAGGAAGGGCTTGCAAGCGACCCCAGCACCCAGAGCTACAAGCTGGCCGTGCAGCTCCAGCAGAAGCTCGACGCCGGGCAGACCCTCACCAACGCAGAAATCGGGCGGCTGTACCAGGCCAATGTGCAGGCCATCGACGCGGAGGACGGCCCCCTGCTGCTGCGGGCCGCCGAGGAAGTGACCCAGAAGGGCCGCGTGACCAACAACACCGCCATCGACATTTTGAGCAACCCCACCGCCATCAACACGCTGACGCAGGAGGCTGGGCTGAACATCAGCGAGGACATGAGCAAGTCCCAGCAGCGCAAGGCCGTCAAGAACGCCGTGGAGGCCCTTGCAAGGACGCAGAGCGACGTTTCCGCGAACACGAGGGAAACTGCCCCCGCCGCAACGCAGGAGACCGTGCGCCCCGCCATGCAGGTGGAGCAGCAGCGCCCTGCGGCGCAGCAGGCGTATGACATCCGCCGCGTGCGGGACGCTGCGGCCAGCCTGGGCGAGAACGGGGCCAAGGCCCTCTCCGCCAGCTACGACGGCAACGTGCGGGCCGACGACTACTACGCAGGCTTCGCTTCCTACTACGAGGCGGGCATCTCCGGCATCGACATGGACAAGGTGCAGAGCCGCTATGCCGCGCAGCTCAACCAGGCGCAGCGCTTCGCGGCCTACTCCGCCGGTCAGAACGACGCGGCGGCCTCCCTTGCCCTGGAGCGGGAGGGCGTCAAGAGCGCCACGGTGTACGGCGACGAGGCGGGCTTCGTGCAGTCCGAACATTCCGCCAGCCTGCCCAAGGGGACCGTGCGCTTCTACGACAGCCTGGCCCGTGCCGCCGGGGTGAAAATCCAGATGGCAGAGGCCACCGGCAAGGGCGGCGCAAACGGATGGTACAGCAACGGCATCATCCACATTGCCAACGACGCCGAGAACCCCGGCACCGTGGTGGCAAAGCACGAGATCACCCACCGGATGCAGGAGATGGCCCCGGAGGCATACCGGAAGTACCGCGACTATGCCATGTCCGCGCTGACCGAGTGGGACGGCTCTACCGCCTCCATCGTGGAGCAGTACAAGAGCCGCTACGCCGAGGCAGGCGTGAACCTCTCCACGGAGCAGGCCATGGACGAGATCGCCGCCGACTTCACCGAGGCGCTGACGGTTGACCCGGCCAGGTTTGAGACCCTGGCAAAGGAAAACCGCAGCGTGGCCCGGAGGCTGCTGGACGCCGTGCGGGACTTCATTCGCAAGGTCAAGTCTCTGTTCAAGGGCAACAAGACCGCGCAGAACCAGGCTGCCGCCAACGCCTACGGCGTGAGCATCGACACCCTGGAGGAAGCGGCACGCCTCTGGGAGGAGGCGCTGAAAGCGACCAGCGAGCAGACGGCAAACAAAAACGCCGCCCAGACGGACGGCGGCACAAAATTCTCTATCAAACGGACCTCTCAAATGACTCTGGCCCAGCAGCTCAAGATGTTTTACGACGGGAAGATGGCCTCCAGCGATGCGTTCTACTTCGGAGTGACCCCTGCGGTGCTGGAGAAGTCCGGCTTTGATGCGCTGCCCCTGGCTATGACCATCGGAGACTTCCGCAAATCCACCCAGAAGAAGCACAACATCCCCCGCCGCGTTCTGAAAAACCTTATGGGCAACCTGGCTTCCCCTCTGTTCTCCTTTGGGAGTGGAGACCGGGCCGGTATCGTTCTGAACGACATCGACGGCGACGGCTACACGCTGCTGGCAGCGCTGGAGCGCGGGACCGATATGGACCGCAAGCCTGTCAATGTCATCAACAGCCTGTACGGCCTGGAGCACCCGGCGGAATGGATTAAGAACCAGATCGACAGCGGGAACGAGTTTGTCCTGTACGATGAAAAAAGAGCAAATGCGTTTCTCCAGACCTACGGCTACATGGCCTCGGTGGGAGATGGCATTCGCTCTACGGGTGAGAGTGTAACCCAGAACGGGGCGGAAGTCAAGACCAAATTTTCTCTCAAAGAGGACAGCCAGGGCCGCGAACTGACGGAGGCCCAGCGGGAATACTTCCGGGACAGCAAAGTGGTGGACGAAGAGGGGCGGCTGCTGACGCTGTACCATGGAACGGGCGCAAAGTTTACCGTATTTGACAAGGGACGCATTGAACAGAACTTCCAGAATAGAGGAGGCGACCTTGGATTCTACTTTAGTCCGTATATCGAGGACGCGCAGGGCTACGCCAGAGAAGCGTCATTTTCGACAGGCGGAGAGAAAGCTATCATGGAGGTTTACCTGAACCTAAAAAATCCGCTTGTCGTCGAGGATGAAGGCTGGGGTAGCGCAATCAGCCAGGCAGATATTCGACACGGAGACTTAAAACGCTGGGCGCAGGAGGGCGGGCATGATGGAATTATCGTCAAGTCTACGGACGAAGTGGATGATGATGGAACGCCGGACGCGGTCTACATCGCCTTCTCCCCGGAGCAAATCAAGAGCGTTACAAACCAGAACCCTACCAGCGACCCCGACATCCGGTATTCCCTCAAGGAGTACACGGACGAGGAGAAAAAGCAGCACGTCAAGGACGCTGCTGCCTATTTTGGCCGTACCTACAAATGGGCGGAGACTGGCTACATTACCACGGACGGCAAGCGGCTGGACTTCTCCGGGCGGCATGAGGGAGGCCCAGGCGGCTACCGCACTGTGGACCACCGGGACATTCGGGACGCCCTGGGGGACGACTACGGCGGCGATGATTACAGCGGCAGCATGGTGCAGTTCATGGGTGAGGGCAACATCCGCATTTCCCCGGAAAGCGGCGGCATTAACCTTTCTGTTATGCCCACCAAAGCGCAACTCGACACGCTGTCTGACTTCATCAGCAAGCAGCGGGGCGAGGTCATCCTGGACCTGGACACTCCGGGCGGAGATACCGTCTCCAGCACGGAGTACCCCAGAGGGACCCATGCCAACAGGGTGCTGGCCGACATCAAGGCGTATTTCGAGGAGGGCAAGCAGCCCTACATCTCCGAAGTCTCCCGCTTCCGCTATTCCCTCAAGGGAAGGGATATTCTCCAGGAGAACGCCGCCTTGCAGGAGGAAAACCGGCTGCTGCGGGAGCAGATGAAGGACTATATCGCCATCCAGCGCCGAAACGGGAAGCTCCAGGAGAGCCGGGACTACTGGAAGGACCAGACCCGGCGGACCCAGCGCGTGACCACGGACAAAAAGGCCGTGACCGCCGCCGCGAAACAGCTTATCCAGAACTACGGGGCCGACATCGCGGTGAAGGACATCCAGGGAGACCTCCAGAGCCTCTATGACTACATCGCCAGCGGCTACGACGGCAAGGACGAGCTGACCTACACCGAGGCCCGCCGCCGGGCGGAGGACATCGCGGAAACCCTGGTGAGCAACGCGGTGGCCGTGGACAGCGATATGTACGATGCGTACAGCGACCTGCGGGACTACCTGCGGACGACCAAGATCATCTACGGCAAGGAGTACCACGGGGACATCGCGGACTATGGCGACTTCCGCAAGCGACAGTTCGGACGGCTGAACCTGGGCAGCGAGGGCCACACCAACATCGACCAGGTGTACCAGGAGCTTTCCTCCCGCTGGCCGGAGTTTTTCAGCGAGCAGGAGCAGACCCACCCAACGGACCAGCTCCTCCATATCGTGGAAGTGCTGGACGGCATCAGCGAGATCAACGAGTACAACCCCTTCTCCCGCTACATGGACCAGGCCGTGACCGGCGCGGCGAACGAGATCATGGAGACCTTCTTCGACCTGCCCCAGACGCGAAAGACCTTTGCGGACCGGCAGGCATTGAAGCTGGAGAACGCCAAGGCCAAGGGCCGGGAGCAGGTCCAGAAGGTGCGGGAGCAGTACACCACCCGCCTGGCCGAACTGCGGGAGCAAAACCGGCAGCGGGTACAGAACGCCATCGCCAAGGAGCGGGAGGCCCGCGAGCGGCAGATGGGTGCTCTGAAAGACCGCTATGCGGCCAAGGACGCAGCGGGCCGGGAACGCCGGGCGGCCCGTGAGCTGCGGGCCAAAATCACCCGCCATGCAAGCGCTCTGTCCCAGAAGCTCCTCCGCCCCAGCGACCAGCACCACGTCCCGGAGGCCATGCGCGGAAGCGTGGCCGCTATGCTGGAGAGCATCAACCAGGAGAGCCAGTACACCCTCGACGAGAACGGCAAGCGGGTGAAGGACGGCAGCGGCACACCCACCAAGCGAACCGAGGCGTTCCACGCCCTCAAGGAGCAGTACGCCGAAATCGTGGCCGAGGGCGGGGATATGGTCATTGACCCCTCCCTGCTGGGCAGCGACGCCGACGGCATCAAGGGCGGCTTTGATGCGGTCATCGCCATGAAGGACACCAAGCTGGCCGACATGAGCGTGGCGCAGCTTCAAACCGTGTGGCAGGTGGTCAAGGCCGTGGAGCACAGCGTGAACACGGCGGGGAAAGTCCTGTCCAAGGCCAAGTACGCCAGGACGGCGGACTGGGCGCAGGCTCTCTCCATCGGGACCAGCAGCCGCCGGGCCAAGAACAGCCTGACCAGTAACCACGCCCTCATTGACCTGGAGACCCCGTACACCTTCTTCTCCCATTACGGAGAGGCGGG
>ENA-ORSB01002575-ORSB01002575.1-human-gut-metagenome-genome-assembly--contig:-NODE-2575-length-14176-cov-34.663480_pt1 | contig 14176 bp, 12 predicted proteins | sample MGYA00242180_ERZ509144 | MGnify/ENA primary metagenome ERZ509144 (study PRJEB26280, sample SAMEA2338661) | human gut metagenome | biome: human gut; feature: human-associated habitat; material: faeces...
CAAGGCTACAACTTCGGTAATGGGTATATTTCTTGGGCAAAAACAAAGTATGGCGGTTATTCTTATGCCAATGCAGTGGAGTTTTCCACTCAGCAGGCACAAAGGCTTGGTTGGGACAGTTATGGAGATACCCAATATCCGGCTCACGTTCTGAGATACTATCCGTATGGGCGAGCCTTTACTGCCGGAGGTAATCAGGCGATTGTTGAGGTTGCCTTGACACAGCTAGGCAATCAGGGCGGACAACCTTACTGGAGCTGGTACGGCTTTAATAGTCGAGTGGAATGGTGTGCCTGCTTCGTATCTTGGTGTGCTGACCAATGCGGGTATATTGAAAGCGGACTTGTTCCGAAATTTGCAGGTTGCGTGGATGGTGCAAACTGGTTTAAGTCAAATGGAAAATGGCAAGACCGCACTTATGAACCAAAGGTAGGAGATATTATCTTCTTTGATTGGGAAGGCGACGGTACAACAGACCACGTTGGTATCGTAGAGAAGTGTGAGAATGGCACAGTTTATACCGTAGAGGGCAACTCAGGCGACGCCTGCAAGCAAAGACAGTACGCAGTCGGAAGCAGCAATATCTATGGATACGGTATTCCGGCATATTAAAAATTCCAGACGGTGTCTGGAAAATTGAAAAGATGGCTGCTCAGTTGAGTAGCCATCGGGTACATTATGAGAAATCAGTTGTTTCTCTGTTATTCAGGAAAATATGGTGTGTGTGATAAGTGAAGCTGAAAAGCATATCGGCATTTTCTTTACTGCCGTCTAAAAAGGAAATATCATCGGCAAGGATAAAAAGAATTGCTAACAGCTTCTTGATATATCCAGTGTAGCAGGCATAATCTACATAGATGTTGGCGATATATCCCTCGGCAAATTCTATCAGGTCAGCGTCAATTTCAAAGCTATTGGATAGTTCGTAAACGGTCTTTATGAATTTGTCCTTATCAGCAATTCGTTCTTTACTTGGAACACTTCTGCGGTTCTTCTGTATGAATTTCAAAAAATCATCAGCTTCCGTAAAGTCAGGAGTGATTGTGTTGCCAGTTCCCAAATCTGTTTTGTAATCCTCAAATTTCTCTTTTTCAAACCGATTACTGAATATTATCTTTTGTTCGTCCATTCCTTTTACCCCTAAGTTTATTCTATGGAGATTGTTTAACTTGGCTCTTGGGTTGTGATTTGTCTTTCGCCATTAACAATCGTGAATTACTACTTTTATAGTATAACATAAAAATAGTTGGGAATCATCACTAATAGTTGGTTTGACTTCCTTTGGGTGCGTGTGATTTAAAATCGACTTAACCTATACTATTAGTTATGGAAACACACTAAGGGAGGTGATGTGATGAAGCTCGATACAATCGGCAAGAATATAAGAAAGTTCCGACTTGCGAGGAAATTACGCCAAGAAGATTTGGCTGAGAAAACAGATTTGACAACAAATTATATTGGTATGGTTGAGCGTGGAGAGAAAATTCCGTCACTCGAAACTTTCATAAAGATAGTAAATGCTTTAGGTGTATCATCGGATATGGTTCTTACAGATGTTCTGGAAACGGGATATACAGTCAAGAACTCAATGCTGAATGAGAAGCTTGAAAAACTTGTTCCTGAAGATAGAAACAGAATTTATGAAGTCATAGATACACTTGTGAAGCAGTCAAAGCAAATACTTCCATAAAACACAGAAGTTCGTCCTAATCGACGAGCTTTCTTTTTTTCAGTATAAAAAATTTCTGCTATCGACAAATTTTTCGGGACTTCGACAGAGAGAATATGCTATAACAACAACTGTCAGTGATAGACACATACTAATAGACATAGGAGGAAGTAGAAGTGAACGACATTTTCAGACAAATAGCAAAAGAAAATGGAACAACCGAAAAAGCAGTAAAAGAGGAAATGCAGTTTGCCATTCGGGAAGCAATGAAAAGTGCTGAACCGGAAGCAATAGCTTTTTGGAAAGCAGTTGCACCGGACGGAAAAGAGCCGCCGATAGAAAAGGTCATAGCAATGATTGCGTTGAATGTTAATAATAGAATGTATAATTGAGGTGCTTCGGCATCTCTTTTTTTATTATTCTTTAAAAGAGTTGTATTAGGTGTTTGTAAAAAGTGACACCTTAGTGCCTGAAAGGTTACATTTCTGTCTGAAATCTTGAAATACCTGAAAATTTAATATATAATGTTAAATGACTAACTGTAGCAAAGAAGAATTATAAGATGAAGAGGTGTTACTGATGAAGATATGCTATAACAAACTTCAAAAACTTATGATTGACAATCAAATGAAAAGACAGGATTTAATGCGTGCAGCCGAAATTACATCATACGCTGCAACGAAGATAAATAAGAATGAGCCAGTATCTCTTGAAGTACTGATGAGGATATGTCAGGTGTTTCATTGTGACATCGGAGATATATGCGAAGTTATGTTAGACGAGTAATAAAAAGTTATGTATTATGGTTCGCTTGATTTTATAGGAGGATATGTTAATGGCATCGAGTAATAATGCAAACATCGGATTTGAAAAACAGATTTGGGACGCAGCGTGTGTCCTTTGGGGACATATTCCCGCAGCAGAATACAGAAAGGTTATCGTAGGTCTTATTTTCCTGCGTTACATATCAAGTGCGTTTGAAAAGCGTTATCAAGAACTTGTTGCAGAAGGCGATGGATTTGAAGATGACAGAGACGCTTATGTGGAGGATAATATTTTCTTTGTGCCGGAGGACGCTCGTTGGAGCAAAATAGCTTCATCTGCTCATACTCCTGAAATCGGTACGGTTATTGACGACGCTATGAGAGCCATTGAAAAAGAAAATACAACTCTTAAAAATGTATTGCCTAAGAATTACGCAAGCCCTGATTTGGACAAGCGTGTTTTGGGTGATGTTGTTGACCTGTTCACTAATATGGATATGGGCGACACCGAGGAAAGCAAAGACTTGCTCGGCAGAACTTATGAGTATTGTATTCAGCAGTTTGCCGCTTACGAAGGTGTTAAGGGCGGTGAGTTCTACACGCCTGCAAGTATTGTTAAAACTATTGTTGCTATCTTAAAACCGTTCAAAAACTGTCGTGTATATGACCCTTGCTGCGGTTCGGGTGGTATGTTCGTACAGAGTGCAAAGTTCATTCAGGCTCACAGCGGTAAGCGTGGCGAAATCGCCGTTTACGGTCAGGAGTCCAACGCTGACACTTGGAAAATGGCAAAAATGAATATGGCTATTCGTGGTATTGACGCCGATTTCGGCCCGTATCAGGCAGATACATTTTTCAATGATTTGCACAAGACTTTGAAAGCAGATTTTATTATGGCAAATCCGCCTTTTAACCTCTCTAACTGGGGACAGGAAAAGCTCAAAGACGATGTGCGTTGGAAGTACGGCACACCGCCTGCCGGCAATGCCAACTATGCGTGGATTCAGCATATGATACATCATCTTGCACCTAACGGAAAAATCGGTCTTGTTCTTGCAAACGGTGCTTTGTCCTCTCAGTCAAGCGGCGAGGGCGACATCAGAAAGAATATCATTCAAGCCGACCTTGTAGAAGGTATTGTTGCATTGCCTACGCAGCTCTTTTACAGCGTTACTATTCCGGTAACACTTTGGTTTATCTCAAAGAACAAGAAACAAAAAGGCAAAACGCTGTTTATCGACGCTCGTAAAATGGGTTATATGGTTGACCGTAAGCACAGAGATTTTACCGATGACGATATTCAGAAGTTGGCAGATACATTTACCGCTTTCCAAGAAGGAACGCTTGAAGATGTGAAAGGCTTCTGCGCAGTTGCCGATTTGCAGGAAATCGAAAAGCAAGACTTTATCCTTACTCCGGGCAGATATGTAGGTATTGAAGAAGTCGAGGACGACGGCGAACCGTTTGAAGAAAAGATGACCCGTCTTACTTCTGAATTATCGGAGATGTTTGCAAAGTCTCACGAACTGGAGGACGAAATCCGTAAGAAACTGGGGGCGATTGGATATGAAATTTAATAGATACGCTCTTTCCGACTTGGCAACTATTAAATACGGAAAGAATCAAAAAAAGGTTCTTTCAGAAAGTGGAAACATTCCTATCTATGGTACTGGTGGACTGATGGGGTATGCGACAACCGCTCTTTATGATAAACCTTCTGTATTGATTGGAAGAAAAGGCACAATAGGAAAAGTTAAGTATGTAGAGCATCCGTTTTGGACAGTTGATACGCTTTTCTACACCATCGTAAATACTGATATTGTACTTCCTAAATATCTTTATTACGTTATGTCGCTTGTTGACTTAAATAACTATAATGAGGGGACAACAATTCCAAGCTTGAGAACGGAAACTCTTAATAGACTTGAATTTGATATTCCGTCATTGGTAGAGCAAGAAACAATACTTTCTTGCCTTAATCCGATAGATGAAAAAATTGCACTCAATAATGCTATAAACAATAATTTAGAGCAGCAAGCAGAAGCAATTTTTCAATCAATCCTTAGCAAAGCTATCACAACCGTTAATCTCGGCGAAATTGCAGATGTGAAAGGCGGTAAGCGATTACCTAAAGGTGTCAACCTTACAGATATACCCAATGCTCATCCATATATTAGAGTACGAGACTTAAATAATGTTCTGTTTGCATCTCTTACTCCTAATTACGCATATGTTGACAAAGAAACACAAAAAAGTATTTCCCGTTACATAGTTTCTACGGGAGATGTTCTGATTTCGATTGTTGGAACAATCGGTTTAACAGCTATTGTAGATTCAACTTTGGATAAGGCTAATCTGACCGAAAATTGCGTCAAAGTAACCAACTTAAAGCATATAACACCAGAATATCTATTGCTATACCTGCGATCTCAATTAGGAAGAGAAGCTATTGCTAAAGGTACAGTGGGTGCTGTACAGCAGAAGTTACCTATTAAGAACATACAAGCTATTCCTATTCCGCTATTAAGTGAAAAGGATAAAAACGCTCTGTTTTGTACACTTGATTCCATTTTTGCAGGAATATCAAATAATGTTATTCAATCTGCCAAGCTTGCTTCTTTACGTGATACCCTGCTTCCAAGGTTGATGTCCAGCGAACTTGATGTCTCTGACATTGACCTTTAAGCCGCTAAATTATTGTTTAGCATATAACATACCCATAACTTCCGTGGGTGGCGGGAGTTAATATCGGGGGACTTCCGCCCCATAGTCGTTCTCTAAGAATATTCAAAGGAGAATTGACTGTGAAACAAGATTTAATCAAAGATGTTATTCAGGGAATGTTGCCTTACCTGAACAATGCACAAAATGAAAAATTGCAGGAGGTGTTGAAATATACCCTTGCAAAGTATGAGGTAACGGAAAATCAAAACAAAGAGAAATACTCGGAGCAGAACTATGTAGAACTGTTCCTATCGGCAAAGCGAATTGAGGGATGCTCCGAGAAATCTCTTAAATACTACAAGGCAACCATCGAAGCTATGCTCGGTGAACTTAAAAAAGAAGTTAAACACATAGTTACAGACGACATCAGAGGATACCTGACGGAATATCAGGAAAAGAAGAAATTAAGCAAGGTAACGATAGACAATATCCGCCGTATTCTCTCCAGCTTCTTCTCTTGGTTGGAGGATGAGGATTACATACTGAAAAGTCCGGTAAGACGCATACACAGAGTAAAAACCGGCACGAATATCAAGGAGACATACTCCGATGAAGCGTTAGAGCTTATGAGGGATAACTGCACAGAACTTCGAGACTTGGCGATTATTGATATGCTTGCTTCAACGGGTATGCGTGTTGGTGAAATGGTACTGCTTAACCGAAATGATATTGATTTCAACGAGAGAGAATGTATCGTGTTCGGCAAAGGCAGTAAGGAGCGAGTAGTTTATTTTGACGCTCGCACAAAGATACATTTGCAGAACTATTTGGAGAGCAGGACGGACGATAACCCGGCGCTGTTTGTGTCGTTGAAATCACCGCACGAAAGGCTGAAAATCGGCGGTGTTGAGGTTCGCCTTAGAGAATTTGGAAAGCAATTAGGTATTAACAAGGTACACCCGCATAAGTTCAGGCGTACACTTGCAACCGTGGCAATAGATAAAGGAATGCCCATTGAGCAATTGCAACAGCTCTTGGGGCATAGAAAGATAGACACGACCTTGCAATACGCAATGGTAAAGCAGAGCAATGTTAAGATTGCACATAGAAAATACATTGGATGAGGAGAATAAAATGAAAATATGTAAATTGAGTGATATAGCAAGATTCACAACTGGAAAGCTTAACTCAAATGCAGCAACAATGAAAGGAAGGTATCCTTTCTTTACGTGTGCACCTAAACCTTTGACAATTGATACATATGCTTATGATACTAAGGCTGTTATTCTTGCAGGAAATAACGCAGAAGGAAATTTCCATATACAGTATTATGAAGGCAAATTTAATGCATACCAGAGGACATACATAATTGAAACTAATGATGAAACGATTGTAGATATTCGCTATCTTTATTATGCCTTGAAAATTTGCCTTCTACATTTTAAACAAATTTCTCAAGGAACAGCTACTAAATTCCTTACAGCAAAAATATTGAATGCTTTTGAGTTACCTATTCCACGAATAGAAGAACAACAAAAAATTGCCTTTTTGCTTGCAGAAATAGATGAAAAAATCAAGACAAATGAGATAATAAACAATAATTTAGCGGCTTAAATTTCGATGTCGGAAACATCAAGTTCGCCGGACATCAGTTTTGGTAAAAGTGCGTCTCTTAACTGAGATAATTTTACATTTTGTGAGCAGTTTCTTAAGATGGTTGTAAAGATAGGTTGTACCCATTTACAATACTCTTTTACAATAGGATTATCAGGATGGTATATCCAAATTGAGTTTACATCTTGCTGATTTATTCCCGGTACTGCGGCTTTGCCACCGTTATTTGCTAACCAATTATATGGATAGTCAGTCTGAAGATAAAAATAGCAAAACTCGTTAAAACCTTTATCTCCAAAATCAAGCTTAAAAACGTGTTCGTTTATATAAAAATCATCATATGGGAAGCCTTCGCCAAACATTGAGAAATGAGGAATAAAAGTACCCGGTTTACCACCATCTTTGTATAACATCAATTCGTAACCGTGTACTTTGCCCTTATCCATCTTTTGAGCAAACTCAACGGGTATATACTTTGCAGAAGCAAAATTAACTTCACCAAGTCTTTTTACATTTTCTGCTCCAATACTCGGTACACCTGTCGCAACAGCACCGCCTTTAGGTCTTTTTCCAGTTTCTAAAATGTGAGACAGACTTCCTATCTGAACCATTTGCAAAGAATGTGGAATTTTTGTCCCTATCGGAGAATCAACAAACGATTCATCAAACGGTTCGAAATCAACGAACCACGATTTGAAAAGGGTTTTGGCTTGCTGCTCTAAATTATTGTTTATAAAGATAGGAGGGTCGGAAATGAATAGGTTTGATGATGAAGATAAGATAATATCTCAATTTCAGAGAGTCAATGACAATGAGGTTATGTTTGCCACTCAGTCTGAGACGATTGAAGCTGTTTATTTATCAATTCACACGGAAGCCTTATGGAACAATTGGATAAATAGTTCCGGTAAGTCTGACCCACCACCTGATTATTATTCGCCAAAAGACGAGCTGATGATGGATGTTATGCGAGTTGACGACCACGCTTTTGTAAATAAAAAGGGAAAAATTCAAAATCCGACAAACGCCGGAGAAAGCAAGCTTTATAAAGAACTTAAAGAAAGTGGCATACAAGAAATATTTCCTAATACAGAACTTATAGTTAATGCAAAGACACTTCTTCCGTCAGAGCAAGACCACAACTATTTGTTCTACAAATCAAATTTTGAGCGAGTAGTTTCTGAACACATAAAAAAACTTCCGCTTTACCAAAGCAACCATATCGGTTATAAAACCGTTTTGTTTGTTATGGATGAGTCCTCTGCGTATCTTCAATGTGAAAATAATAAGCCGAATATGGATGAAGCACACGAAGGCGAAATGATAGCAGGAAAACCGCACTTGTTCTTTTGGGACAAAAACTTCGTAAATGTCTTTTTGCATAGCGGAATTGATTACTTGATTTGGTATGCACCATATAAACTACTTAGAACATCACAAGGAATTTTTGAACTTCCTAAGGTTGTGATGTTTGATTGTAAAACCGGAAACTACGACAATTTAATTAAGTATAACGAAGAAAGAATATGCAGCTCCGAGCTGTAAAAAAAGGAGAAACGAAAATGCCGGGATTATATACCGAAGCCGATTATGAAAATTCAGTAATCGAGCTGTTCAGAAATGATTTGGGATACGAGTACGCATACGGTCCCGATATAGAAAGGGACTTTTACAGTCCACTATATGAGGAGATTTTGATTGACTCTCTGTATCGTTTAAATAGAGAGCTGCCGGATGACGCAATTCAGGACGCCTTATTCAAACTCAAAAACTTTGAAAACGGAGAGCTTGTGCAGAAAAACACTGTCTTTATGGACTATCTGCAAAACGGCATTCCTGTTAGGTATCTTGTTGGCGGTGAGGAACGCTCCTCTATCGTCTATCTTGTTGACTACAAAAATCCCGACAATAACTCCTTTATTGTAGCAAATCAATGGACATTTATTGAAAATAGCAATAAACGCCCTGATGTAATTCTCTTTTTGAACGGCTTGCCGGTAGTTTTGGTTGAGCTGAAATCTCCCTCCCGTGAAGAAACGGACGCTTCCGAAGCGTATAGACAGCTTCGTAACTATATGCAGGAAATTCCGTCAATGTTTGTATATAACGCTATCTGTGTTATGAGCGATCAGTTGACCTCCAAAGCGGGTACGATCACCTCCGGTGAAGACCGTTTTATGGAGTGGAAAACAAAAGACGGCGACTATGAAAACACACAGTATGCCCAGTTTGATACTTTCTTTGAGGGCATGTTTCAAAAGAAAAGACTGCTGGATATTATCAAAAACTTTATCTGCTTTTCTAACGAGGGTATCAATTCGTTCAAAATTCTTGCTGGATACCACCAGTATTTTGCGGTTAGAAAGGCAATCGAATCTACGAAACACGCTACCGTTACCGATGGTAAGGGTGGTGTGTTCTGGCACACGCAAGGAAGCGGAAAATCGCTTTCTATGGTATTTTATGCTCACTTATTACAGCAAGCATTAGATAGTCCAACTATTGTTGTAATTACCGACAGAAACGACCTAGACGACCAGCTTTATGGTCAGTTTGCAAAGTGTAAGGACTTTTTAAGGCAAGAGCCTATGCACGCCGAAAGTCGTGAAAACCTTAAAAATTTGCTTGATGGCAGAAAAGCAAATGGTATTATCTTTACCACAATGCAAAAGTTCGAGGAGTCTCACGAGCCGTTATCTGAACGCCACAATATTGTAGTTATGGCTGATGAAGCACACAGAGGTCAATATGGACTTACCGAAACAGTAGACGCTAAGACCGGTAAGGTTAAAATAGGAACTGCTCGTATTATTCGTAATACACTTCCTAATGCTACATATATCGGCTTTACAGGTACACCTATTTCTTCTAAAGACCGTAGCACTCGTGAGGTATTCGGAGATTATATCGACATATATGATATGACACAAGCTGTTGAGGACGGTGCTACACGTCCTGTTTACTATGAAAGCCGTGTAATCAAGCTCAATCTTGACGAAGCGACCTTGAAGATGATTGATGCCGAATATGACATTATGGCAGAGAATGCCGACAATGAGGTTATCGAAAAGAGCAAACGAGAGCTTGGACAGATGGAAGCTGTTCTCGGCAACGATAACACCATCAACTCCCTTGTCTGCGATATTCTCGACCATTACGAAAACAACCGTGAGAATCTGTTGACCGGTAAGGCGATGATTGTTGCTTATTCTCGCCCTATCGCTATGAAGATTTACAAGCGTATCTTAGAACTTCGTCCTGCTTGGACAGAAAAGGTTGCAGTTGTTATGACTTCCGGCAACAATGACCCAGAAGAATGGCGTGAAATAATTGGAAACAAGCACCACAAAAACGAGCTTGCAAAAAAATTTAAGGATAACAACAGTCCTCTTAAAATTGCAATTGTTGTTGATATGTGGCTGACCGGATTTGATGTGCCATCTCTTGCAACAATGTATGTTTACAAGCCTATGTCCGGACATAATCTTATGCAGGCTATCGCTCGTGTAAATCGTGTGTTCCGTGATAAAGAAGGCGGTCTTGTTGTAGATTATGTCGGAATTGCCACTGCCTTGAAGCAGGCAATGAACGACTACACCTCCCGTGATAAAAAGAACTACGGCGATACCGATGTTGCAAAGGTTGCATATCCGAAGTTCTTGGAGAAGCTGTCGGTTTGCCGTGATAAGTTCCACGGATACGATTACTCCAAGTTCCAAAACGGTACAGACCTTGAAAGAGCAAAAACAATCAGCGGTGCTGTCAACTTTATTATGGGCAGAGAAAAAGTTGATGAAAAAGACTCTTTCGTAAAAGAAGCTCTTATGCTCCATCAAGCATTGTCTCTCTGTTCTTCTTTGGTTGATGAGGACAGCAGATTTGAAGCGGCGTTCTTTGAGTCTGTGCGTGTACTGGTTCTCAGGCTGACGAATGCCGGTGTGGGCAAAAAGATTTCTCTGCCGGAAATGAACGCAAGAATAAACGAACTTTTGAAGCAGAGTATCAAGAGCGATGGTGTTATCAATCTTTTTTCCGATATCAAAGAGGAGTTTTCTCTGTTTGACCCGAAGTTTCTCCAAGAAGTCGCCAATATGAAAGAAAAGAACCTTGCGGTTGAGTTGCTGAAAAAATTGATAGCGGAGCAAGTGTCCGTTTACCGTAGAACAAATGTGGTTAAATCCGAAAAGTTTAGCGAGATTATGCAGCGTTCTATCAATGCATATCTTAACGGTATGCTAACCAACGAAGAAGTAATTGAAGAAATGCTGAAGTTGGCTAAGCAGATTGCAGCCGCTCAGAAAGAGGGCGATAAACTCGGACTTACTGCTGATGAACTTGCTTTCTACGATGCTCTGACAAAACCGCAGGCAATCAAAGACTTCTATGAGAATGATGAGCTGATTGCCATCACAAAAGAGCTTGCTGACACCCTCCGTAAGAATAAGACGATTGATTGGCAGAAACGAGAGTCCGCAAGAGCAAAAATGCGTATGCTTATCAAAAAACTTCTGAAAAAGCACAAGTATCCGCCTGAAGGCATGGAAGACGCTGTGCAGACTGTTATGACACAGTGTGAGCTTTGGACTGATAATGTAATGGACGCATAAATTGATGGAGGACAACGATTATGGATAAAAGATTTCAATGGACGAGTTTCTATATGGAGCTGGCTTCCGCCTTATTAAAATACAAGAATAACCGTAGTGAGCTAATCGGTATACTGAAAACAATCTTTTCTGACGCCGAAATGAATTTTCCGTTCAAGGAAAAAGGTAAAGAAGTGTATGAGGACATCTGCCCTTTTACCGTTTTCGGTTCGTTCAATAAAGGAATTACAAACGCTAACCGCATTGCATTGTTAGAGCAGTTTGCAAAGCAGTTTTCAATCAAAGCTGCTGTTCCGACAGAGTTCGATAGTATCCCTGTTGTTATGAATTTAAGTGCGTGGTTCTTCGCATACAAGGAAAATCGTGGAGAACACGACATAGACAACCTGTGGGAATTACTTGAAAAAGCCATTGCCTACTCCGATGAAGCGTCCGCAGATAATAAAAATGCTTTTATCACTGCCTATGACACGGTATCGAAGCAGAAGATGATTAAGTGGAATATCACGATGGGGCTTTATTGGGTAAGACCATATACTTTTATCAACTTGGACTCAACAAACCGTGCATTTATTACCGATGTAGATAATATGCCGCACTATTTCACGACAATCTTTTCAGACATCAATAAAGGCATACCAGATGGAACAAGTTATCTGTTTATGTGTGAACAGGCGAAAAATGCCCTGAAGCAAAAAGAATACGAATACCACAGTTTCCCGGAGCTTTCATACTGTGCGTGGAAAAACAACCAAGAAACTCCTGATGAGCCGGCAACAAACAGAGTTGACTCCAATGTGAAAGAAATAGATTACTGGATTTACTCTCCGGGTGATAACGCTTGTATGTGGGACGAGTTTTACAATCTCGGTATTATGGGCATTGGTTGGGACGATGTAACAGACCTCAAAGAATTTACTTCAAAAGAAGAAATCAAAGACTATATGAAAAAGGTCTATGACCCAAGCTACTCATATAAAAACAACGCACATTGCTTGTGGCAGTTCGCAAATGAAATCAAAATCGGCGATGTCATTTTCGTAAAAAAAGGTATGCACAAAATCATCGGAAAAGGCGTTGTAACTTCAGAGTACATTTATGATTCTGCAAGAGAAACCTACAAGCATATAAGAAAAGTTGAATGGACGAACAAGGGCGAATGGGAACATCCGGGACAGGCAGTAATGAAAACTTTGACTTGTATCTCTCCTTACCCTGATTATGTTCAGCGGTTGCTGTCCTTGTTTGCTGAGGATATATTAGAAGAAACTTCCGAACAAATTGAAATCAAGTATCCTCCATATACAAAAGATGATTTCTTGAATAAAGTCTATATGGACGAGGATACATACAATACGCTGACAGAACTGCTTGAAGCCAAGTACAATGTTATTTTGCAAGGCGCACCGGGTGTGGGCAAAACATTTGCCGCAAAACGACTTGCATATTCTATTATGGGGCAGAAAGATACCAGTCGTGTTGCAATGGTGCAGTTCCATCAAAGCTATTCCTATGAAGATTTTATTCAGGGATACAGACCTTCAAAAGATGGATTTGAACTTGTAAATGGTGCTTTTTATAAGTTCTGCAAGGAAGCGGAAGAAGATAATGAAAGACCGTATTTCTTTATCATTGATGAAATCAACCGTGGTAATCTAAGCAAAATTCTTGGAGAACTGATGATGTTGATTGAAAAGGATAAGCGTGGCGAAAAGATTAAGCTGCTCTACTCCAATGAATGGTTTACCGTACCGCAGAATGTGAGAATTATCGGTATGATGAATACGGCAGACAGAAGCCTTGCTCTTATGGATTATGCACTCCGAAGAAGATTTGCATTTTTTGACTTTGCTCCTGCATTTTCTTCGGAAGGCTTCAAAAACTACTTGTCGGAAAAGGATTCGCCTAAGTTGGAAAAGCTGATTGCTGCTGTCGAGTCCCTGAACAGTACAATTTCAACAGATGAGTCATTGGGAGATGGCTTTAGAATCGGTCATAGCTATTTTTGCACCGATGATGAAATTACTGATGAATGGCTTAAATCCGTTGTTGAATATGAAGTGATACCGTTGATTAAAGAATACTGGTTTGATGAACCTACTAAGGTCAGAGACTGGTCTGCAACATTAAGGAGTGCCATAAAATGATACGCATACAAAACATATACTATATGCTTTCATATGCGTTTCAAGTCTTAAATGAGCAAGGATATAAGCAGGTCGCTACCGAGGAATTTGACAATGTTGCGGAGCTATGTGCTGCCATCCTTATTAAAGGAGTGTCTTTGCAAATAAAGCGAGGATTAGGTAAGGAGTATGTGGTTCAAAGTGAGCCTTTATCTTCCCTCCGTGGAAAAATAGATATATCTGCTTCGGTAAAACAACAATCAATGCTGAAAAAGCAGTTGGTGTGCCATTATGATGAGTTCTCGGTTAATTCCTATCTGAACCGAATTATACGCACTACGATGGATGTCCTCGTAAGAAGCGAAATCAGCAAAGAAAGAAAAAAGCAACTTCGCAAATTGCTCATCTATTTTTCGGAAGTTGAACCATTGAGCCGGGAGAGCATAAACTGGAAGCTTCAATTCAACAAGAATAATCAGACATATCAAATGCTGATTTCCATTTGTTATCTGATACTTAAAGGGTTGTTGCAAACGACCTCTGACGGAAGCACAAAACTGATGGACTTCCTTGATGAACAGCGTATGTGCAGGCTTTACGAGAAGTTCATTCTTGAATACTACCGTAAGGAACACCCTGAAATTCGGGCGTCAGCGTCTCAAATTCCTTGGGATACCGACGATGATTACAGAGAAATGCTCCCTGTTATGCAAAGCGATATTATGCTTAAAA
>ENA-ORSB01002587-ORSB01002587.1-human-gut-metagenome-genome-assembly--contig:-NODE-2587-length-14122-cov-7.100519_pt1 | contig 14122 bp, 11 predicted proteins | sample MGYA00242180_ERZ509144 | MGnify/ENA primary metagenome ERZ509144 (study PRJEB26280, sample SAMEA2338661) | human gut metagenome | biome: human gut; feature: human-associated habitat; material: faeces...
CCCCCCCAGCCGTATCCGATATTCGCAGCTGTAGCTGTGAAATAAGGCTGGAAGCGGAGAGATTCCCAGCTGATGATCGTGTCACCGGAGAAGCCGATGGGGTAACGGTGGCTACCGGGGCCGGCGTAGCGGGATAAAATCAACGGGCGTTGGTTTATCTCGGCACTGTGGAGAGTATGAAAATGATTCAGGAGCCACAAAGGGTCTGCGCCGTCAATGCAGGATGCGTCACCCTGTTGCCAGTCGATCCACCAGAAATCCACGCCCTCGTCCTCACGGGGCTTTAAGAGGCATTTAAAATAGGTATCGACAAAATCCTTGCTGCACATATCAAAGGGGATATCCCGACCGGACGCAGGGTCGAGCCCCATGCGCACGGCGGCCTCGACGTACTGCTCTTCATGGGGCTGTATGCCCTCTGCGGGATGGAGATTGAGAGCGCATTTTAAGCTGCGGGAATGGAGCTGGCTCAGGAAATCCTTTGGATCACGAAACAGCTCTTTATTCCATGTGTATCCCGTCCAGCCCTTGCCCTGCTTGGCTGTTATATCTGTAATATGCCAGTCCATGTCCATGACAGCTACACTGAACGGTACCCGCTCGGCGCGGAATCTGTCCATGAGGTTCAGGTATTCGTCATCGGAATAGGCGTGGAAACGGCTCCACCAATTGCCGAGAGCATAACGTGGCAGCATAGGCGGCCTTCCGCTGAGTTCGAAAAAGTCATTAAGCGCCGCCTGATATTCAAGGCCGTAACCGAAGAAATATAGGTCGATTGCTTTTTCTGCGCGAGATATTATGGCTCCGTCGCTCTCAATAAGCGGTGAATCACTGTCATCAATGACACTGTATCCCTGAAGACGCGACTGGATGCCTTTTCTGAGCGGTATCTCGCCATCAGCCATGTCAAGTGTACGTGCAGTGCCGCCGAGATTCTCGCGCAGCTTATCGCCATAGTGCCAAGTGCTATAGATGCCGCGAGTCTCACTTCTAACTTTTATAGAAAGTCCGCCAGCGGAGAAAGGCTTTTCATCGTAAAACAGGCTTAGATATTCCGTGTGTATTTCCAGCTTGCCATTATGACGGCAGACTTCAAATTCCGGCGCATCAAAATTTCTGCAGCATGCAAATACAGAAGGCCTATCCTCAAATATATTGCTTTCGCAGTATTCGAGGCGTAACATTCGTGATGCGAGCACAGTAATTCTATAATGCTCACCGGTCACACACTGCATATCGTTGCTTTTGCCGTTTATGATGTCATAAGACATACGAGTTTACTCCTTTGCACCGGGAAGGTTAAGAATAATCGCGCGGCCATCAACAGCAAGCATTCCTGCGTGTACTTCAACGTTCTCGCCGCTGATAAGGTTAGTGTACAGTCCGTTTGGAAGATCTATATCGATAAGAGAGGCTTCACCGGTCACGGGGAAGATACCGATGTATCTATCACCGCCTTTGGAGTGGGTCGCTACGAGCACGTCACCGGGAAGTGCCTTAACTTCATAGGTGCTGTCTGCGAAGACGGGGCTTTTTTTGATCTCATATAGGCGGGACATAAGTGCGGAGTAATCCTTGCCGGTGTTCCACTGCACTTTATCTGCATCGAACAAGTCAGGAAGGTGTTTTACGCCGTTTTCCTGCCCTGCGTAGAGAAGCGTCATACCCTTCTGGAAGTATATAAACGCAGTCCAGACGAGGAGTTTCTTCTCATCCGGAATTAGAAAAGCACCTCTTGCATTGTCATGGTTTTCAAGGTAGCGGAGCTTGACATAGTTGTCAGGATAGATAGCTTCCTGTCGATTGATGTCTTCTGCGTACTGAGCAAGGCTAATTTTGCCCTTGAGATAATCCTTGAAGCGATAATATATGTCGTACTCGTAGCTGACATCGAATGCCTGGTAAACTTCCGAGTCGGACAGGCTCACCATTCCGCGTGCGCGGTTGGCAATGGTAAATACGGGTTCAACGGACTCGCTCAGCCAGAAGCAATCGGGGTTGACCTTCGCAACCTCTTTCCTTGCCTTCAGCCAGAACTCGAGAGGGATCAACGGGGCAACATCGCAGCGGAAGCCGTCTACAATACCAGCCCACATTTTGAGCGTCTCTATCTGGTAATCCCAGAGATCCCTATTGTTGTAATCAAGATCAATTACATCAAGCCATTCCCCCACCTTGTTGCCGAAACATCCGTCCGGCTTGTGATAGAACCATTCGGGATGATTCTTGGCCAGCCAGGAGTCGGGAGACGTGTGGTTATATACAACGTCGATGATGCACTTCATGCCGCGCGCGTGAATGTCGGTGACAAGTTGCTTCAGGTCATCAATCGTTCCATACTCGGGATTGATCTTGCGGTAATCAGAGATAGCATAAGGGCTGCCAAGCTCACCCTTGCGTTCCTTCTTGCCAATGGGATGGATTGGCAAAAGCCACACGATATCGGTACCAAGTGCCTTTATGCGGTCAAGGTCTTTTCTAACGCCACTGAAGTTTCCTTCTTCACTGTAATTGCGCACGAAAATAGAATACATGACCTGATTTCTGTAGAATTTGGAAGTATTGACAGCCATAGAAAAACCTCCTTAGCCCTTGATTGCAGACGAGGAAATACCTGCAATAAACTTCTTTTGGAAAATGATATAGAATATTACGACGGGGATGATTGCGATGCTTGTTGCGGCGAATAGGCCGGCATAATCCGTGGAATATTGCCCGCTGAAGAGGTTTAACGCTACAGGCAGGAGCTGTTTCTTCGTATCGCGGATCATAAGGAACGGCCAGAGGTAGTCGTCCCACGCCCAGAGAAACTGGAAAACAGACATGGAAACGATGGCGTTATTCAACTGGGGAATGATGATGCGATGGAAAATATAGAACTCATTTGCCCCGTCCATTCGTGCTGCTTCTATGAGCTCGTTGGGGATAACTGCGCAGGACTGACGCATCAAAAAGATGCCGAAGGCAGTGAAGATGCTCGGAACAATAAGCGCCTGATAAGTGTCGATCCATTTCAGTGACTGCATAATACTGTATCTGGGAATGAGGGTAACGACACCGGGAATCATCATCGTCATCAGGATCATCGTGAACAACGCATCACGTCCTTTGAATCTGTATTTGCAAAGTACATAGCCCGCAATGGTGCTTGTGTACACGGTTATGACCGTAATTAGCAGCGCGTAAATTAGGCTGTTTCCAAAATACCGGAAGAAGTCAAACTTGTTGAGGACATCAGAATAATTCTGGAAAGAAAAATGCTGCGGGAACAGCGTTTGTGCCAGGGAGCTGATCTCGGCATTGGTCTTGAAGGATGAGCAGAGCATCCAGATAAAAGGAAACACTGCCAGGAGGCAGAAGAACAGCAAAATGGCGTTTAAGAACACAGAACTTAACTTTTTCATTTTCTTACACCTGCCCTTCGCTCTGACCTGAAATCCTAAAGGATATCGCAGTCAGTATCGCAATAAAGAGAAACAGCACAAAGGATAGTGCCGAGGCATATCCAAAATTATACTTGGAGAAAGCCTCCTGATAGATGAGATAAGATGCCAGATATGTCTGAGTTCCAGGCCCGCCTCCTGTGAGAACCATTACCGGGATATAGGTCTGGAAATAGGAAATAAGCGAAGTGATTACTATAAAAACGATCGTGGGCTTAAGAAGCGGCAGTGTTACAAATCTGAATCTCTGCCATGCAGTCGCGCCATCGGTCTCTGCAGCCTCGTAGCACTCCACGGGCAGCGAGTACATTGCACCCAGCAGAAGAATAACCGCATAGCCGAAATCCTTCCATATTGTCAATATAAGAATGGCTATCATGGCATAACGGCCATCATAAAGCCAGTTGATATTCGAATTTAGTATCCGATCCAGAAAGCCAATCTGAGGATCAAATATGAACTTCCATACAAACGTTACCGCCACAAGAGGGGTAATTGTGGGGAGGTAGAAAAGTATGCGATAAAGGGACTTGTGTTTAATTAGTTTGGAGAATATGGCACATGAAAGCGCAAGACCGATAATCACGCGGAAAGCAGTTGCGACAGCTGCGAAACCGAAGGTGTTTTTCATGGATAGCCAGAACAGATCGCTCGTAAAGACCTTTTTCCAATTGCCGAGTCCCAGATAGATCATCTGGTTTTTCAGCGGATTCCATCTGTAAAAGCTGCCAAACAGCACAGCAATAATAGGGAGAATAAAGAAGACGAGAAAGAAAACGACGAGTGCAGCAACAACAATATTGCGCATTACGATCTCGCTCTTGCTCTGAGCAGGATTATTCAGTCTTATGTTTCCTCTCATATTTCATATCCTTTCAAGGGAAATAGGGCACCGACATGACACTGCCGGTGCCCTCTATATTAGTATAGCTTACTTTGCGTACTTGTAAAGGGGTTCGCGAGACTCAAAATCGAGAGTTGCAAGGTCTTCGTTGATAGCTGCTTCACAATCAGCAAGAGCCGTATCGATGTCCTTGCCGTTGTAGAAAATCTCTTCAAGAGCAATCTTCATATTGTCCTCAAGCGTGCTGGGCATGGGGCCGGGCCAAATGTAGCGGTCAATGTGCTTTGCAAGGACCTTGATGCTGGGAACAGCAAGCAGGTCTGCATCGCTCTGCAGAGAAATCTTCATCGGGAATACTGCGTTCTGAGTACAGAATTCCTTCTGGATGCTGTCGTTTGCAAGGAAGAAGCGAACGATGTCCTGAGCAACGGCCTGCTGGTCGGCAGGAGCGTTCTTGTTGATACCGAAGGTGGACTCGCCGTTGTATCTGTGGTACGCGTAAGTGTTGGAAGGATCAACTGTGGGAATCTCAAAGCAATCATAGTGGGTATCGGGGAAGTTGTTGTTGAACACGCCGGTCATGAAGCCCCAGCCAAGGTACATAGCAACCAGCCCCTGACCAAAGTTGTCGCCAGAGTTATTGCCGAAGCTGTAGTCGCAGACACCATCAACGACGTACATGTCGTGCAGGCGGGTGATAACTTTTTTCATGGCCTCGTTATTGATGGAAGCGGTGCCATCCTCATTGAAGAGGTTCTGACCGTACTGGTACTGCATACCGAGAACGTCGCCCTGAATGCCGCCATTGTAGCTGAAGCCAGCCTGAACAAGGTCGCCATTTTCGTCGCGAATGGTGAGCTTCTTGGCAACTTCACGGAATTCGTCCCAGGTGGTGGGGATGTCAGCCTCGGTGAGGCCTGCAGCTGCCCACATGTCGGTGTTGTAGTACATGGTTGCGGTCATAAGGCCGTAGTCAGTATAGTAGACCTTCCCGTCTACAAGGTGGCCGGAAACGCCGACAAAGTCCGCTTCCATATCTTCGACAGGAATATCGTAGGGAGCCATGTAGTCGATGAGCAGGTCGTGCTTGCTGTTATGCACATTAAAGATTGCGGGACCATCGTTGCCCTGAAGAGCGAGAGGCAGCTTGGTGAAGTAATCATCCCAAGGATTCTCGACGAGAGTGATGGTCACGTTGGGGTGAATTGCAGTGTACTGATCCGCCAGAGACTGGAACAGATTTGCTGCACCGGACCAGAACCAGAGTTCTACTTCGATGTCCTTGCCGTCGTTAATGGGAACATTGGGGTCATACTGGATAGCCGAGCCAATAACGGGGAGCGCATCTGCTGTGGGTGTTTCGGTGGTGGAAGCTTTGGTTGCGGGTTCAGCCGTCTGCTCAGGCTCAGTGGTCTGAGCAGGTGCGCTACAGGCCGTCATGCTGAGAACCATAACAAGCGCGAGGCAAAGTGCGATGATTTTCTTTGACATTTTTGTTCCTCCATTTCATTTTGTTGTTAGCGTCGTTAGGTGTATCGCTAAACTAACTGTATAATACATTTCTTCAACGTGTTTGTCAATAGGAAACTATATATCCACTTTAGTTTTGTTGTAAAGCAACAAAACTAACCTGCATTTTTGTGCACATCCCCCTTGGTCGAAGCAAATAATTAGTTTATCGCTAAACTAATTATTGAAATTTCTATCTACGTCAATACCGTTAGTTTTTTTCTCAGCACCTTGCTTTTTTTTAATTGTTGGTTTATTATTAGTTTATCTTTAAACCAAGTGGAGTTTGAATATATGGTTACACTGAAGGACATTGCGAAGGAAGCCGGAGTCAGCGTTATGACCGTCTCAAATATTGTAAACGGCAATTACACTAAGGTCTCCAAAGAAACGACAGAGCACGTGCAAAAGATCATTAGCCAAATGGGGTATGTTCCTAACGCCTCTGCAAGAAGCCTTGCAAAAAGCAAAACCAACATCATCGCAATTATTATGCGTGGCGAGGAAAACGAAAATCCAATGCTGAACCCATATTATTCTGCCATGGTGGGGGCAATGATCCGGAAAATTCAACAGCACGGCTACTATGCGATGGTGAACATTATGAAGTCCCATCAGGATATTCTACAGAGTCTGCGAACCTGGAATGTGGACGGCGCGATATTCCTAGGCCTCTTTGATGACGAGATAGAAGCCATGTATTCTGTATGCGATGTGCCGATGGTCTTTGTCGACAGCTACAGCAACGTGCGTCAGCTTTCAAATATCGGAATTGACGATTTTAAGGGTGGGCAGCTTGCTGCAAACTATTTTATCTCTCAAGGCCATCGCAGCGTTGCATTTATCGGTCCTACCATGAAATATAATGGTGTTATCCGACACCGTTTCGAAGGCTTCAACTCCGTTCTGCGTGTGAATGGTATGGAGGTCAGCCCTGAGCATATTTTTGAGATTGAGTCGGATGTGCGTCAGGACGCAATTGTCGCTCTGGGTAAACACATTGCATCCATGGGAAAAGAGTTTTCCGCAATCTTCATCACAAGCGATCAGATTGCATCCTATGTTGTGCAGGGGCTCGTCTCGGGAGGGGTGTCCGTGCCGGAGGAGATGTCCGTTATCGGCTTTGATAACCTAGAGATATGCCGTCAAATATCTCCGCAGCTCACTACGATTGCGCAGGACCTTAATCAGAAGGCGCACTTCGCTGTATCGACCCTGTTTCAACGTCTGGCCGATCCGTCTCTTCCCGCTCAGTCCATGGTACTGGATGTGAAGCTGGTTGTGAGAGATTCCGTTACATCATTGTAACAGCTCATATTGTTTTTCCATTTAGGCCGTATCTAAAAAATGGCAGAACGACCAACAGCGCAGTATTTTTGTTCTGCGAAATCCATTTTCCATAGGAATACATCCAGTATTCCTATGGAAAATGATGTCACACAGGGAATAAATAGCCGCCGCCTAGGCGTTTTGACAGTTTTCGGACAGGCTCTAGTTCAGTTTATATAGCAGGCTGCTGTTGCTGCCGTTCCCTCGGTACCGTTGCTCTGTCTGAATCACCCCTGCTTTCCGCAAGTCCCGAATGGCCCGGCGGGTGGTGGATTCGGAGAGCTTCAAATCTTTGGCAATAGTTGGAATCGACGGCCAGCAAATGCCGTCTTTATTGGCGCGGTCGGCGAGATAGATGTACACAGAAATCGCTCTGTGGGGCAGATCCATACGGTGTAGCTTCGTAAAATCATGCATATTGTTTCCTCCTGTACGGGTGGGGCTGAGATGCCTCACCTGTTTTGTTATGTTTTGAGCGCTGTTTTTTCAGGCATCGGTACTGGTTTCAGCGTCGTCTGGGGTGGTAAAGGCTCCTCGGAATATACCAGTGGGCATTCGGAAAGAATCGCCTGTTCCAGCTCCGCTTTTCCCGCATAATGCACCGGGCGGCTGCCCCGGTCAGGGATTTCCAAAGGCTTTTCAAATCGGATTCCCCAGTTCAGGAATGGTTTCAGTTTTGTCTTCATGGGATGCGTGCCGGTTTTCATTATCACGAAACTTCCCTTGGGCATGGATTTCAGCTCATCCGGGGACATGAGGGGGCGCTCCATCATTTGCAGGGACTGGGAGTTGCTGTCCTTGCCCTGAGTCACGGAGCCGGACAGAACCGTGCGGCTGCCCAGATTTCTGGACAGCACCTCCGCCGTCTGACTGTTGGGCGCAAAGCCGCCGAAAATGGTGTCCTGACAGTTATCGGCGAGGAATTCCGCCCCTTCTTTTCCATAGTTTTTCTCTAACTGGGCAAGATTCTGAATAATTGGCACAAGGGTCAATCTTCGGGAACGGCCTGCGGAGAACAGCGGAAGGACATCGAAGGGCGGCATAGTGCCGAACTCATCACAATACAGTACCGCACGGTTTTGCAGCTTCCCTCCGTTTTCATCCGCCACAGCAAACAGTTCACGGCTTAGATTTTGAATCATCAAGCCTGCCATGAAGTTTTTGGTGGTGTCCTCCTCCGGAAGAATGAGAAAGATGGCAGACTTTTCAGAAGCAAACTTCTCTGCATCGATGGCGCTGTCGAAGCAAAGCACCTGCTCCAGTTCCGAGTCCAGAAATGCATTGAGACGAGAAAGTACCGTGGACATGACAGAGGCCATGGCCTGCTCCGCACTGTTGAGTGCAGCACCCGCAAACCATCTGGCCTTGTGATCAGGGGGCAGCTTGCCCATCAGGAGCTGGAAGTGACTCTTGCCCTTTACCTTGCTGGGCTCCAACAGGTCTTGCACCAGCTTGAAGACAGAGACGATGTGCCGTCGCTCCTGTGGATGCTCCTTATCCGGCGGCAGAAACTCCGCCAGCATCAGGATGACTGAAGTGAGCAAGCCCTCCGCCGCATCGTAGAAAAAGGCATTCTGTCCGCGATTGCTGTCATCGCCATCGGGGTTGACAATGGTTTTGGCAAGGATCTTGGCGTACTTCTCCGCCTTGGCTCGAGCCGCCAGGTTCTTGGGATCTTTTCTTGCAATGTCCATGTAGCGGTTGACCAGTGTCAGCAGGTTGTTGCCGTCTGAGCGAGTGGGATTTCGCAGGTCAATGACGGACACATTATAGCCGTAGCAGTTTTTGGCAATCGTGCCGTAATTGCGGGCCAGGTCACCCTTGCTGTCCAGCGCCAGCCAGCTCATACCGGAGGCACAGGCATATTCCAGATTGGGGTACAGGAAGAATGCAGTTTTGCCGATACCGCTGGCACCGATCATAAGGCAGTGAATGTCATCGCTGTCCACCAGTGCGGTGAGTTCCTGCGGTTGCCCCTTGCAACCGAGGATCAATCCCTGCTCCGTGGGGAGATTCTGTCCTTTGCGCCACTCTCTGACCTTGAAGGGTACATGGGCATAGGTCTGCCTGATTTCCTTGTCGGTGGCCCATCGGGCTGTGCCGTGCTGCCCATCGCCCACAGTGCGGGATTTGATATTGCCAAGGGTATAGTGATGAGACATCATGGACAGCCCACCGATGACAAGGAACATTGCTGCTCCCGCTGCGATCAGGATCCAGATACTTGCGTTCAACATTTCACCTCATTTCATTCATAGCAAGGCCCTGAGCGTTTTCGCTGCTCAGGGTCAGATCGTCATTCCAGTCTTTGCTTTCCGGGATTAGGCGCTCCACGGAATAGCGCACCTCTAACTGATTCTGCATCCGGCAGCTGGCCTGATTACCAGCTTCATCGTTATCGAGGCAGAGCAGGACGGTGTCGAGCTGCGGCACTTGTTCCAACATCTGCAATACTGGCTGAATGGATGTGCCGCAACAGGCTACATAGCTGTGCCGCTGCCAGTTCTCCGGATAAAGGGTGATGAAGGACAGCATATCGATGGGTGCTTCAAACACATACAGACTTCTGTCTGTGCCGACATAATGGAAGCTGTATCGTGGATCACTGCCCTCGACGTTCAAGCGGAAGGCTTTTCCGTAGCTGTTGGCGCTGCGCTTGTGGGCGTGGCGGGGAACACCATCTGTATCCGTACCAACAAACACGGCGTTGTGATACTCGGCATCCTCATACAGAAGCCCAGCCTTGGCAAAGTGCGCCACCACATCTCTTGCGATGCCGCGATGCTTGATGAGATACGCAAACACTCTGCGCATATCTTTGTTGGTGGGCGGCAGTACAAATGGTTTCGCCGGTTCCTCGGTGCGCTCCCCGGCAGAGGGATACGCTGTTCCCAGCTCACCACCCAACAGCAGTGTCACTGCGTCCGGGTAGCTGAGACCATAGAAGCGCTGCACAAAGCTGACGGCATGTCCGCCTCGCTCCTCCGCATGGTCATACCATTCGTTGCCTCGGACGGTCACGCTGTGGTCACTGGCAAGGCGTTTTTCTCTGCCGGAGGAAAGCAGCTTTTCACCGCGGCAGCGCAGGAACTCCTCCAGATCCACTGCAGCGGCGCGCTGTTTCTGTTCTTCGGTGAAATGAATATAGCTTGACATGGAGTTCTCCTTTTTTACATACTCTGCTGATACTGCGTCTGCTCCTCGTGATCATCCGCCCTATGACCCATAGCCATACGTTTCTCCATAAGCCGTCTGCGGCGTTTGGAATCGATGCGGATCCCCGCCGGGTTGCCTGGCGGAACGGAATTGTTCTGGAATATCCTGCTCATGTGATGGAGTAGTTTGGTTGCTGCCAGCATGACAGACGGATCCCGGAACTGGTCAAAGCGGTCGAGAAAAAATCGTGCATACTCATTGCCTTGTGCCGCGGCTCGGATCAGCCATTCTCTGGCCTGCTCACGATCTGGAGGGACATCCCGCCCTAAGAGATACAGCTTGCCCAAGGTGTACTGTGCAAATTGATTTCCCTGATCAGCGGAGGCTGTCAGGTACGCAAGAGCCTTTTCCACATCCTTCGGTACAAACTCACCGGTGAGATAAATCTTTCCGAGGCGATACTGTGCAAATTGACTGCCATGGTCTGCGGCCTTGTCAAGCCATTCCATCGCTTCATCCCATCGTTTTTGCGTGAGGAGCAGCTTCCCGAGGGCGTACTCCGAGAAATCATTACCGGCTTCTGCCGAGCGCCGAAACCACTGCTCTGCCTTTGCATGGTCACGCAAGGTGGAGAGATCATCCCGATAGAACTTACCAAGCTGATGCGCCGCAACGGTATATCCTTCCTCCCAGAGCTGCTCCAGAGCTTTGACCGCTTCTGCGTGTTCCGCATCCAGCGCATAGATGTCCTGCAGAACAGCCTTTGCTGCGCGGTAACGCTGCGCCTGCTCGTACACACTGTAGGACTGATGCTCCTCCTTCTGACTTTCCGGCTCCGGCTCATCCTGCATTCTTTCATCTTCAAAGGTTGGGAGGCCGAGACGAATGTTCTCGGCCTCCCGGATGATGTCGTTCTTGATTTTGCGAAACTCCTTGCGTTGAGACAGTGGGAGTCGTTCCCATGGGGTACTGTGACCGTAGCACTCGTTCAGCTCCTCATGGATCTGATTCCACACCTCATAGCACTCAGAGACCTCCGGCAGCTCCGCCAGCGCATCCACGATGGTATCGACAAGCTGCTTCAATGGCTTCTTGAGATAGCCATACTGTTTCTTTCCGGTGGTCGTTTCCAGCGCCTGCACAAGCTGACGCATATTATTCTCAATGATTGGGCTGGCGCAGATCTGGTTCTGCATCCGGCTGATCATTTCCCGCATTGCATTCTGCGCTGCTTCCACCAAGTCTGAGTAGGCCACATCCTTGCGCTCATAGATTTGCTGCATCTCATCCCGGAAGATAGCATTGGTCAACTTGGAGCGCATCGCCGCGATCCCATCCTTGGTCAGGAATCCTTCCTTCGGATCATCGGACCAGACCATCATGTGGATGTGCGGGTGATGCCCTTCGTCATGGAAAGCGGCATACCAGTGAAAGTTATCGAGCGATATCTTCATTGACTTCGCCAGTGTCGGTACGTTCTCCATGAGGAGTGTGCGCCATGCATCAGCACTGTCGTATTCCAAACGAGCGGCATCCTCGCGGCGCAGAGAGTAGATGATGGTCCACACATTTCCCTCATGCGCTTCCAGTTCCGACATTGCCGAGGTGAGATCTACAGCAGTGGCAGAACTGAACAGGCCATGGCTTCCGTGCTTCTGCACACGAGGGCGGGTAGCAATGTACTGCATATATCCGCTCTCCGAGTCGATTTCATGAATGTTAGCATCCAGTGCCATACCGATAAAGGCGGATGCCGTACCAAGCGTCGGCGTTTTGCAGTAGTCCTCGTACTCAAATAGCTCCGCCGCATCCGGAAAGTCCGTGAGCAGTTTCTGGATGAGCTCACGCTGGCCTTTTGTGACTGCACCGTTTCCGGCCAGTTTCTCTACACCTTCACGGGTAGCAATGTAGCGCATGTACCCGCCGGCTTTTCCGGATTTGATGTAGCCGCTTTTTTGTACGAGTTTCGCCATCGCTTACACCGACTTCTGAAAGTCCATCGCGTCTTTGAAGGAGATGCGGCCATTGGTCCGCTTCATATCCCGGATGGCCTTGCCGCGCAGACGCTCATATGCTCCTTCATCGATGTCGGTATCGTAGGCGATGATCTGCGCCATCAAGTTGATGTCCACGCCCTGCTTGAAAAGCAGGGAACTGATGCGGCCCGCGAAACCATCCAGCGTTCCGGTCAGCGTTGCGGAGAGTGCTTCAGGCAGAAACGCGCTGGCGTTCTTCGTGTTCAAGTAGCCGACATAGAACTTGAGCGCATTCATCACGAACTCGCTTCGGCTGCTGCAGTTATCCGGCTTCAGGTGTGCATCGATCTCTCTGTCCATATCCTCAGTGATCCAGAAAGCCTTTTTGATCTTGTCGTTGTGTTCCATTGATAAATTCCTCCTAAATTTCGTGTTGTCCCCGCTGAAAGCCCTTGTCTCACGGGGATTTTCCGGTTTATAGGGTCCAAGCCACCCCGCAAGGTGCTATTTTGTCCCCAGCCTAAAAAGCCGAAAACTGCCCGCACTGCGGGCAGAAGTGGGTCGAGCCGGGGCGCTTTGTCCCCGGCTCTTTCTCCTGCTTTTCTTTCGTCGGATGCTGATATCCCCACAAAGCGGTTCAAAGCCCGCCCAAATCCCCGGTGGGGTACTCGCTCGGGCTACCTGTAAAAAGCGCACACAGCGGCCCACAGGGGCGGACACGGCGGTTACATCTGCATCTCAGGAGCCTTCGTTTCACTATCCTGAAGCTGCTGGGCGTATTCATGCAGGCTCATGCCGGTTTGCTGCTGGCAGAACGCCTCCATCTTGCTGAGCAGGACTTCCTGTTCAGCAGCATTGAGCGGGTAACTCCAGCTTTCTTCCGAACCGTCTCCTTTGCAGATGTTCAGTTCCATGGTGTCGCACAAATGATCTTGCTCCATGTCATAGTTGGCGTAGATATTGAGCCAGTCATCATTCTGATCGGTGCAGACGAATGTCCCGAAGGCGGCATCCACATCGAAGTCCGCCTGCAGATAAAAGTTGAGCTTGCCGTCTGATTCGATGATCTCCTCACCGAAGGAAAAGTTTTGTGCGGAGAGATGCCCTGCTGATGTGATCTCTTTGCCCTTCAGATGATTCAACAGCTTGCGCCACTTATCATCGCCCGATGCGAACTGCGACCGGGTGGCATGGTAGACCGCCACCGATACATCACGCATGGCCCAGGTCTGCCAGCCATCCATAATGTGAACAGCGGAGAACTCACGCTTGTCGAAGTTCACATCGAACACACCGCGTATCTTTCCGGTGTTCTCCATGCGTACAGCGGTCAGCGCATTGTATTCCTCCGCGGTGATGGGACGACCGCCTGCAAACATTTTGATAAACAAATCCGGCACAGTAACTTTCTCACTGGTGATGTAACTGCGCAGCTTTTTCCCGACCGCCAACAGCTCCTCACCGGGCGAGGTTTTGAAGTACCATTCCTGGCCATGTTCCGTCACATGGTAGGCGGCATAAGTTCGGGCTGCTTCTTCCTCCGCACGCTGTGCGGCTGCTTCCCACTGGATTGCACGGCTGATACGCTCATACTCCCGTTCCGGAAGCCGATTGCAAAGCGCGTCCAGTACATTCTCCAGATGCTCCTGCAGGGTTTCATCCTTGAGATGCTTCTCGATAGCATTTTTCCAACGCTGGTCGATCCACAGAACGATTTCTTCCTGTTGTGCCATATCAGTTGCCCTCCTTTACCACGGCTGCCGCGGGCTTCGGTTCACTATTCGGCGTTTTCGGAGCAGCGGATTTGGCCGTGCGCTTGGGCTTGGGAGCAGGGACAGCCTTGCTGTCCAGATACTCCCGCACAG
>ENA-ORSB01002598-ORSB01002598.1-human-gut-metagenome-genome-assembly--contig:-NODE-2598-length-14092-cov-2.679490_pt1 | contig 14092 bp, 24 predicted proteins | sample MGYA00242180_ERZ509144 | MGnify/ENA primary metagenome ERZ509144 (study PRJEB26280, sample SAMEA2338661) | human gut metagenome | biome: human gut; feature: human-associated habitat; material: faeces...
ATCACATAACAATTATTTTTTTCTTTCTCTATTTATTTTATTAAAATCGTCATCATAAGTTGTTACCTTTTGCACACCTCGTCTTACATAAAGAGCTTTATTTTCAAAATCAATATCTTTCCAAGTGAGTCCACTTAGTTCTCCTGCTCTTAAACCTGTATTTACTAAAACAATGTATGCCACTCCCATTGTGTGTTCTTTCATAAATTCTTCAAAAACTTGTTGTTCTTCTTTTGTCATAATCTTTAATTCTTTTTTCCTCATACTTGGTAACTTTAATTTTCTTGTTGGATTCATTACCATAAGTCTACACATAATAGCATCATCAAAACACATTTTTAATATACTATTATAATGTCTTAATGATTTAGGAGATTTACCTTCTTTTTGTAATTCACTAATAAATTTTTGTAAATGATATAACTCAATTTTTTGTAACTGCATATTACCTAAATGCTCTATTATTGTTTTTGATTTTTCAACATATCCTTGAAAAGTCCTTGGAGAAACATACGGTTTTTTATAAACTTTCATCCATTCTTTGATCCATTCTTCAAGAGTAATATTATTGTTATCAATAAAATAATTATCATCTTTTTGCCTTCTTAATTCTTGCATTTTTTCTATAACAATTCTTTGAGTTTTACCATATACAGAAATCTGCTTACTTTTTCCATTTACATTTACAGTAACCCTCCCTTCATAGCTATTTCCTCTTTTTCTTATTGTTCCTTCTCCTTTAATTCTTCTTGAAACCTTACTATTACTATTTTTACTCATTATCTTCCTCCCATAAAAAAGGGATCTATAATAATGATAATTTAATATTGTTAATCATCATCTATTATAAATCCTTTATATTTTTAAGACCAAACCTTAAACAATAATTCTTCCTGAATTTTTATTAAACCATTCAATCATCATAGGCTTGTTTATCACGATTCTTCTTTCAAATTTTATGCAAGGAAAATCTTTTAGTTTTGTTAAGTCTGTCATAAGTTGTTTACTAATACCCATTATCTCTGAAGCTTCTTTTATATTTATTCCTATTTTTTCTTCCATATAGCTGTTCCTCCTTTTGCTAGTATTCGTTCTGCTTTCTCTACCGCCTCTCTTGGAGAATACAACTTTATTACACATTCTATTTCTTCATATAATGACTTTACATCTAAATCATTTGGTGCTACTCCTAAAGTATTTAATGCTATAACTGCATAAGATTTCGCTTGTTTTTTAGTTACTGTTTTGACATTATTTAATTTCATTTTTATCAGATCCTTTCACTTATAAACTTTTGATTAGTTACAAGTGAATTGGTATCTTCACATAGGTATTTCAACCTCTCCGCTTTCCACCGAGCAACTCCTCAACCAATGTTAAGCCAAGTCGAAGTATCATTATCACACTAATATAGTTCTTCGCCTTATAAACTTACCATCGTTTACTTTTTCCCTCATTATAGTCGCTATTTAACTTAAATTAACTTTCGCCTTCTTGGAGCTACCTATATTAGCTAAAGTCTTGTAACTAATATATTAACTTGTCAATGTGCATAGCAAATTTTCTTTGCTATACACATAGGCGAAAATGAACTTAAAAATGTCCCGATTATTTTAAAATTTTTTTAATTTCTTTTATTGGCTTAAATTTTTCAATGTATTCAAATACTTTATCTTCAATATAGTCTTTACATTCTTGACTAAAAATACCTTTAATATACGATTCACTATTTATTAGAGGTTCAAATATAATTAAAATCTCAAACTTAGCTTTTACATCTCCATTTACTGCTTTTTCTATAACTTCAAACAATTCCCTATTACTCATTTCTATCTTCATAACTTTAATCTCCTAACATTTTTTTAATTTTAGATTTAATAATTGATTTTTTATTTCTAATTGTTTTTTCTGATAAATTCATTATTTTTGCTATCTCTGTACTACTATACTCTTCAATACTCAAAGTAAGGATCTTCTTTTCGTCTTTTGAAAGTTTATGTATTGCAAGTTTTAATTTTGGGTTTGAAATATTATCTTCCAATTTTCCTTTTACTTCATTAGAAATAAGAAAAAAGTCGCTATCATACAACGATAACGACACATTTCTATCCACAGAATCAGTAAAAGCAATTTCTTTTACAACTCTATTATTTACTTTTCTAAAATAATCAATAGCAGAATGTTTTACAACCTTTCTTAAATAATTTTTAAATGATTTTACTACATATTCTATATCATTTTCAGAATACTCAACAGCACTCATAAAAATACCTCCGTTCTAGGCACAATCAAGCCATAGAACAGAGGTAAAATTTTTACCCAATTATGAATATGAAATTATAAAATTAACTGTATATAATATTCGCTCATTTTCTACTCCCCTGTAATTAGTCCATAATTTAAAAATGCTTTTCTTTCCTTAGTTTTTTCAATCAACACAACATTTGTAAAACCTTTTACCTCTAATTTATGGACTAATTGCCCTGACTACATTTTAAAGCTTTTCTAATATATTTCATTAAAAGTGTTGATAAATGCTGTAAAAGTGCTGAAAAGTGCTGATATATTTGTCGAATATTGGAATTAATTGTCAAAAAGATTGATAGTTCACATAAAAAATGATATAATAAGTCCAGTTAGTTATACTAGTTGGAAATTTTACGGTACAGTATCTTAATGGAGGTATTAAATGATTAAAGTAATGATTGCTGAGGATAATGTTTACATCAGCAAAAGCTGTTTTAAATTTCTGACAAATGATGAAAATATTAAAGTTGTATCTTGTACTTTAGATGGAGAAGAAACCATAAAAGACTATTTTAAATTACAACCAGATGTATTATTATTGGATTTAAATATGCCTAAGATTAATGGAATAGATGTAATAAATACTATTGGAAGATTTGCAGGAGAAAGATCAAAATGTAATATTATAGTTGTTTCAGGAAGTTCTGACTATTTATATAGACTATATAATACAGCACAAGTATATAGAGTCATACATAAACCTGCTGACTTTAACTATATTTTAAAAACTATAAAAGAAATCCCTATGAAAAATAAAGGAATAAATCAAAAAGAATTAAAGGATTTATTAGCTGAATTAAGATTAAGTATTTTCTCTACAAGAGTGCAACAACTTATTACTGCAATAAATTTAGCTTATGAAAAACCTTATTTATTAAATAATATAAAAGATTTATATATTGAAGTGGCAAAGATTTATAATCTTAGCCCTAAAACAATAAAATGGAGTATAAGAACTTCAATAGATACCCTTAATCGCTCTGTGTCTATTGATACCCTTTGCTCCGTTTTTTCTTTGAAATTTAGACCTGAAACTGTTACACCTAAGTATTTTATTACATTAATTGTGGAATATTTTAGGCAAGAATAAAGAGCAGATTTAAATTTTCTGCTCTTTTAGTTCATTCTCTATATTCATATTAAGATAGTTCTTCATTAATAGCTTAACATCTAAAAATTGCTCAATGATGTAATTACAGCCTTGATTTAACTGGCAATAAGGTATATCTAGTTGTAAATGTAATTTGCCTTTGCTTTTCCCTGGCAATAATAAAGCACTATATAATTTTCTATTTTTCCCTAATTGACTATTACCTAACAAAATTGTATATGAAAATTGTTTATAATTTAAATCATTTATTTCATTATAATATTTAGAATCAAAAACATACATATTTTCCCCATCATTTAAATAGTGATCCGGCTTAATTGAAAATTTATGTTCTGATTTATCTATATCAAACTTCTTGCTTTTAAAGTTGTTTGATTTTTTATTTCTTTCATATTTGAATTCTAGCTTTCTATTTTGTTCATCCACTCTTACAAAACAATCATTTAAATACTTATTAACCATTTTTTAATATAAAAAGAAGTGTCTCCATTTTATTCTTGGATACACTCCTTTAATAATATTAAGTTTATTGATTTCTTCCACAACAATTTTTATACTTTTTACCACTACCGCATGTAGTTGAAAGATAAGTATTATTAGTATATACAATATTATCTATATTATTGGTATTTCTTAATTTAAAGGATTTATATAAAAAGGAACATATAGTATTTATTGTATTATTCTAATTATCTTTTCTTATATTGTGGCAACAAATTGGCAACAATGTCGCCAACATATTTTTATTTACCATTAATATATTTATAAAATATAATGTAAAAACTTACACAGTATATTTTATATGCTTAATATACCATGTAAGTTTTATTTTGTCAATTAATATGTATAGTTAGAAATTTCTTTTATAGTATTAGAAAAAGTGGTTTTTTCAAAAATATCATTTGCATTTTTCTTAAATTCATTAGAACTAGATATATAGTAATTTTCTGTTGTTTCTATATTATTATGTCCTAATATTTCGGCAACATCTTTTATCTCTACTCCGTTTCTTAAAATTTTTGTAGCATAACTTCCTCTTAAATCATAAAATCTGCATTTTTTAATGCCTAATTCATTGTGTATTATAGTAAAAGGATATTTAAGTATATCAGTACCTTTGAAAGAACCATTATCCTTAGTAAATACTAAATTTACATTATTAATATCTAACAAACCTTTCTCGTTTTCCACAATTCGTTGCTCTTTCACTTTACCATATTCATTTTTTACATCTTCTAAATGATAATATATATAATCGGAATTGTATAATTTTTTTAAATATTGCTGTTTTTTCTTGTAATTTTTTAAAGCAGTTAATAATGTTTGACTTATATGAATCTGTCTGGTTCCTGTTTTAGTTTTTGTTTTTCCAATATACCATCTTCCTTTATCGTCTTTTGGCTTATCATATAGACTATGTTTTATTGATATAATTCCATTTTTTAAATCTATATCATCCCAAGTTAAAGCAAAAACTTCTCCAGTTCTCATACCTGTATAACAAGATGTTAAAAATGCACAAGTAAAGGTATCATTGTTTTTAAATCTATTTAGTATTAAATCAATTTCTTGTTGTGTATAGATATGTTTAATATCTTCCCTATAATCCTCTACTCTTGGTAATCTAAGGGTAATGGTTGGATTATAGTTTATAAACCCATATACATCACATGCTTCTCGAAAAGACCCCTTTAATACTTTTAAAATATTTGAAAAGTATGCTCTTGAAAAATCATACTTATTACATAATTCTACGATAAACGAATTTAGTTTTACGCTACTTAATGATGATAATCTATATACTCCTATATAGGGTTTTAAATACTTATTAATTATTGTTGTATATGCTTGTATAGTATTATATCGTAAATTTATTTTACAGTAATTTTCTAGCCAATAATCGAGATAATCTGCGTATGATATTTTGTTTTCTTTAAAAGTTAATCCCGTATTCATAAATTCATTATATGCTTTTGCTCCTGCTTCCTCTGCTTCTTTTTTAGTTTTAAATCCTGACTTGTTTATCCTTTTCCTTTTTCCATTTATTTTACCTGCTTCAAATTGATATTGATAGACATTTCCTCTTTTTGTAATATTTAAATTACCCAAATAGATTTATCCTTTATAAATTTTGTATAGATAATTTTTTTACATTATTTATATCTGAAAGATCAAATCCTTCATTGTCTATCAAGAAGTTTTGTAAAGAAGATTTTAAAATTTTAACACTTCCTAATTTTAAAGCAGGTAAAAATCCTTTTTCAATTAATTGATATATATAGTTAGGACTAGAATGTAATAGAGTTGCTACTTCTTTAACAGTATATATTAATCGTTCGTTTTCTATGTTAAGGTTCTTTTGTGGAAAAACTATATTTTCATTTTTTTCCATTATTATTTCTCCTTTTTTATACATCTATTTGCAAGTCCTATCATTCCTTCTTTACCATATCTTGTTTGTAATGGTCTTAATTCAGATAGGTAAGTATCTGTTTTTATGTTTAGTTCTGGATATTTTTCTTTTAGTAAATAAAAAGCATATCCAGCATAAGATTCTAACTGATCCCAGTTATATAATTCTCTTGCCATAAATTATCCTCCTTAATCTACTTTAATATATTTTGGTACATCATAGCTTCTCCCTAATTTTTCATCAAATTCAAATCGCTTTTTCTTTTCATTGTACTTGTATGCACTTTTATTCCAATTTCTATATGCCATATTAGTCATTCTTTGTCTTTTAGATAATTCAGCACTTGCCTGATTGTGCATATTTTTTAAAATTAGGTCATCTACATTATTTTTATGTTGTTTTATCTGTCTTGTCTTTTTTATATAATCTTTAGTTTTCTCTATATGATTTTTCTTTCTTATTTCTGTTCTTTCTTTTTTTGTTGAAATATATCTTTCGTCTTTTTGTAAAATTCTTATAATTGTACTTTTGGCTACTTTTAATTTTTTTGCAATATCAGATGGCTTTTCTCCATCTATAAAATACATATTTAATATGATAGTCTGCCTGTTTTTCATTTGACTTCACTCCTTCCTAACGCAACTTTTTGCTAACACTTTAAAGGAATGACAATGCTAGTAAGAAGTGAGCTTCTTACCACTATTTTATATAGATTGGATTTGTAGCAATTTTTATTTTGCGTATTATGAATTGTTTTAAAATTATTCATAGATTGTTTTCCTCCCTTCTATATTAAAGCTCACTTCTCATAGCAAAACCGAAGCTAATTTTTAAAAAAAGTTAATTTTTTTTAAAATTCTTTAATTCTCTACTATTTTTAATTTTTCTTTTAGCCTTATTTACACTATCTCTTATTGCATCTGGTGTTGATTTTTCTTGAATTGCAATAACAACTAAAGGTATATTTTCTATTTTGTTCTTATAAAATCTTTCACTTTGTTTTTTAGAAAGAACACTATTTAGAAACTTTTTTATTTCTTCATCTTCGATTATTTTTAAAACTTCATTTTCTAAATTGGTATAGCTAGGTATATTGTTAAAATCTTCTTGCTTGATAAAGATATTTAAATGTCTATTTTTCTCATTTCTTCTTTTGTTTTTTTCGTATCTCTGTGAATTAAATAAACAGTAATAAACATCCTTGTCTACTTCTTTTATCACATAAGTTTCTGCATCTTGATAAAATCCCACTGTATAAGTAGCAAAAACCTCTACCATTGCCTTTGTTGACTTTTTCAATACTTTTTTCAATTCTTTATATTCTTGTTTTGAAATTTCAATACAGTCTTCATATTTTGTTCCTATAGCCAAATGTAAAAAATACTTAATGTAGAAATCATATTCATTTCTTTCATCGTAATTTTTATCTTCATATTTTTTCTCTCTATAATCCTTGTTTAATTCATTATTCTCTTTCATTAAAAAACCTCCAATATTCAAATTTTTAAAAATTCAAATATTGAAGGTGGTGATCTTATTCTTATTAAACAGTTTGGTAATGCAAAAAAGTCATTTGCTTTAGAGCAAAATACTCCTATACAAATGACTTTTCTATTATTTAGGAAAAGGGGGTTATGGTTAGTTACAATCATACATTTACACTCCAAACTGACAATTAAAAAATTTCTTTTCTGAAGTGTCTGTATAATTGTTTGTCTGATGTAGAGAGCTTATCAGCTCTGACTACGGACACTATACTGCATTTTTTAATCTACTCATTAAAATAGGTACAAAAAAAGAAAAAAGGGGACAAAAAAAGATGTAAACTGCAATAAGCAATATACATCTCAAAACAACTTTATTTTTTATTAAATTAACTATGAAGCATTTGAATACATTTTAGCAAAATATTTGCAATATTTATCATAGATTTTATCTACTTTATCTTGCATTTTTTTATATTCCTTTCGTGATACCCCTGTACTGTTCAAATCTTTAGTGTATTCTAAATCAAGTTCAGACATAGTATCATCTCTATCATAAGCACCCACATTTATCATGAATATTTCAAAATCATATTGAGTATAAATCTTATCTTGAACTTCTATATCCAACTTTGACAATATTTCAATGTCTTTTGCATTTAGTTCATTTTTTAGATTTATTATTTTCTTTTCCATATATTCTTTATGCCATTCCTCATAATTCATCCTCTCTCCCCTCCTCTCTGTTTAATTTACAGTTATCGCTTTTCCTTTTAAAAAGTCTAAAATTTCATCTTTTTCTCCAATCGTAAAGTTATTTTTATCTAAAAATAGTCCACACTTTTCTAAAATAATATAGTAAACATCCTGTTCTGTTATAACTTTTTTGATAACTTCATAATCTACTTTTAAAATAATATCTTTTGTTTTTACTTCAAAGAAATCATCATAAAACTCATAAATTAGTTTTCCACTTTTTGAAACTATATTGAATCTTTTATATGTATCTCTTAACCCCCATATTGCAAAACCTATATAAATTATTGCATCATATTCTCCTCTTTTTAATAGTATGAATGAACATATTATAATAGTTAGACACATAATTGTTTTTAAAACATCTGTCAATTTGATTCTATGTACTTTAGCATATTTATCAGTTTTAGTAATTTTTTCTTTTGAGATTATTGTTTCATTTCTAAATAATATTCTCATTTTTCTCCTTTTCGTTTTGCTATATGGTACGCACCAATTTTTAACAAAAAATATAGTATTATATGTATATAATTTATTTTTAAGGAGTAATAATACTAACATGAAAACCAAAACATTTAACGGAAACTATAACATTGTTCGGTTCTAATATAAAGAAATATCGAGAATTGAGAGGACTATCTCAAAGGGACTTATCTGACAAATTAATTTTGCTTGGTGTAAACCTATATCACTCTGACATTTCCAGGATAGAGTGTAATACACTATTCATAAGAGATTTCGAGCAAAAAGCAATTTGCAAAGTTCTTAATATTAGTTATGAACAATTATTTGAAAATACTGATAAATATTTTGATTAAACAAATAACTTTTGCTACAAGGTTATTTGTTTTTTGTTGTTTAGTACGCACCATAATAGGCAAAAAAATTATTTTGCTATTTTTTCTTCTATTTTAGATACACAGTTTAGACATATATGTCTATCCCCTATTCTAATGCCTGTATCTTCTTGGATTTCTTCTGAACAAAAAATACACATGCAATCCTTTTCGTATTTTTTAATTTTTATTTCATTACCTTCCCTAACCATTACGACAGGGTCTTGTTCATTAATTCCTAAAACCGTTCTATCTTCTTTTGCTAAAGTTATTCTTCCTAATTTATCAATTCTTCTTACTATTCCTATACTTCCCATAAAAAATTCTCCTTTTAATATATTTTTACTACTTTTAAAAAAGAATTTTCATGTATATTATTATATATATTAGTTTAGTTTTGCTATTTATATTGTTTCATATCTTATTATTTTTTCTTTTTATACTCTAGTTGTTCTTAAAAAATTTATTATTTTATCTAATATGTTTATTTTTTTGAAATGTTTTTCTTCTGATATTGTAACTTGTCTATTTTCTCTAACTACTCTTCTAATTTCATTTAAGATTATAGAATAATCAAAAATAGGCTTTCTTATATATCCTGCATATTTTACATCTTTAAGTAAATTAATATCTTCGTAAGCAGCAGATATAATAATAAAATCTATTTTTTTATGTAATTGGTTACAATCTTTTATAATATCTAACCCACTATATTTATGATTTCTCATTAGATCAGTAATTATAATATCAATATCTAATTTTTGAATTAATAATATTTCTTCTTCATCACTATTCGCAATACCGACAACTTCAATGTCATCAAATTGTGATAAATATTTTTTTAATACCTCACAAAAAGGTACATTGTCATCCGCAATTAAAACTTTAACTTTTTCCACTTTACTATTCTCCTTTAATTATCGCTTATTTTTTCAATTTCTTTTATGTCATTTTTAATATTGTTTTCAATTTTTTCAAAAAACAGCTTTTGTATCTTTTTCTTACTAAATAAGTATTTTATTGTTCTCCAGATACTTCTACCAGAATAGTTCCTAACAATTACTAAATTTAGTATAATATTTTTTCTTATTCTGTCTATTAGAGTAATTTCTTTATCTGTTAAATATGTTTGTTCACTTGTTAGTTTTTTTCTTATTTCACACGCTATTAAAGTTATTTCAAAATTATTTTTGAATTGAATTATATCAATATTGTCTAGTATTAGTTTATTTAATACTTGAATATTAGTTAAAGTAATATAATCACTATTCAAATCTAATTTTTTCAAAATATTTGGTACAATTTCGTAGTCATTTAAAGTTTTATCTATTAATTCATTTCTTACAGATTCTTTTGGTATATAAATTATGTCATATTCTTTTCTCTGTAATTTATTGTCTAAATTATCTTTTTTCACATACTCAATGTTATGCTGTTTTCCTTTTACTAACTCTTTATAACTTTGGTTAGTACCTTCTACAATTATTATTTTATACATATTTTTTCATCTTTCTTTTATTTCGATTCTACAATGCTGACGGATTAATACTACATTACATTTTGATAGATATTCTTTATTTCCACAAAATGTATCTTCTAATATATATATTACCTCCCTTCTGGAATTGATTTAATTTCATTTGTAACTATGTTTTATGTTTCATTTGTTAATATATATAATCTTTTCCTAATTTTAGTGAGAATATTGTATTTTACTTCTGCATATAATATAAAATGTAATACTGTTCTTTTACCAATATTTTTTTGATATAGTTTTAATGGTAATAAATATGTTCAATATAGATAAGGCTTTATCTAACTTCGGTATGAGGTTACAGGAAGCTGGAATTGCTCGTAATGTTACCCAAGATGATTTAGCAGAAAAATGTGGAGTTACTCCAAAACATATTAGCGCTATTGAAAGGGGAATTTCTCCTGGTAGTGTAACATTACTTTTAAATGTATGTAATTATTTAGGAATAAGTCCTAATACACTATTTGATGATTCTTTTCCATCTGATAATGATAGTATTATTCCTATCGAAAAACATGATATATTTTTAATGTATAATAAATTATCTAAAAGTAATCAAGAATTTATAGATTCTTCTATTACACATATTTTTGAAGAACAAACTAGAAAAAGTTAAATTGGTATTTTTCTAGTTTTCTTCAATTTTACAGCTCTGTAATCGCGTTCTACATATTTCACCAGTTTTTAAATTTTTTAAATTTGCATATTTAGTTTTATCATACTCAAATATTTCTAAATCTATGTACTTTTCATTATTATATATAACAGTATCATTAACTTTGATTCTTTCCCATATTCTCAAAACACACATCATCTCACTTTAATATTTATTTTTAAATACAATATTCCCAATTACATTTTATTTGCAATGTTTGTTGTAATTTGTCGAATATGTATTTTTTCTATGCGTTTTTTAACGCATAGACTTTTTATATTTTACTACTAGAAATTTTTTATTGCAAGTATTTCAAAAAAATTAATTGGCATTTTTTGCCTTTTTATTTTCTTTATGCGTTTATAAACGCAATGTAGGACATAAAATATTGTTATAATTTTTTATGATTTTAAAGGGATGGGAGGAGTAAAAAATGCAATTAAATGAAGCTATAAAGTTACGATTAAAAAACATAATGGAAGAAAAAGACAAAAATTCAAAATATGAAGTTTCTTGTGCTGCTGGACTTAATCCTTCTTTGCTTAATGATTTTTTTAGAAATAGAATTACTTATCCTAGAATAGATACTTTATACTTAATTTGTGAAGGACTAAATATTACTTTAGGCGAATTTTTTAATGATCCGATTTTCGATATAGAGAATATAAAAATAGATTCCAAAGATTAAATTCAGAGGAATCTATTTTTATATACATTTTTACTTTTCTTTTAATATTATTTTCATTATCTATTTTAGTAACATACTTATTATCTTTTACAATATTTCATACATACAAATAGTTCTATTACTCATACATTTTGAATATTTCTCCTGAAATATTGATTATATCATTTATTGGTATTTCTGTATTATTAGCTAAATATATAATTTGATTATATAAATCTATCTTTCTTACAATACCTATAACTGTTATATATGAACCACCGTCTTTCTTTGAATCAGGAATAAAATATGTAAATGATATTTCTGGTTTATTTTTTATATGTTCCATAATTATTTGTAATTTACTATCTAATATTGATTTTAATTCATCATCTATATCTATTTTTTCACTGGTTTCTCTTGAAGTTTCTTTTATTGCATCTTCGTATCCTGTTAATGCTGCAAAGGGGGCAAACTGTGCTGAACGAGCATACAAAGACATTTGTGGATGTTTTTGTGATATATGATGTGGTAAATTTATTATATCATCATATTGTCTATCGTATTTCACTTAACCATCTCCTTTTTCTCTAACTTTTATGTCCTCCAATTTGTCCATTTCTTTCTATTGTAGTTCCACCTTCAATAAAATTCATTCCCTTTAAAACTGCATTTTTTCCATACTTTGTTTTTATATCCAATACTGCTTTTTGCAATTCTTTTTCTAATTTTTCTTTTTTTTGTTGTTTTTCAATTTCATTATAATCTATGAATAAGTCTATTTGTTCAAATTTCTTGTTATTTTTATAATCATCTTCATTTACAACATTTTCAGCTGTAATATTAATTCTTCTTACTAAAAGTTTTTTATTAATTATCTTTTCATAAAGTTCCATTACTGAATTTGTTATTATTTTTGTAGATGATGTCTTGTGGTCTATATTTATAGTACCATGTGCAGATTTTGGAACTTTTCTTCCATAATGGTCTAATGTAACTTCTCCCAAATACAATTTACTTATTTCAGGATTGGATAGATTTTCAATATCATATCCTATAGTTAAAACCATTTTACTTGTAACTAAATTCTTTTTTACTAAATCTAATGTAAGAAGCTCTGTCATTTCTTTTACTATTAATTTTGTATCTTCATAATTATATGGACAATGTAATACTTGTCCTGAACTTATACTATTCGTTACTGGTTTATACGCTTTTATGCTTTCAATCGTACATGGTTCATATCCCCATGCGTGATCAATTAACAATTCTGCATTTATACCAAATAGTTTATATAGCAATTCCTCGTTTTTTTCTGAAGTACGAGCTACATCTCCCATAGTAAATATACCGTTTTTTTCTAGTTTTCTTGATATACCCTTTCCTACTCTCCAAAAATCTGTTAATGGTCTATGATTCCATAAGTATTTTCTATATGTCATTTCATCTAATCCAGCAATCCTTACCCCATTTTTATCTGGTGTTATATGTTTTGCAACAATATCCATAGCCACTTTACAAAGGTATAAATTAGTTCCTATTCCTGCCGTTGCTGTTATTCCAGTTTCATCATATACATTTTTAATAACTTTAGTAACTAACTCTCTTGGTGTTATTTTATAAGTTTGTAAATAATGAGTTACATCTATAAATACTTCATCAATAGAATAAACATATATATCATCAGCTGAAAACCATTTTAAATAAATATTATAAATTCTAGTGCTATATTCCATATAATAACTCATTCTTGGTGGGGCAATAATATAACTTAATTCCAAATCATTATTTTTCTTTAATGCAATATCATCATAAGATGAGCAAGTAAATTTATGTCCTGGAGCATTAATTTTTCTTTGAGCATTTATTTCATTTACTTTTTGTATAACTTCAAATAATCTTGCTCTTCCTGGTATTCCATATTGTTTTAATGATGGGCTTACAGCAAGGCAAACTGTTTTTTCAGTTCTACTACTATCAGCTACAACTAGATTTGTTGTAATTGGATTCAAACCTCTTTCCTGACATTCTACGGAGGCATAAAAACTTTTTAAATCTATTGCAATATATACTTTATCATATTTACTGTTCACTTTAATACCTCCATTTCTAAAATATCTATTGTCATTATAACACTTTTATTTTTATTTGTAAACATTTGTTTGTATGTAATTTAAAAGAAATATTTTCCAATTATAAAAACTTAATTTAATTTTAAGAGTTTCCTATCAAAAAAGATTAGTTAAAAATAACTAATCTATAACTTGTAATTTTAGTGAATAGTAACTTAATTTTCTTTTTTATTAAACATATGGCGTACTTTATCTATTCG
>ENA-ORSB01002607-ORSB01002607.1-human-gut-metagenome-genome-assembly--contig:-NODE-2607-length-14041-cov-2.850207_pt1 | contig 14041 bp, 15 predicted proteins | sample MGYA00242180_ERZ509144 | MGnify/ENA primary metagenome ERZ509144 (study PRJEB26280, sample SAMEA2338661) | human gut metagenome | biome: human gut; feature: human-associated habitat; material: faeces...
TACCGCTGTTGCAATCACCGCTGTTCCAATCACCGCTGTTGCGATTACCGCTGTTGCAATCACCGCTGTTCCAATCACCGCTGTTGCGATTACCGCTGTTCCAATCACCGCTGTTGCAAAGTCCAGTGCAGGCTTTTCCCAAGTTCACAAGGTCAAGAACTTCCTGCCAGGTGATTTCCCTGATAATATGAATTTTGTTCGTGCAGCACTTGCTGTCATCATCTTGGGTGTCAATGTCACCAAGTGCTTCCACTTCTGCAACCTTATTGTCAGGGTCAAAACTGTAATATCTGAAACAGTCAGATGCTTTTGTGCAGAAATGAAATCCCCTGTCACAACATACTGGTGTGACATCTTCTTCAAATACTTTTCCTACTTCAAACTGAAATCCTCTGCAAGTCCAGTCTGAATTGAATACTTTGTAACCTTTCATGTGTTTTTGTCCATCCTTTCATATTTTGTCATCACACTTTTATTCCTGTGATTTCTTCAAACTTCTGCTTTGTTATCACATAAGTCCACTGACCTGACATCTTGACCGCCATTCCAAACTTCAATGTTCCCTGCTGCAATCCGATTCTGATAAACTGTTCAGAAGCACCAAGAAGATGTGCAGCTTCTGCAACTGAAAGTCTGTTGTCAGGACTGTTGTTCCAGTCAATCATCATTTCACCGCCTTTCCTTGTATCTTGTCAAGATACATCAGTCGCAAAAAAATATTTCATCAATTTCCTGACAAGTCAAATTGTATCTGATTTTGATTGCCCTGATTTCAGACATTGTGAATTCAGCACCGCCAGTTGAATTGATTTTTGCATTCAACCGCTGAACAGAAATTCCAATTGCTTCTGCCAGGCTTTCCTGTGTGTCACCATGTAATTTCATCACACTAACAAATTTGTTCTTATTCATCAACTTCACTTCCTTTCTTAACATGAACCGCCATCTGAACCATGAAATGCACCAACTGGATATTTCCAGTCTTCAACAAATATATCATCAACAGTGAATTCACCAGTTTTTATTGAATGTACCGCCTGTTTATCATCCAGGCATAAACACGATTTTGCACCACAAATGAAATCATCAAGATTCTTTTTATTATCCAGTGTGAATCCAAGTCTTTTTTCATCTTCCCTTAATTCCTTGTATTCATCAGGATATATTTCACTGAATCCCTTCATCAGTGGTGGTGTTGAAAAGATACATGCTGCACAACTGCATCTGTTCCATCCAAGTCTATAACATGGATGTGGATTCACATGATGTCTTTTAAGAACTTCCCAAACATCTTTTTCAGTATAATCAATGCAGCACCGCCACTGATGAACAATTCTGTGATTTCTTTTTTCAGCATTTGTTCTGTGAATCTCAATTTCATTATATTTTGACCGCCCTGCTGATTCACCCCTTCTTTCACCTGAAACAATCAGGATTTTCTTGTCAGATTTTGTTTCTTCAAGGTTTGCTGTCACACTGTCCTGAACTGCTGCTTTCAGATTTCCACTGCACCATCTTCCCTGATGTGTTCCACCTTTTGCAGGAAACTTGTGTCTTTTACCACCAAGTTCTTCAAGCCTGTCCAGGTTTGAAACAACTGAATCTGCAACCATAACTTTCAGATATGCAGAACACCATCTTCTTGAAAGGTCAGGTGATTTTGCAGGAAACTTCATTCTGCATCCATATTCTTTCAATAGTTCTTCCATTTCTTCAAGGCACTGTTCTTTTATTTCCTGACATTTCAAATAATTTGATGACAGCTTGCACTGTTTTATTTCACCAGTATCAGGGTCAACCCATTCAATAGGGTCTGATGCACCTATTCTGTATAATTCACCAAAGAATCCATTGACACGATATGAAACCCTTAACTTGACACCTTCTGCATCTGCAAGTGCTTTCATATAGTTCTGTGTGCATTTCCAGTCCATTCTTCTTGTAGGATGTCCACCATCTATGTCATGATGCCACAATTCAATTTTTTCCTTTGGAACACCAAGTTCAAGCAGTTTATAAAAACATGCAATTGAATCTTTACCACCTGAAATCAAAACAACAATTAAGTCATATTCTTCCAGGGGAAGAAGTTCAGGAAGATAAATGCTTTCAAAATGTTTTGAATCCTTTCTTCCATCAACCCTTGGTTTGATTGAAATACCTTTGCCATATATAGGTGAATCCTGAACACCAAGGACAACTGGTGTGTCCATGGTGCAGTCTTTATCTTTTAATACTTCCATCAGGCTTACCCCCCCCCTATTCCCAATATGAAGGTTTCATGACCTGAATAACATCATGCATTCTGTGAAGTTCACCTTCCCAAACATCAAGCATGTCCTGAAAAACTTCATTTGAATTGCAATCTTCCATGTTATTGACTACAAAATAGCATCCTGAAACCATTCCTTTTACTGTTGACCAATCAGATGCAGCTTTTCCATAAAACTTTCTGTCCTTGATTTCAACAATAGATTTCTGACAGGTTTCCAATGCTTTTTCAACTTCCTTAACTGTATCAATCATGTATTTTGTAATATTGATTTTCTGTTCCATTTTTCATCCATCCTTTTCATTTATTTTGGTGTTTTCAGTTTGTATCTTTAGAAGATACATCAATATTAGCATGTATCTTGAAGGGTGTCAATAGGTTTTTTCAAATTTTTAAGATATTTTTTCAAGAAAAATTGAAAAAATAACGCATTTATGCTATTATCAAGATACAACAATATATGAAAGGATGTGACCACTATGACAATGGGAACATATATCAAGCAATTAAGGGAAGAAATGGGAATATCCCAAGAAGAACTTGGAAAGTCATTGAATCCACCAGTGAACAGGGCAGCAGTAAACAAGTGGGAAACAGGTCAGGTTGAAAATATAAAAAGGACACACATTCAGCAGCTTGCAAAGAAGTTTGGTGTTTCCCCTTGTGAATTGATGTGTTTTGATGACCGCTTTGATTCTGCCAAAGCAGCAGAAGAAACCAAAGCAATTGAACTGGTTCAGAAACACTTTGGAAAAGATGCAGTTCATGTGTTGCAGATGTTTATGGAACTGAATCATACTGGACAACAAAAAGTCCTGGAAGACTTGTCAGACATGACAGAACTGTCCAAGTACACTGAAAAAAGGGAAACTGCATTGAAAAACGCATAGGGAACATCATTTTTGTCAACTTCAATTCAAGATAAATTCAAGATGAAAGTCAAGATGTAACCCTTGAAAACAAAGGAAAAGTCAAGATGTAAATGATTGTTTTGACTTATTTATAATCAAATAATAGGAAATCATAAAAAATCAATGATTCCTTAAAAAATAATTATAATATATAGAATACATCACATCTTGACTTTTTGAACACCAAAAACCATTGAAAGTCCAGTAAAATCAAGACTTTCAGCAAAGTCAACATGAAAGGAAGGGATTCAAGATGTTTGGAAAGAAAAAAGAATCAGGACTTGCAGTTCAACACTATGAAGGGATTGAACAGTTTGCAAAAGACTATCCATGCAGACTGGAACTGGATGAAGATATGCTGACAATCACCAGGATAAAACCTGAAACAACTGTCACACTTCCAAGGAACAGAATTCAGTCAATCAGTGCTATGGAAGAATCACAATTCATGCAGAAATATCATGGAAATGCTGCATCCACTGGAAAAGGAATCAAGAAATATTTCCTGATTATTCATTATGACAAAGGTATGCTTGCATTTTGGGGAACTGCAAAGGAATATGGTCAGTTTGTAAAAATGCAATTTGGTCAGACTGCTGCACCAAGTCACATTTCATTGTAAAATAAAAAATTCCCCTGACTGCTACCAACAGCCAGGGGAAAAGGATGGAAACCAAATCAAATGGATGAAATGGTCACCAAAAACACCAATATAATTATACCATTTCATCCTGAAAAAAGAAAGGATGATGGTCATGAAATTACCAAACAAATATGGTTCAGTTTACAAGCTGTCAGGGAAAAGAAGAAATCCATGGGCAGCCAGGAAGACTGTTGGGTGGAAACAGATTCCTGAAAAGAAAAAATCCTATCCTGTTTATAAGTTTATAGGATATTATGCAACCAGGGCAGAAGCACTTCAAGCACTTGCATCTTATAATGAAGACCCTTATGACCTGCACCTGGACACAATCACATTTGCAGAAGTTTATGAAAAATGGTCTGCAATCCACTATGAAACCATCAAAGACTGCAATGGTTATAAAGCAGCATTCAAGACCAGTGAACCGCTGCACGATATGAAATTTGTGGAAATCAAACTTGACCACCTTCAACAATGTGCAGATGAATCAGGAAAGAACACACCGACATTGAAAACATTGAAAAATCTGTGGGGATTGATGTGGGATTATGCAGTCATTCATGAAATAGTTGCCCCTGACAAAAGGGATATAATCAAATATGTGGACATCAACAAAGCAGGAAATCCAAATGCATACAACAGAAAACCTTTCAGCAAGAAGGAAGTCAAAATGCTGTGGGATGCACAAGAATCCAATGAATATCTGTCTGTTATCCTGATTCTGATATACACTGGTGTCAGAATCGGTGAATTGCTTGACCTGGAAAAGAAAGACATTCACTTGGATGAAAGATGGTTCTATGTGAAAGAATCAAAAACAGAATCAGGCATCAGGGAAGTTCCAATTGCAGAAAAGGTTGTTCCTTTCTTTGAATACTGGATGAAGAAGGACTGTGACCATCTGATTTGCACACCTGATGAACAGCCTTTCAAATATCGCAATTATTATGATTCATACTGGATTCCATTGATGATTCAATTGAATATGGGAAAGTATGTCACAAAGGAAGATAAAAAAGAACCAGTCTATGAAGGACACCGCCCACATGATACAAGACACACCTGTGTCAGCCTGCTGACTGAAAAGAAGGTTGATGAAAGAATCATTCAGAAGATTGTTGGTCACAAAGGACAGAATGTCACACAAGCTGTTTATACACATTTGGAACTTCCAATCAAACTGGAAGCAATCAACCTGATTTGAAAGAAGGTGACCTGAATGAATAGAACAGCATACAAGAACCAGTTCAATGCAGACCACTATGAAAGAATCAATTTTTCTGTTCCAAAAGGAATGAAGCAGGTCATCAAAGACCTTGCAGCAGATAAAGGAATGTCCATGAACAAATATTTTCTGTTCCTGGTAAATAAAGACCAGGAAGGTCTGTTTGATAATATGCAGCTTGCAGAAAAGTCCAGGGAAAAGATTCTGATCATCAAAGGGAACACACATGATGGATATGATGTTTTCTTCAAGGATGGAAGAATCATTCATTGCAGAACCAAACTGGACATCAGAAAATGTCTTGCACAAGACAACAAAAGTCTTGCACAAGACACCTGATTCAGTGTTACTATTTTGTTTCTAACTTGTTACTAACAGATAAAAATTCAGAAAAATGGACAAAAAGAAAAATCCCACAAATCCAAGGAAAACCTTGAATCTGTGGGATTGATTTTTGCTGTCGAACTATCGCTTGCTGAACTGCGGAGCGCGACGAGCTGCTTTGAGACCGTACTTCTTACGCTCTTTCATACGAGGATCACGTGTTAAGTATCCTGCTTTCTTTAATACTGGTCTGTAGTCAGCGTCTACATTTAATAATGCACGAGCGATACCATGACGGATAGCTCCTGCCTGTCCTGTGTATCCACCACCGCGAACGTTTACTAAAACGTCGAATTTATCAGCTGTCTCGGTAGCTGTTAAAGGCTGACGAACAACAACCTTTAATGTCTCTAATCCGAAATACTCATCCATATCTCTTTTATTGATGGTAATTTTACCTGTACCTGGTACTAAATATACTCTGGCAACAGATGATTTTCTTCTTCCTGTTCCGTAATACTTTGTATTAGCCACTGTTTTTCCCTCCTAATTAAAATGTTAAAGCTTCAGGTTTCTGAGCTGCATGCTTGTGATCCGGTCCAACGTATACGAATAATTTTGTATACATCTCTCTTCCTAAAGGTCCCTTTGGAAGCATGCCTTTTACTGCGTGCTCGATAACTCTTTCCGGATGTTTTGCTAACATTTCTTTTAAGGTAGTCTCTTTCATACCACCTACATAATCAGAGTGATTGTAGTAGATCTTCTGATCCAGTTTCTTACCAGTTACTTTGATCTTCTCTGCGTTTACTACGATTACGTAATCGCCGCAATCCATGTGCGGGGTGAAGATCGGTTTGTTCTTACCTCTTAATACTTTTGCTACCTCAGATGCAAGACGACCTAATGTATATCCTGTAGCGTCAACTACATACCATTTTCTTTCAATCTTATCTGGATTAGCCATGTAAGTTTTCATTGGTTGACCTCCTATGAATTTCAGTTTACTAATTATTTTCATTGTAGATTCTATAGAAAACAAGTTCACTCCGGGGCTTTGGTGCAAACTGTTTCTTCTCACGTCATACTTGTATATTATATTATACCAGCAGGCTTTTGTCAACTGTTTCTTGCTGATTTTCATCACTTTTTTGTGGGAATTTTCTACAGTATTTCTTTCAGATTGTCCACAGTTTCTTCTGCCTTCACCAGTGTAATACTGCCATTATCCAGGCATTCAACAAACTTATATACCAGGTCAGGATCAAACTGTCTGCCTGCATCCTGAAGAAGCTTCTCCCGTGCCACTTCAATAGAAAATGCTTTTTTATAACATCGTTTGGATGTCATGGCATCAAAAGAATCTGCCACGCACAAAATCCGCGCAGTCAGTGGAATATCTTCTCCTGCGATCCGGCGTGGATATCCTTTTCCATCATACCGCTCATGATGACCGATGACTGCCGGAATTACATAATCCAGCGATGGAAGGTGACGGATAATATCGATCGATGCCTCTACATGCCCTTTGATGATCTCATATTCTTCATCTGTCAGTTTTCCCTCTTTATTGAGTATATACTCCGGAATACCGATTTTACCGACATCATGCAGAAGTGCTGCCTGCCGGATAATCTCTATCATATCTTCGTTCATTCCAAGGGTCGTCGCCAGTGACGTTGCATAATAAGCTACGTTGTTGGAATGGCTGAACGTATAGTGATCCTTCGCATCAATTGCCGCCGTCAGCGCATAAATCGTAGACTCATACTCCTGATAAATATGGGTGTGATTCCTTGTATTGTTCCCCTCACTGTTGTTCCGGAACATCATATCAAAGACCTGGATCCCATTTTTTCCATTATGTTTCACATGATAAACTGCCAGATCTACATTTTCCATCAGCTCTTTCACGTTCCTTGCCGCATAAGGAGCCGCACTGATACCGGCACTCACAGTTACCGCTTTCAGCTTCATATCCGTTCTGCGGTTATTCATAACATAAATCTGTTTTGCAATAGATTCCACCATATTTCTGGCGGAAAAAAGATCATATCCCGGTAAAAGAACCGCAAATTCCTTTCCTCCATAGCGGGCCGTGTATCCACTTTCTCCGACACTGCTTCTGATAATATCTGCAATCCGCTGCAGACACAGATCTCCTTCTTTCACCCCATACAACTGATTATACAATTTAAAATCATCTACATTGATGATCGCAAGTGCCAGCGATGCCTCCCTGTTTTTCTCAAGCTCTTCATTCAGCACTTCATAGAAATATTTCCGGTTCCCGTCGGGTACTGAAATTCTTAAACAACAGATCGGTATAAGGAGTCTCGAACAAACGCGCCTCATTAGGACATTGCTTTACACACGCACAACACTTTATACAACGCCCGGCATCGCTGACGATCTCTTCTTCCAAACGAATAGCCTGCACCGGACAAATCCCGATACAAAATCCGCATTGTGTGCATAATTCAGCTACCGTCTCAGGAGTCTGAGGGGTTTTGGGACCTTTTACTTTATAGGGGAAATTTCCTTTTACCACGATAGGGGCCACCTCATCCAAAGTCTGAAAACGGTTCAATAACCGCCCTACTTGCTCACCGAAAGCCCGCGCTTTCTGTAAATCCGGATTATCCGGCCTTCCTCCGGCTATCGGCCGGTCGGGTCTGCTATAAGAATGTTCACCGATAAAAGCAGCGCCGGCAACAGGCACAAACCCATGAGCCACACACCAATCCCTCAATTCCAGCAAAGCATCGTCGTAATCCCGGTTACCATAAACGACCACCGCAACGGCAGGGGAATCCTGTCCGTAAATGCCTTCCATCCGCTCCAAAGCTGTTTCTGCGATACGTCCCCCATATACCGGAACGACAATTACCGTGATTCCGGAATGAATCGTGAGGTTTTCCTCCGGTTTTTCATAAGTCAGATCGGTTTCCGAAACGTGCCCGGTTCCCAGACCTTGCAAAACGGTCTCACCAATCATATGAGAAGAATGAGTCGGAGAAAAACAAATGAGATGTGCGTAATCGTAAGTCATAGAATAAAGTGTTGATTTTTCTTTTGCAAAAATAACATTAGTTACCATTTTTCCAAACGGAGTCGATGAAAACCTGACATTTTTTCCAAAGGCTCAAGGACTTGCAGAGAGAATAATCAGTTTGTAGATAAATGTATGACATTTTATGGAATTTACACTACTTTTGTGGACTTAATCATACGAAATCTATCTTGACAGATCTGTTTCCCAATTATACCGAAGAAAAACAAAGCATCCGCAAGTTCTTCAGGAGCTATGTTTACCCGGCCATGTTCAACATGGTGGTCATGGCTTTGTACAACATAGTCGACCGGATATTCATCGGGCAGGGAGCCGGCGCTTTGGCTATCTGCGGACTGGCCCTGACGCTTCCCTGCGTTTCTTTGTTGAGTACCGTCGGCACCCTGACCGGAGTCGGAGCTGCTGCCCGCATTTCCACTTCGATTTCTTTAGGCAACCGTTCCCTGGCCTGCTGTATCCTGGGAAATGCCACTGTATTGAATATCCTGTTATCTACGATTCTGATCGTTTACTCCCTGTATCATCTGGACTTTATCCTGGATATCTTCGGAGGAAGCGGGCAAACTATCCCCTATGCCCGTAAATACATGTCCATTCTGATCCCGGCCAGCTTGCTGACGAATCTGAATTTCACCTATTGCCATGCCATCCGTGCCTCCGGTTTTTCCCGCAAATCGATGACCATCGTCTTCGCGGGAGTGATTGCCAATATTATCCTGGACCCGATCTTCATTTTCGGTTTCGGCCTGGGCATTGAAGGAGCAGCCATTGCAACAGCCCTATCTATGTGTATCAGCTCAGTATTGGTGATCCGTCATTTCAGAAGTCCGTCCAATATCCTGAAACTCCAAAGTAAATGTTTCTCTCCCCGGTTTCCGATCTTAGTTTCCATCGTCGGAATCGGTATGGCCGCTTTTATCATGAACATCACCACAGGTATGGTGAATATTATTATGAACCGCTATCTGGAAAACAACGGAGGAGATTACGCTATCGGAGCCTATGGGATCATCAGTAGTTATTCCATCCAGGTCTCTATGTTGCTCATGGGAATATGCCAGGGCATGCAGTCTGTCATCGGTTATTTTTATGCGGCGGGCCATCGGCAGATGACGCTCCATATCCTGCGGAAAGCCATCCGTACGGGAAGTCTGATCGCCTGTTGCGGCTTTATAATCGGCGAAGCATTCGCTCCCTGGTTGGTCAAAGCCTTTACTTCCGATCCGACGCTGCTACAACTCAGCGAAGAGGGGCTGCGGTATACTTTTCTCGCCATGCCCCTGTTAGGGTTTCAACTGATCGTCACCAGCTATTTCCAGTCGATCCGGCAGGCACCTAAAGCCATCACCATGAATATTTCCCGTCAATTTTTATTTCTGATCCCGGCCCTGGGACTGTTTTCACACTGGTGGGGACTGACAGGCATCTGGCTGGCCATCCCCTTCGCCGACCTGATGGCCACACTGATCGCCCTCTTTTTCTTATGGCGGACCGACCGGAAAGCGGATTAATGGATCAGTTCGTATACATTCATTTCCTCCCCCACTACCCAAACCAGATCGCCGGCTTCGAACACCGTATCGGCATCCGGATTTCTTAACGAGGCCGCTCCCCGTTCCACACCGACTACAACACATTTGTATTTGTCCCGGATACCGGAATCCCGGATACTCTTTCCGTTAAAAGGAGAATCTTCGGTGACCACAAACTGTTTCAGGCATACTTCGCTCTGTGTCAGGTCTGAATCCATCGGTGGCAAGGTCATGGACTGCAGTTTACTCCCAAAACGTTCCAGCTGCTCGTCACTACCGATCACCTGTACCCGGTCTTGTGGAAACAAGCGTTCTTTACCACCCGGAATATTGATACAACTCTGTCCCCTGAAAACAGCGACGACCATCACCCCGAAACGACTTCCCAAAGCCAGATCGGCCAACGTATATCCGGCCCACAACGATTCGGACGGAATTATAAAATCGGCCATATGTAAATCCCGTGACAGCAGATGTCCGGCAAATTTCGGAGGCAGCCGTGTTCCGGCATGCCGGGCATACACCTCTCTTACCCGGAAATTCCGCAAAAAATGCCGTTCGATCTGGATAGACTGCTTTTTCAGGTAACGGGAATAAAACATCCCGGCCACCAACACGCAAGCCACTCCCAGCAACAAAGCGATAGAAGCTTTAAAAAGCGACACGATCACCACCATGACATACAATATCGCTATCACGAAACGGAATATGACCAGCGACACCAAATAAGCCCGGCTAAAATATCCATCGTTCCACAGGGTTTGAAACTCGGCCGAATGGTTTTTCTTGGCTACGATAGCCCGCAAAAAAGGTGCGATCAATAACAAAATCAGAACGGCACACAACAACCCTCCCCAAAAGCCGGGCAGCGATCCCCGGATCAAGGGCACCAGAAATTGAAACGAGAGAATCAGAATAGCGATGATGATCACCGAATAAATTACCATTATCCGGATCAGCGAGGTCAGTAAACGCTTCCAGTTACTTTCATGATTGACCACCCGGGTACCGGAAGTATAATGCTCGATAAAACGCTTCCATTTCCGTGGCAAATGCTTTTCGACATAGGGATAAGCCGGCTCGGCAGCCCGGATCATATAAGGAGGCAGAAAAGTCGTTATGACAGCTACAGCGATCACGATCGGGTACAAAAAATTACTGGTCACGTGCATCGTCATGCCCAAGCCGGCGATAATAAAAGCGAACTCCCCGATCTGCGTCAGACAAAATCCCGACTGCAAAGCCGTCTTCAGCGGTTGACCGGCCAATACCACTCCCAGGGTACCGAATACCGACTGTCCGATCAAAACGGTAAGCGTAATAATCACAATCGGCCAGATATATTGGGCGATCATCCCCGGATCGACCATCATCCCCACTGAAACAAAAAATATCGCGGCAAACAAATCTTTCACCGGTTTCACCAGACGTTCTATTTTTTCCGCTTCGATCGTCTCGGCCAGAATAGACCCCATCACGAAAGCCCCCAAAGCAGAAGAGAAACCGACGGCTGTAGCGAACACTACCATCAGGAAACACAAACCGAGAGAGACGATCAGCAAGGTCTCGTCACCCATCAGCAAACGGGTACGCCGGAAAAAAGTAGGAATAATATAAATCCCGGTCAGGAACCACAACAGCAAAAAGAACAAGAGTTTCCCGATACTATACACCATTTCCATCCCTTCGAAATTCTTACTGACAGCCATCGTAGAAAGCATCACCATCAAGACGATAGCGACCAGGTCCTCGATGACTAAAATTCCGAACACCAGCCCTGTAAAACGTTGTGTCCGTAATCCCAAATCCTCGAAAGCCTTATAGATAATCGAAGTCGACGACATGGCCAGCATACCTCCCAGAAAGATACTGTCCATCTGTTTCCACCCCATCGCTACCCCGACGATAAAACCCAAAACCACCATACCCACAATGATAGTCAGGGCAGCGATGATAGCAGGACCTCCTACCTTCATTAACTTTTTAAAACTGAATTCCAATCCCAAAGCAAACAACAGGAATACCACCCCGATATCTGCCCAGGTCTGAATATTTCCGCTGTCGATAACCGTCGGGGTTAACGTGATATGCGGTCCGGCAAGAATACCGGCCACGATATACCCCAATACCGACGGTTGTTTCAGACGCTTGAATATCAGGGTCATCAATCCGGCTGAAGCCAGTATAAGAGCCAGATCCGTAATTAATGTAGGTAAGTGTGACATAAACCACGTAATTTGGCCACAAAATTAGCATTTAAACCCTAATTCCGTTCACTTGATCGTCCGCTTATTGAGGAATTCCATAAATTTATCTTTCGAGGAATCTGCTATCGGAATATAAGTCTTTCCGAAAACGATCCGGTTTCGCTCGATGACAGTGATCCGATTCAGATTGACGATAAAAGAACGGTGTACCCGGCAAAAAGAAGCCGGCAACATCTCTTCAAGCGATTTCATACTGATAAGCGAAACGATAGGCGAAGTCACCCCTTCGAGGTATATTTTTACATAATCCTTCAAACCCTCGATATAACAAATTTTAGCCAATTCGACCTTGACCAGTTTATAATCCGATTTTACAAAAATACAATCCTCTTCCAGACTGTCCCCCTGCGTTTCACGGGTTTTCTCAAACCAATTCAACGCCTTGTTAGCGGCCTTTAAAAATTCAGGATAGCTGACCGGCTTCAATAAATAGTCCAGCGCATCCACCCGGAAACCTTCCAAAGCATACTGTTCGAAGGCGGTTGTAAAAATCACTTTGATCTGTTTATCCAACACCCGGGACAATTCCAACCCATTCAGTTCAGGCATCTGGATATCGAGGAAGATCAGATCCACCGCCTCTTCGCGTAACACCTGCAACACCTCCAAAGCATTCGAGCAACGGGCAACCAATTTCAAAAAAGGTGTCCGCTTGACGTAACTCTCCATCAAATCCAAAGCCAAAGGCTCATCATCGACTATCAAACAATTCAGTTCCATCCGTTTCAACTTCCGATCTTTAATTGAGCGACAAATTTGTTTCCCTCCCGTTCTGTCCGCAAATCATATTTTCCGGGATACAATAAATCCAGTCGTTTTTTTAAATTTTCCAGTCCGATCCCCGATCCGCTCCGGTCGGTTTCTTTCTTGGGAAAATAACTGTTTTCAATGTAACAGCAGATTCCTGAATTTTCCAACCAATTGAAACGGATATGAATAAAAGAAGGCTCCGTGGGACTCACTCCGTGTTTAAAAGCGTTTTCGATCAAAGTGATAAACAACAACGGAGCGACCAGCACACCTTTCCCATCGTCCGGCAAATCGACCTTCAACTCTACATTTCCCGACAACCTCAGACTCATCAACTCGATATAACTCTTCATGAAATTCAATTCATGATCGAGCGATACGAATTTCTGATTGTCTTCATACAGCACATGCCGCAACAGCCGGCTCAGATCATGGACGGCAAACTGGGCCCGGTCAGGATCGATAGCGATCAGGGAATAAATATTATTGAGGGTATTGAACAGGAAATGAGGGTTCAGCTGGCTTTTCAGATTCTGCAATTCCGCTTCGGAACGGGCATTTTCCAATTCTTTTTTTTCTTGCTCGAGGATATACCAGTTTTCGGTCATCCGGATAGCGACACTCAGAGCCGACACCAAAGCCATCATCACTCCATCCCGGATAATAAAAACACTCCGTGGAGGAAAAGGTCTCGAATGCCTCGGTCCCTCATTGACAAAATGAATAAAATAATACTCCTGCCATCCATGTAAACATAAGCTCAGCAACACAAAAAGGAATAAATTGACAATAATAAATACCAATAACCTTTTCCGGAACAACAAGCGATCGATAAAAATAAAATAATTGGCATAAAATACAGTAATAAAAGCGATGGGAACACCGACATACCCCAGAAATTTAACCCAGGTCATCGGATTTCCCTCTTTCCAGGTGAAAAAAAGAGGGAAGCCGAATACCAATCCCCAGCCGATCACCTGGATCAGAAACTTTAAAATTTTATTCTTGTCACTCATATTACAAAGATAAAGATTTATTTGTTTA
>ENA-ORSB01002640-ORSB01002640.1-human-gut-metagenome-genome-assembly--contig:-NODE-2640-length-13914-cov-3.292445_pt1 | contig 13914 bp, 7 predicted proteins | sample MGYA00242180_ERZ509144 | MGnify/ENA primary metagenome ERZ509144 (study PRJEB26280, sample SAMEA2338661) | human gut metagenome | biome: human gut; feature: human-associated habitat; material: faeces...
TAAACAAGACGGTGGCAAAGGTCACTTCCTTCTTCCGGCGGAATGATCTTCCACAATGCCATCTCCACCTTCTTCGGCTCTTTGATTCCATCTACCAGACCGATCCGGTTTGTCAGGCGGATACAGTGTGTATCTGTCACAATTGCCGGCTTTCCAAACACATCTCCCATGATCAGATTCGCGCTCTTTCTTCCGACTCCCGGAAGCTTTAACAAGGCATCAAAATCATCCGGAACTTTTCCACCGTATTCATCACGAAGCATTTTCATGCAGGCACTGATATCTCTTGCCTTACTCTTTCCAAGTCCGCAAGGACGTACAATCTCTTCAATGTCTTCCACCGGCGCATCTGCCAGTGCTTCCACTGTCGGATATTTCTCATAAAGACCTTCCACGACTACATTTACTCTTGCATCTGTACACTGTGCTGCCAGCCTTACACTGACCAGCAGCTTCCATGCCTGATCATAATCAAGCGTGCATCCTGCATCCGGATACTCTTTCTTCAGTCTTTCAATCACTTCAAGCGCACGCTGTTTCTTTGTCATTTATTTCACCTCGGCATTTTTCTTTAATTCTTCCATCGCATTCTTGAACTTGTCTGATACTGCTGTAGGGTTTCTTCTCAGCTGTCTCATAGCATTTACATAATTTCTGTCTGTACGTGAGCCTAATTTCTGTCTCTCACTTAATATATTGGAACGCATCTGGGCAAGTTCTTTTCTCCAGTTTCCTTTCGATTCAGACTCTTGTGCTTCATTCTCCAGTCGGACAGTACGAAGCAGTGCCTCAACCTTCTCTGAAAGCTGTGTAAGCTGTTCTTTTCGTTCTCTACGCTGTTCTTCTATCTTCGCAAGATACAATTCTTTTCTTGTCTGCTTTTCCGCTGCTTTCATCTCTTTACGCTCTTCATACAACAGATAGCTGTCCTCAAGCCTCTCCTGTACCCCTTCAGATGCACGTTTCAGCCGTTCCTGAACACCTTCTGATGCATCTTTCAGTCTGTCCTGCATTTCCTCAGAAGCATCTTTCAGGCGCTCCTGCATCTTCTGGATCTGTTCTTTGCTGGCCTCAAGCTGTACAAGGATACGTTTCATATCCATAGCCTCGTTGAAGGACTGTGTGAAGTCAACTGCTGCTGCGATTGTCAGAACAAATGCAAGGATATCGGCTATTGTAACCGGAATCAACAATACTATATGTTCAAATGGAATATGTACGACCTTTACCATAAGAATGGAGAATACTCCCCAGCACAAGCTTGCCAGTGGACAAATGTATCCTCTGACATTAAATTTCAGGTTTCTATAATCCCAGTATCTTACGTGGAACAAACGCTCCATCGTAATTCCTGTAAAATACTCCAGGATTGTCGCACCGATCATTCCCATAAGAAAGACAAGCAGGATGTTATCTCTGACCGGAATCGTCACGATCAGAACAACCATTGCTCCGGAACCATAGAGCGGAAGCATCGGACCATGCATAAATCCACGGTTCACCCAACGGCGCTTTCTGACAGAAACATAACAGCTTTCCCAGATCCATCCCAGAAAACTGTAGAGAAAAAAGAATAAAACCCATTGTGATAAATCGTATTCCTGCATTTTTCTTCCCCTTTTTTAAAAGACTTCCGCGCTCTGATAAAATGTAACGCAGAAGTCTCTTTCTTGAAATCTTTTAGTTTCTCTCCTCGATCTCCATCAGCAGATCTACTCTGCGCTGATGACGGCCGCCTTCGAATTCTGTATTGATCCATGTATCAACGATCATCTTTGCAAGTTCTGCACCTACTACACGAGCTCCAAATGCAAGTACATTACAGTCATTATGTGCTCTTGACATCTTCGCTGTAAATGGCTCGCTGCAGACACATGCGCGAATTCCTTTTACTTTATTCGCTGCGAGAGAGATTCCAAGTCCTGTTCCGCAGATCAAAATCCCCTTCTCTACTTCTCCTGCTACAACTGCACGGGCCACTTTCTCTCCATACACCGGATAGTCACAGCTGTCTGTTGTATATGTTCCATAATCTACAACCTCATGACCTTTCTCTTTCAGAAATTCTACGATTTCTGCTTTCAGCTCCAGTGCGGAGTGATCGTTACCAATACCAATTTTCATTTTAACGTTCCATCCTTTCTAAATTTCAAAAAATATACCGTCTTTATCTTACCAAATCCAAATCTCATTGTAAACTCACATGTAATTTATTGTAAATGTATTTTTGCTCTTATATGATAATTCATTGAATTAATTGTGAAATATTTGTGAACAAATCAACACTTTGTCCTTTACTTCAAAAATTTATAGTGCTATAATTAATAAGGCTTATTATCTAAAATTAAATTAAAGGGAGGAAATAATCATGAGTAAGAGCCTGTTTAAAAGAATTGGGACCTCTGTTGTTGCTCTGTCACTTGTCATTTCAAGCCTTTCAGCTGTGACTGTTTCAGCAGAAGATAGTTCTGATTTTCATCCTTCTGTTACTTACGCAAAGGGTGATTATACTTTTGGAAAGCTCTCACATCCTGACAAGCCTGTTTCTACTCCTGACGGTATTGTTGATTACCTAGGCAGTGGAAATGTTGCCGTAACTGGCGAGAATGGTGCTACAGGTCAGGGCGATCAGGGACAAAGTTATGCTTGGTCTGCTGCTTCTTACGGTGACTGGATGTATGTAGGTACCTGCTATGCAGCAATGGGGAACACACTGGAGCTGATGGACACTATCCTTGGTGACAATTTTGATCCGGAGATCATGAGAGCTGCACTGAAAGCAATGTTCAATGGTACTTTTTTCTATGGACATGAAAAAGCGGACGGAACGCTTGATGAAGATTCCGGCGGTATTCTCGTTAAGGTAAATGTCAAAACCGGAGAGACAAAACTTTTAATGTCTGAATCTACAACTGGTCAAGGACCGCTTTTCAGAAATGCGATCCGCTTCAATGACAAACTTTATTTCTGCGGTTCTGTCCGTGCGAAAGGACAAAGGAGCGGACTTCCTAGCATCTACTGTGTCGATCCTGAAACAGATGAGATCAACTGTGTGTATACAGGAATCACTCCAGCAGAAGCCGGAGCTGCATACAAAGAAGGTATCAGCACAGGTATTCGTGGAATGGCAGTCTTCGATGGTGAATTCATCGCAAGCTGTGTTGGTGTAGATGGACCTTACATTCTGAAGTCTTCTGATCCATCAGCAGGTCAGTCTTCTTTCAAAAAGATTGCAACAAAGAGTGACTTATTCAATTATCCTGCTTATCATTATACGGATAGTATCTATGGTGGTTCTATCTGGGAGATGGTTGAATTCAACGGTAGCCTGTACGTAGCTCTTTGTACCGGAACACAGGATAACAAACCTGACGAACATACAATGCAGTCCTTTGCTATTGTCCGCGGCGACGAGAACTCTGATGGTTCCTGGACATGGACACCTGTTGTTGGTGATAAATCTGATGGTGCCAGATACACCTTCGGTATTGACCCGGAACGCACACGTGCCGGTGCATGTAATATGCTTGTTTACAACGATCATCTCTACATTGGAGAATACGAGGATATTGAAATTGCTCTTGAAGACGTTGTCTTTAATAAAAATGTAGAGTTCCTTGCTAAGAACCTTGAACAGTCTGTTAGTCTCTACCGTATGGACAAGAATGAAAATATGGAACTGGTAGTCGGAGATGCAACAGAAATGTTCCCTAATGGAGGTATTTCAGGACTTAGTTCAGGATTCGGACATCATGAGAATCAGTATATCTGGCAGTCTACTGTATATGATGGCAAGATGTACTTTGGAACTTTCGACAGCAGTAGTTTACTCGAGCCAATCGGACAGTTCACAAACGGTGATCTTCTGAATATGACTCCTGAGGAATGGAAATCCCAGATTAACTATCTCAAAGTATTCGTTGAGCTCTTATTGAACAAATATCTTCCAGAATATCCTAATCAGCCACTCACTGCTGATAACACAGATTCTGATGATACAGTTCAGCCAGATAGCAGCTCTGTTGAAGATGAAGCTGACAACGCTACAGTTGGCGGCAATACGTCTGAAAGCAACTTGTCTTCTTATGAAATGGTACAGAATGCGATTGCATCTGCAACTAAGAGATACAGCACTGCTCAGGCTGCAACATATGCATCAGAAAAGGATGAAGACAATGCCATCACACTTTCTGATGAACAATTAGACGCTCTGATGAGCGGACTTGAAAACGGTTCGATTAAACCAAATAGTTTGACTCGTAAGCTTTCAACAGACTTAGTTGAATTGCTCCTCAACATGGATCCGTTATCTTCTTCTATAGATGAACAAGGATCACAGGACTTTGTTGATGAATATTCTGCAATATATGACTATTATACAGAATTTGATTCCGAACTTCCTGATAAATTAAAAGAACTGTTAGATATTCTGATCACAATTACAAAAAAGGATAACCTGATTGCATTTGGTAAAATTTTATGCTATCTCGGAAGTGCCGAACGTGGATTTGACCTGTATACTTCAGAAGATGGAGCATCATTCACCTCCATTACAACAAACGGATTCGGTGATCCTTATAATCACGGACTTCGTACTTTTGCAACAGGAGATGACTGGATGGTTATCGGTACTGCGAATCCTTTCTATGGAACACAGTTATGGAAAATGACTTCTCCAAGTAAAACTGTTGATCCGGTGGATCCATCTGAACCTGATAAGCCAGTCGACCCTGAAAAACCATCTAATCCTGCAAAACCGTCGGATCCTGTAAAACCAACACCTTCGATTACACCGATCACTTCAGGAACTTCTTCAACCACTCTTACCGGAAAGAAATTCACTCCGGTTAAGACAGGAGATATGACTAACCCGATCGTACCACTCGCAATTGCCGGCGGTTCTCTTATCGTAATTATCGGTGCTGTGTTTGTACTTCGTAAGAAAAAACATTAGAATAAAACATTGTATTTTAAAAGAGAAGCTGTTTTCAGCTTCTCTTTTCCTTCTGTAAACCGTCACTATGATAACTTTCTTCTGTTACGCATGTAATCCGTTTACTTTATATCTTAGAATAATGAATTGAAACGCTCCATTGCTTCTTTTGTCTTCTCATGTTTTCCAAAGGATGTCAGACGGAAATAATTCTTTCCATTTTCTCCGAATCCTGCTCCCGGTGTTCCGACAACCTGAGCATTTTCAAGGAGATAATCAAAGAACTCCCAGGACTCCATTCCCTTCGGGCACTCGAACCAGATGTATGGTGAGTTCACGCCGCCTGTAAATGAGATTCCTTTCTTCTCAAGTGTTTCAGCGATCATACGCGCATTTTCACGATAATATCCGATATTCTCCTGACACTCTTTCATGCCCTCTTCTGTGAATACCTTAGCTCCGGCATACTGGATGATATACGGTGTTCCGTTGAACTTTGTACACTGTCTTCTGTTCCACATATTGTGCAGGCTCAATGTTCCGCCATTTGATGTCTCAAACACAAGTTCTTCCGGAACAACTGTATAGGAGAAACGTGTACCTGTGAATCCTGCTGTCTTAGAAAGGGAACAGAACTCGATCGCACATTTCTTTGCGTTCTCAATCGCATAGATGCTTCTTGGAAGTGTAGGATCTGTGATAAATGCTTCGTATGCGGAATCATACAGGATCACCGCATCATTTTTCAGTGCATAGATAACCCATGCCTCTAACTGCTCTTTATTATAGCATGCTCCTGTCGGGTTGTTCGGAGAACACAGGTAAATGATATCTGCCTTTACATTTTCATCCGGCATTGGAAGGAAATCGTTTTCTTTTGTTCCGTTCATATAGATAATATTCTTTCCATCCATTGTATTTGTATCTACATAAACAGGGTAAACCGGATCCGGAACGAGAACCACGTTATCCTTTGCAAAAAGCTCTGTAATATTTCCTGTATCACTCTTTGCGCCATCTGAAATAAAGATATCTGTAGCTTTTACTTCTACGCCATTGCGTGCATAATAATCTGCGATTGCTTCCTGTGCAAATGCATATCCCTGCTCCGGTCCGTATCCTTTGAATGTCTCAGATACTGCCTGAGAATCTACTGCTTCATGAAGTGCCTCGATCACACTCTTTGTCAATGGCAATGTTACATCACCGATTCCGAGACGGATAATATCCGCCGCTTTCTCCGGATGTGTTTCCTCATATACTTTTACTCTTCTTGCGATCTCTGCAAAAAGATAACTGTCTTTTACATTCTGATAATTTTCATTTAACTTTGGCATCTTGTCAAACTCCTTTCCCAGCTGCTTTCATGCTGTTCACAGTATTCTGCAACCAATAACTCTAGTATTCCTATGTGTTATATTAACAGATTTTTTTTCATTCGAAAAGAAGTTGAAAAAAAGAAACAAGATTTTGTAAAATCTTGTTTCTTTGATAATAATTTCAGCACTTTAACTGTGCAAATTGATGATGCGATAAAGAACATTTTTCTTTTTTTCTTTCTTACAAAAGCCAGATGATCAGCAAGATTACCTCCACAACAAAGATCACAGGCACTGTAATCATAAATTTTGCTTTCCGTATCTTATGCCGGAAGCACATCATACCTGCGATTGCTCCTGCACTTCCACCGATCAGTGCAAGGATTAACAGCGTTTTCTCCGGAACCCTCCATGCGCCTTTCTTCGCTTTCCATTTATCAATCCCATAGGTACAAAATGCAAATAAATTGATAAATATCAGATAATACCAGAAATATTTCATAAGATGATCTCCTCCTTCAAGGCAAAGGAATAGATGATCTTCTCCTTCACCGGCTTCTCTAACAGCTGCTCCAGCGCCTGGGCATAGTAATCAAGCTGTGCATGGTACAGTTCTTTCAATTGAGATGCATTTCTGACTCTATCCGTCTTATAGTCCAGTAGTACAAGCTCGTCTTCCTCCTCGAACCAGACATCAATAATTCCCTGGATGAGAATGGTCTCTTCCTTTCGATTTTCATCCGCTTCCTGACTTCTCTTCTGAATGTCCTGATAGATCTCCGGATAGATTTCTGATGCAGCTACTCCGAGAACAAATGGCTGTTCCTTCCGAAGCTTTCCATTTCCTGTTGCTTGTGTCATTCGTCTTCCACTCTCGCTATTTAAAAACGCAAGAATATCTTTCGTGCGGATACAGTCTGCCATCTCTTTTGACAGTCTCCCTGCCTGATAGAACAGTTCGATTTCTTCTTTCAGAAGTTCCTCTGTATACTCTTTTGAAAAATCATGAAGCTCAAGAAATTTATGATAAGCACTTCCCCTTGAAGCTCCTGTCAGTCCTTCTTTCTGTTCTTCCATGAAATGCGGAAGCAGTGGCACAAGCTCCGGCTCCTGAATCAATTCTTCTCCTGCTTCTTCCTGCAAAGACTCACGCTTCTTCAACTCTGAAACTGTAAATTTCAGCTTCATTTTTCCTTCTTCTTTATATGGATACAGGAAATTCATCTGCTGTTCCAGCTTTTCTTCCGCTCCCGGAAGATAAACCTTCGTTGTATCCCAGTGTTCAAGCACTTCTCTTGCGATCACTTCTGCCTGTCGCTGTGCATCTTCTGTAAAATCCATCTCTCCTGCATCAAAAATCCGGACTTTAATCGGCAATTGCTGCACCTCTTCACTTTCTGTTTTGAGAATTCCACACAAACCATCTTCTCTCTTGAGATCTTCTGCCTGAAGAAGTGCCGGAAGAATCCAGTCCAGATAACGGTTTGCGCCTTCTAACTGATAAAGGCTCAATGGAGATTCCCTGTCTGTCATATGATTCACATATGGTTCCAGGCCGTCTTCTCCTATTTTCAGACTGCCTGTCAGAATCAGCTTTTCTTTCGCTCTTGTCATCGCTACATAAAGCACACGGAGTTCTTCTGCAAGATTCTCAAGCTTTGTCTTCTCCTGGATCATTTTCTTCAAAAAAGTCGGTGCCTTTGTCCTCATCTCAAGATCTACAACGTCAATTCCAACTCCGTTTCTCGGATGGATCACAATACTTCCTTTCAGATCCTGTGTATTGAATTGCTTGCCTGTTCCGGCTACAAAAACGATTGGAAACTCCAGACCTTTACTTTTATGAATACTCATAATACGGACTGTGTCATCCTGTTCGTCTATGATACTTGCTTCGCCATAATCAACATCATATTTTTTCAGTTGCTCAATATAGCGTACGAAATTAAACAGACCTTTATAACTCGTCCCTTCAAATGCTCTTGCTTTCTCAACAAGCATTTCTACATTAGCCTGTCTCTGTGCGCCCCCTGGCATCGCACTGATAAATAACCCATAGCCGGTTTTATCAATTATTTCCACAAGAAGGTCATGGATTGCCGTATACGGAAGAATTTCCCTAAAATGATCCAATACCTCGAAAAACTTCCTCAATTTTTCCTGTACCTGTATTGCCTGCTTTTTGTCCACAGTTTCCAGAATTTCTTCCGAACTCAGGCTGCAAAATCCTTCCACTGCCTCGTAAAACAACTGATTCGGATATGCAAGACGAATCACTGACAACTCTGCTGCCGTCAGACCGGCAAACGGTGAAGTCAAAACTGCTGTCAATGGCAGATCCTGTCTTGCATTATCAAGAACTTTCAGATAATCCAGAAGAACACTGACCTCATACGTCTCGAAATATCCTTCTCTGCTCACAGAGTATGCCGGAATTCCCTCCTCGGCCAGTATGGACGCAAAAACTTCTGCCCACCCCTGTAAACTTCTCGTCAGAATCACCATATCCCGATAATGAACCGGGCGGTATTCTCCTGTCCCCTTATCAAGCACAACACCCGTGCTTAGAAGTTCTTTCATTCTCTGTGCGATCATCCGCGCCTCTTCTTCTCTCGCTTCACTGCTCCGAAGCCCCGTCTGATTATAAAGAAGCAATTCCGTCTGATCCGTAAACACATTTTCATCCGGTAATTCAGGAAAAGAGGCTCCCAAATGCAGTGCCGCCTTATCATCATAGATAATTTCCCCGAATTCCTTCCGCATCAGTTTCCTGAAAATATAATTTGTACTGTCAAGTACTTCTCCTCTGCTTCGGAAGTTCCTGTCAAGATCAATTCTCTGCCTGCTGCTCTCCTGCGTACTGTAGCTGTTATATTTTCCCATAAAGAGTTCCGGGCGCGACAGGCGGAATCGGTAAATACTCTGTTTTACATCTCCAACCATAAAAAGATTATTCTGTCCTGCCGACTCTCTTGACACACTCGTCAGAATTGTTTCCTGCACCAGGTTACTATCCTGATACTCATCGATCATAACTTCTTCAAAGCGTTCCTGATACTCCTGTGCCACTGCTGACGGAACCAGTTTTCCTTCCTTTTCTTCCGTCAGAATCCGAAGTGCAAACTGTTCCATATCACTGAAGTCCAACAGATTTCTCTGTCTCTTTTTCTCCGAAAATGCCTCTGCAAAAGCCTGTACCAGCAGAACTAACATCTTCATTGCTGTCTGTGCCTCTTGCATATCCCTGATCCACTCATCAACAGGCGCGTAGAAATAGTTTGCTTTCAGATCTTCTATCAGTTTCTTGGCCTGTTTTCTAAGTCCCTGCGCTTTCTCTTTCAGCTCCGGATCGACTGTCGGATCTTTCTTTCCTGACAAACGTTTCCATGTAAAATCACTGACGATCTGCTCTTGCTGACAAAATGTCTCTGCTTTTTCCAATTGCTCAATCTGTACCAGATCAGAGTCTAACATTTCACCATACATATACGGACCGGCCGGAAGTTCGCATACTTCTATTGCCTGTTGAACAAACCCTTTCACATCTGTGAGATTCTGTCTTACTCTTGCCTTTGCCTCCTGCACAACATCTGCTTCTTCCATCTTCTCCGGATCGATCTCATAATTATTCACACATTCCTTCAACCACTTTTCCGGCTGTGGATAACTTCTGGAATATTCGTAAAGCTGGAGGATAAGTTCCTCGATCTTCTGATCATTTCTTCCTGTTCCATACTGGTCAACAAAGTTTAAAAATGCCTCGGATCCCTCTGCATAGAAATTCTCGATCAGCTCTTCTAAGACATCCTGCATCAGAAGACGCAATTCTCCTTCTTCTGCAATGCGAAAGGCCGGATCAATTCCAATCACATGAAAATGATCCCGGATCACCGACAGGCAGAAACTGTGGATTGTCATGATCGACGCATTGTGGATCAATGTGGACTGCTGCTCCAGATTCACATTTCCCGGCTGCTCTTCCAGCTTCTTTTCAATTGCTGCACCGATTCGTTCTTTCATCTCTGCCGCCGCTGCTTCCGTATAAGTCACAACCAGGAGACGGTCTACATCCGCGGGATCATTTTCATCTGTTATCCTGGAAATAATCCGTTCAACAAGTACCGCTGTCTTTCCGGAACCTGCTGCTGCAGATACGAGAATGTTGCGGTCACGCAAGTCGATTACTTTCTGTTGTTCTTCTGTCCATTTTACGCTCATTCTCCTGCCTCCCCTTTCTCTTCCAAAATGCCAAGACGCTCTTTCATAGAATTCAACGCTTCTTCCAAGGTATATTTTCTTAATCTTCTGTACTCACAGCCTTCAATCCTCTGGTCAAATCCGCAGATATCCCTGCACCCACAGTAATCACAGCCTGTCATCTCATCAAGTACATACGGAAGTGCCGCAACCTCTCCCTGATACATCACGTCCTTCAGCTCTTTTTCTTTCTCTTTTGTGTACGCAAGAACCGTATCAAAGTTCTCCTTTGATAAAGCTTTTGATGCCGAACCGAGCGTTCTGTTCTTGTTCATCCGCAGCGGATAGAATGTTGAAGTTCCATTCAGATTCCGCTCCAGATGCTCAACTACATTTTCATCTGCATTGATCAGTCCATCCAGCTTCAGCTCTTTTAGAATACTTTGCTCAACTTCCGCTTTTGTCTCTTCTTTCTTCACAATCGGATCCTGGATCCTGTAATAAAAAATACCGGCCGGAAGTACTTCTTTCTCCGGATGTTTCTGCCGTTCGATCTCCAGTGCTGCATTCAGATAAACCGGAAGCTGCATCTGCAAACCGTGATAGAATGCTGTGATATCAAATGCTTTCCTTCCTGTTTTATAATCTGTTACCTTCACATAGACCGCATTTTCATCTTCACACGTGTCGATTCTGTCAATCTTTCCGCTTCCGAACTTAAATTCACACCCGCTCGGCACAAAATCGCCTGCCGCCATCTGCTGTGTCAGTGCCCAGACGGACCGGTTGATCAATTGCTTAATTCTATGGATCATATACTCATTACGTGCGGATGAAAATAGAACTGTATTTCCATAATCCAGAATACTTTCTTCTACACTTTCATCAATCAGCTGCTCCCGCTTCTCTTCCGGCATTGTAACCCAGTCCAGACCTTCCTCTTCTACCTTGTGTGCAAATCGCTCCAGTGCCTGATGTGCAATATTTCCCAGATCCATTGCTTCGAACCCATATTTCTCCCGTTCTGACAGACGGAGTCCGTAATTCAGGAAATGTGCATATGCACAGGAAGCAAAACGTTCCAGTCTTGTTACGCTGACACGCTTTGGATCCAGGAAGAGTTCTTTTGCTACTCTACTTCCAAGGCTCGGCTCATCCTTCCGGTAGAAACCGGCTTCTATCATCTGCTTCAGAGTTTCCTGACTCTGTTCATCCTTTACAAACCATCTGTACAGTTCTTTCCAGGAATCATCCAGTCCATGCTCCCTCTCTCTTAAACCTTCTGCAATCTGCAAGAGTCCGCTCTTTCTCATCATCTCATGATCAAGCAGTCCCTTTCTGTCTTCCTCTACCGGAACAAGTACCGGGAACAGACGCATCAGATCCTGGATCAGATACGCTGGACGAAGTGCTTTTCCTTCCCCGGATACTTTCGCCCAGGACAGATACAGAAGTTCTGACGGTTTCGTCAGATTCATATAGAGATAAAATTTCTGAATATATAATTTCTCTTTTGGTCCGGGAGAAAGATTCATTTTCTTCTCCTGAAACTGTTTTCTGTCTCGCTCGGAAAGAAGACCTCTTGCCCCTGCATTTCCTGGAAGAAGCGTATCATTTGCTCCGACAAAAAATAATGCGCGGATATTTTTGATACGTGTTCTCTCCATATCTCCGATCACAACCTGATCCAGACTTGGAGGGATCACACCTACTTTCGCCTCTTCAAGTCCTGCATCTAAAAGTTCACAGTATTCCTTCAAAGGAATCTCTTCCTCCCCCAGAAGTTCAACGAATTTATCGAATAATTCCAGAACAATACGATAAATCTGTGCATATTCCTTCGCCAGTGCCAGTTCTCCATCTTCCTGGAATTTCTGCTCCAATTCTGCAAGCTGCTCCTGGATCTTCTCCTGAACCAGATATTCATAAACTGCAAGTGTGATCTCTTTTACCGTCTTTTTTCTCTTCTTCAGAACTGTATGCAGCGGTGTCAGTTTTTCCACAAAGCGTATGCGCAGATGGTTCAGTTCTTCCAGTTCTTCCTTTGTCGTCATCGGTGTCTTTCTCACCCAGACCTGATCCCATTTCTTGAATCCTTTCAGATCCAGCGCAAGACAGTAATTTTCCAGACGGTCTACTTCATCTCTTGTGAATCCACACAGGCTGGTCCGCAGATAACGAAAAACGCTTTCGTAAGTATAGTTCTGTTCTACCATCACCAGCAAGCTTCTTAAATACTCTACAAAAGAATTTAATAAAATACTTTTCTTATGATCCATAAAGACCGGGATTTCATATCGATCACATGCTTTTTCCAAAGCATCTGCATAAGTACTCAGATCCGAAGCAATCACTGCGATTTCCCGATATCTGTACCCTTCTTCTCTCACCAGACGCCGGATCTCCTCTGCCACATACTGTGCCTCTTCCTGTGGTGTATGAACTTCATGAAGAGAAATTGACCGCATCTTCTCTCCACTGTATTTTCTTCTGGAATAACGAAATAGTTCCTCTTCCAAAAACGCCATCTCCGGATTTTCTTTGAACCGATACGACGGATTCTTGCATAACCAGACCGGCTCATCAATCTCCACTCTCACTTCCTGCGCCACTTCCGTCAGTGAAGTAACCATCTGCTTACTCAACGCAAAGAGCTGATACGGATGCTTATAGACAAACGGATCTTCCCTCCGATCGATCTCAACTGTCAACATAATCTTATCGCACACTTTCAGAAGTTCCCCGATCAGCCGGTTCTGCACCGGTGTAAATCCGGTAAATCCATCAAATACGATCACACTGTTTCTTAAGATCTCTGACTGGTCTGCGACATCGATCAATAACTCTAAGACTTCTTCTGCCGTTACAAAACGTCCCTCTAAGAAATCCAAAAAACCCTGATACATCGTCAGCACATCTTTTAATTTATAAGAAAAACTTCCCTCAGGAAGTTTTTCTGCTGCCTCCGCTAACTGCATAGGCATGATGTTATATTGTGCTAATTCAGAAATCAGGGATTTTACTTCGTCAATATAGCCCATTTTTGTCATATTTTTCTTAAGTACCGTAAGCTCGTCCGCTTTTTCCTGTGCAATGCGTCTTAAGATCAGATTCTTTCCGGTTTCTTCTAAGACCTGATAACAGAAACTTCCTAATTCATCGAACACTCTGTATGCAAGCCGTTTAAAACTTAAGATATCGATATTCATAATACTGTGATGCATCTGCATATCTACCAGTTCCCGCTGCGTCTGCATCGTAAACTGTTCCGGCACGATGATCAGAAAATTCTTCTTTGGATCCTGATTCGATAATTCCACAATTTTCTGATGGATATAATAGGTTTTCCCACTGCCGGAATTACCCAGAATAAACTGTAATGCCATATATTTCCCCTTTTTACCAAACTGACTTTTACTTTATCATTTCCTGCTTTTTTGCACCATCTTATCATACTCTTCTAGT
>ENA-ORSB01002641-ORSB01002641.1-human-gut-metagenome-genome-assembly--contig:-NODE-2641-length-13912-cov-2.802627_pt1 | contig 13912 bp, 9 predicted proteins | sample MGYA00242180_ERZ509144 | MGnify/ENA primary metagenome ERZ509144 (study PRJEB26280, sample SAMEA2338661) | human gut metagenome | biome: human gut; feature: human-associated habitat; material: faeces...
TTTTGCGCTGCCGCTGGCTGCCAGCAGTATCTTACAGCAGCTTTTTAACTCTGTCGATACCGCTGTCGTCGGCAACTTTGCCAGCAGCCAGGCTTTAGCTGCCGTGGGAAGCAACAGTTCCCTGATTGCTTTGATGATTAACCTTTTTATCGGTATTTCACTGGGTTCGAATGTTATTATTTCCCGATATATCGGTCAGGGTGTCCATAAGAATATCAAAGCAGCAATTCACACTGCCATTGTGGTGGCTCTGGCTGGCGGCATTTTCCTGCTGGTTTTGGGACAGTTTATTGCAAGACCGGTTCTGGTGCTGATGGGAACACCGTCCGATGTGCTTCCGCAGTCAGTCGAGTATTTCCGTACGTATTTCGCAGGATCGCTTGGCTTTGTCATGTATAATATTTTCGTCGGAATCCTGCAGTCCGTCGGCGACAGCCGCCACCCGCTGATTTATCTGATCCTGTCGTCGTGCATCAATGTAGTACTCGACCTCTTCTTCATCGCGGGCCTCGGCATGGGTGTCGGAGCAGCGGCACTTGCAACGGTGATCTCACAGTTTACGAGTGCGATTCTCTGCCTGATCCACCTGATGCGGACGAAAGAAGAGTATCAGCTTCACATCAGCAAAATCCGGTTTGACGGCAGAGTGCTCGGCGAGATCATCCGGAACGGCGTGCCGTCGGGCTTTCAGAACTCCGTAATCTCGATTGCGAACGTTTTTGTGCAGACCAACATCAACGCCTTCGGAAAGATGGCGATGGCAGGCTGCGGTTCGTATGCAAAAATCGAGGGCTTTGCGTTCCTTCCGGTTACGTGCTTTACGATGGCGCTGACGACATTTGTCAGTCAGAACCTTGGTGCAAAGCAGTACGACCGTGCGAAAAAAGGTGCGCGGTTCGGCATCCTCTGTTCCATCATTATTGCCGAGCTGATCGGAGCTGTGATTTATACAGCAGCGCCGACCCTGATCGCGGCATTCAACAGCGATCCAGAAGTCGTTCACTATGGTGTGATGCAGGCGAGAACGATTGCACTGTTCTACTTCCTGCTGGCGTTTTCTCATTGTATCGCGGCCGTACTCCGCGGTTCCGGAAACGCATCGATCCCGATGCTCGTCATGCTTTGTGTCTGGTGCCTGTTCCGCGTCAGCTACATCACGGTGACGGTCCGTCTGATCCCGGATATCCGCGTGATCTTCTGGGCGTACCCGCTGACCTGGAGCATCAGTTCTGCCATTTTCCTGTATCTGTTCCTGCGCGGAAAATGGGTCTACGGTTTTGAAAAAGGAGGAAAACGATGAACGCAGAATCGACGAGAGAAGCTCTCGATGTGGCATCGCTGGCAGGCGATATTCTGCTGGCGAGCGGCGCGGAAATCTTCCGTGTGGAGGAGACGATCGACCGCATTGCACGGGCGTATGGCGTCAACTCCAGCGATGCGTTTGTGTTGAGCAGTGGTATTTTCCTGACAGCTGAGAGCGGAAAAAAGCAGGAATTTGCCCGCGTGCGTCACATTCCGCTGTCGGCGGCGCGGCTCGACAAGGTAACGGCAGTCAACCAGCTCTCCCGTGAAATCGAGGAGGGTCTGCACATGCCGAAGGAGGCGAAGGCCTGGCTGCTCGATATTCAGCGGATGCCGGACAAACCAAGATGGCACCAGGTGCTTGCATCCGGTGTCGGAAGCGCCTGTTTCTGTTTTCTGTTCGGCGGCGATGTGGTGGACAGCATGGTGGCGTTTCTGTCGGGCTTTGTCCTGTACGTTTACCTGCTGTATCTGCTGCGAGGCAGAATGTCGAAGATTGCAACGAACATTTCCGGCGGCGCACTCGTCACGCTGATCGCCGTCTTTCTGTACCAGGCGGGAATCGGCCATCATCTGGACAAGGTCATCATCGGTTCGATTATTCCGCTGGTGCCCGGTGTCAATTTCACGAACGCCATCCGTGATATTGCGGATCAGGACTACATCGCGGGCTCGGTGCGGATGCTCGATGCACTGCTTGTGACGTTCTGCATTGCGCTCGGCGTCGGACTGATTATCACAGGATATCATCAACTGGCGGGAGGGCTGCAGCTATGAGTGATACCATTCGTTTGATTGCGGAATTTTTTGCCGCCTGCGTCGGAACGATTGCGTTTGCGCTGCTGTTCCAGGTGCCGCGGAAATACTACCTGTACTGCGGACTGGCAGGTGCCTGCGGCTGGATCTGCTATAAACTGATCCTTCCGCATGCGACAGAGCCGGTGTCCATCTTTTTTGCAACGGTGCTCGTCATCCTTCTGTCGCGCAGCTTTGCGGTGTACAAGCGCTGCCCGGTAACGGTATTTCTGATTGCGGGTATTTTCCCGCTGGTGCCGGGAAGCGGCATCTACTGGACTGCTTTTTACGTGGTAACCAATGATCTGGAGCGCGCCGGTGCAAGAGGATTTCTGACCCTGAAGGATGCAGTTGCGATTGTGCTTGGCATTCTCTTTGTTTTTGAGTTTCCGCAGAGCTGGTTCCGTAAGGTGTTGACAGACAAAAGCAAATAACCTATTATTGTAGTAGAGATTATAAGCAAGGAGGAAGGAAAACAAATGGCATTAAATCAGTTTTCCAGAACACAGCTTCTGCTCGGACAGGAGAGCATGGATCTTCTGGCGAATGCAACCGTTGCCGTTTTCGGTATCGGCGGGCGTGCAGTTGTTGCCTTCGTTTTCGTCATCGTCTGCAGTGTCATCGTCATCCTCGGCATAACCTGCGGCGGCATACGCGGTGGCCGCGGCAACGGTTTCCGGTTTCGCTTTCGGCTGCCGGCTCTTTTCAATCTTGTAATCGCAGATGTTTTTAATTGAGCCGTCGGCGGAGATGATGATTTCCAGACCGTATTTTTCTTCCATATCGGCTAAAATGCGGCGCTTGTGGTTTAGGATATAAATCGCGGTATCCTGCGGGAGGCGGACTTCCAGGCGGTTGTATGCGCCTTTGATGCCTTCTTCCTCAATCGCGCGCAGAACCAGCATGGCTCCGGACTCGGTCGAGCGCAGGACGCCCTGGCCGCGGCAATACGGACAGGTTACATAGTTGCTTTCGACAAACGACGAGTGCATCCGCTGGCGCGAGATTTCCAACAGCCCGAAGATGCTCATTTTGGCAATCTGCACCCGGGCGCGGTCAGGTTTCATCGCTTCTTTCATCCGCTTTTCGACCGCATGGTTGTTGGCCGGTTCTTCCATGTCGATAAAGTCAACGACGACCAGCCCGGCGAGGTTGCGCATCCGCAGCTGCTTGGCGATTTCGTCGGCAGCTTCCAGATTGGTTTTCAGCGCGGTTTCCTCAATGTCCATTTCGCGGGTGGCGCGGCCGGAGTTGACGTCTATGGACACCAGCGCTTCGGTCGGGTTAATCACAAGATAGCCGCCGGATGCGAGCTGAACTACCGGATTGTGCAGCTTGTCCAGCTCCTTTTCGACCTGATAATGCTGGAAGACGGGGATTTCGCCCGGTTTGCGGCATTTTATCTTGCGCCCCATGTTCGGCGAGAGAATCTTGCTGAATTCCTTGGCGGTCTTATAGGCATTGTCGCCGTCGATGACAACTTCGCCGATATCTTTGGTGTACATATCGCGCAGGGCTCGCTTAATCAGGTTGCCCTCTTCATAAATCAGTGCCGGCGCCTGGGTGCTCAACGCCGAATGGCGGATGTGGTTCCAGGTGCGGATAAGATAATTGTAGTCGCGGACGATGTCGCTCTTCTGTTTGTCTTCGCCGGCAGTGCGGATAATCAGCGACATATCGTCGTTTAGCGGCAATTCGCGCATAATGTCTTTAAGGCGTTTGCGGTCGTTGGCCGAGGTGATTTTGCGGGAAACGCCGCCGGATTTGATGCGGTTGGGCATTAAGACGCAGTAGCGGCCGGCGAGCGACAGGTAGGTCGTGCAGGCGGCGCCTTTGTTGCCGCGTTCTTCCTTGACAATCTGAATAAGCAGGGTCTGCCCTTCGCGGATAACGTCCTGAATCGCTGAGCGGTGATACAGCTTGCGTGCGAAAATCAGCTTGCGCTGGATTTCGAGATAGTGTTCGGAATCGGCGTCGTCATCGTCGTTGTCGAATTCTTTGCTGCTGCCGGTGCCGAAATCGTCATCGTCGTCATCGGCGGATTGAACCGGAGCGGCGCAGGCTTCATCCATATCGGTTTCGTCTTCTTCGCCGATTTCTTCGGCAACGCTTTCACTGCGTTCAATGCCGGCGGTTTCGGCCGAGACTTTGTAGCCGTCTTTGGTTTCGGCTTTGGCGGCGGATTTGCCGGACGAGCGGCGGCCTAAAAAGCGCGTGCCGCGGCGGCGGGTACGACGGGCCGGTTTGTCTTCCGTTTCGGCTGAGGCTTCACCGGATGCTGCCGCGCTGTCGGATGTATCGTCGCCGGACCGGGTGTCAGATGTTGCCGCGCTGTCGGATGTATCGTCGCCGGACCGGGTGTCAGATGCTGTCGTGCTGTCGGATGTGTTGCCGGCGGCAGATGCTGCCTCTTTCCGGCAGGCGCTGTAATGGCATTCTTCATCGCAGGTGCAGACGCCGTTTTCTTCGCAATGGCAATGTCCGTCTTCAGCACGGCAGGCACAATTTGCCGAACAGCCGCAGCCGTCGGCGGCGGTTTCGTCTTCGGCATTTTCCGTTTCTGCGCCGGGGGCAGTTTCGGACGAAGCCGGGGTTTCTGTTCCGGCAGTGGAAGCGTTTTCGGCTGGAGCCGGGGTTTCCGATGTCATTTCGGCCGTGTCAGAGGCGGCGTTTGCAGCGGCCGCAGCTTCAGCTTCCGCTTCGGCCAGTTTCTTTGCCTCGTATTCGGCGCGTTTCTGCTCGCGTTCAAGGCGGCGGCGCTCCTGTTCGGCCTTGCGTTCGGCCTGAAACTGGCGCTTCTTTTCGATAATCTCGTCGACTTCCTTTTCCACTTCCGCCTTTATCTCATCGGAAACGTTGTAGTAGTCGGGGTGGATTTCGCCAAAGGCCAGAAAGCCGGGGCGGTTGCCGCGGTAATCACCAAAAGCCGCCTGCAGCGACGGTTCAATCCGCACGACTTTGGCGGTGAAGATATTTCCTTTTATCTGTTTACGGAGACTCGATTCAAATTCTACATCCTCAACCTTGTTGCCGTCAACGATTACGACGCGGGTTTCCTCAGGCTGAGTGTCATCAATCAACATTCTTTTCATATATTCTGTTTCCTAACTAATAATTATCGCGCCGCTTATGTCCGGGCGATACGATTGGGTCATTTCCGGGCGGCAGAGAGTGCCGCAATCCGCTGCTGCGGCGGCAAAGACGGCTTGTCCGCGGGGGTTTTTGTTATTGATTAGGTGCCGCGGGGGAGGCCTTGCCGGCCGGATGCCTTTAACACCGCAGGCGGGCTGAATGCCGCCGACAGGCTGCCGGTTATGCTAAACGGCGCCTTTCCGCAAGGCAGGGCGGTAAAACTCTAAGCTATCATTTAAGCCGCCGATGCTTGGGAAATCCGGATTAAAAACATCAGGCGTATTTATAATGCGTTTTTTCGGCATTGGCAAGAAAAATTTTTGATTCCGGGGGATTTTTTGCGAAAGATACGGGGGATGTACGGGCGGGAGGGAATTTTGCGGAGCGGGCAGAATATGGCACGGAAGATGTTTTTTGCCGGAGGGGCGGAAAAATGCTTGACTTTGTGTCATGGCTCTGTTTAAATAGCATCACAATGGACAAATGGGCGTCGGCAGTTGCGGGCGCTTTTTTTGTATATTGCCGCATTGGGCGGGCATCGGCGCTTTAGGGCGCTTTTTTATTTGCATATACCGGGCTTTCGTTTGGGGGCGCCGGTTTTTTTGTGTCAATTTCGGGCCGGAGCCGCGAGGCGTCCGGCTGTTTTTTTACGGAGGAAATTTTATGTATGATTTGAGTAAATGGTGCGACCGGCTAATCGCGCATGAGGGAATGAAACTGATGCCATACCGCTGCACGGCGGGGAAGCTGACTATCGGCGTCGGGCGCAATCTGGAGGATAATCCGCCGGCGCCGGAGGAGGCGCGGGCGCTGGGCGACTATATGCACGGCATTACCGAAAACGCGGCGAAGATGCTGCTTCGGAACGACATCGCGCGCTGTTTTGAGGCGTTGAAACGGATAGTCGAAGGGTTTGAAGAGCTGGACGAAGAGCGGCAGTATGCGCTTTTGGATATGTGTTTCCAAATGGGAGTGAGGGGGTTCAGACGCTTTAAGCGCCTGTTGAAAGCCGTAGAGCAGCGGAACTTTGAACTGGCGGCGTTTGAGTGTCTGACTTCCAAATACGCGCAGCAGACGCCGAAACGGGCGAAACGGATTGCGCAGCTGCTCAAGACCGGCGTGTGGAAGTAGAAACCGGGAAAGAGCGTGCGGGGAGAAGGCGGAAAAGAGGGCATGCGGGGAGAAGGCGCGGGGGCGGCGCATAGGCGACAGGCAAGAAAGGAGAGCGGGCGGCGCGGGAAGACGGCGGGAGAGAGCGTGCGGGGAGAAGGCGGGAGAGAGGACGGCGGCGAGGGCGGCAGTGTGACGATGACGGGGGAAGGGCCGGCGAGCGGAGAGGTGCCGCCTTATATCCTAAAGAACATAACGACGGCGCAGTTGGTTCTGTATTCCCCCTTTTCCCCGAGACACAAGGCGCATTGCTCCTCTATTTCCTCCACGGAAATCCGCGACAGGCATTTTAAATTTCCGTTGTTGCAGTAATTCGTGCCGTAAAAATGCTGCACATAGTCGTTGCCCCAGTAGTTTGCGGCCATATAGATTTCAGAGGCGAGCGGGCGGAGCACGTTGTTGAACAGAATGCGGCAGAGCCCTTTCTGATTGTATGTCATCCCCTGTTTTCTGCCCATTTCAAAATTTATCTGAAGTTTACGGCTGCCGTTGTCCTGCAGAAAAAGCACCTGCCCCATATCGTTTTGCAGATAGCCCGCTTTGTATTTCCAGCCGGCCGGCATCAACGGCGATTTGGCTATGTCGCTGCTGATGTTGCGCTGGTCTTTGGGGAGGCGCAGCGCGTTAAAATCTGCCACGACATTTTGCACCAGCCAGGCGTATTCTTCGGCTATCCGTATTTGCCGGTGCTCGGTTAAAATCCGTCCCAAATGGTATATGCCGCCGACGGACAGGATGCCGACGATTGACAATACGCCGAGCATTTCAATCATGCTGCGCCCTGCCGCGGAGCATTTGCCGGCCGGTACTGCCGCAGCGGGGCGGTTTGGGCGCTGATGTTGTGTGCGAGCAGCCGGATTGTCGTTTTTCATATTGTTGTTTCCCTAAAAAATAAACCACCCTAAAAGAGAGGTGGTCAGGGAGTTGAACAATCATATAGCATTAAATGACTCTTTCAGCCTTTGGGATATTATTTCAGAGACAGAAATATCCTTGGACATACGCTGAAAGCTCCCCGGCCGTTGTCGGGGATATATTTGTTGACGGTGCTATATCAACACCGAATGCTATAAAGAGCCGTTCAAAGCTCCGCACCTCTTTTTCAGGCACTGCGGATACCCGTGTATCCGGTAAACGGCAGTTTAGGGATAAAATGTTAATATACGGTTAAGAAGGGGCAGGCGGAGCGAAAAGTTTGTGCGGCCGACGGGGGAGGCAGAGGGCGGGGGGAGCGGGCGGAGCGGGAAGGCAGCGGGGCGATACATACTTTTTTGTTAAAGATTTTGCGGTTTGGTATTTATTTTTTAATAACTTATGTTTATATTCAGTCCCGTAGATTTATTCGGGAGGCATATATGAGATTGAGAGCGGCGGGAGAGAGGACGGCGGCAGGCGGTATGAGCGCGATGGCGGGTTCTGCGGGAGGGGCGCGATGATTTTCGGCGTTCCGGCGGCGGTGATTGCCAGCGTTATCCTGATTTTGAGCTACGCGGTTCTGTTTTCAGAAAAGCTGAACCGGGCGGTAGCGGTTATGCTTGGCGCGGCGGCGATGGTGCTGCTCGGCGTTTTGAGCTACGATCAGGCGCTGAAAGGCATTGATTTTAACACCATTGCGCTGCTTATCGGCATGATGATTATGGTCGGGATTATGGAAAAATCCGGCGCGTTCCAGTATGCGGCGGTCAAGTCGGCGAAGCTGGTGAAGGCGAATCCGCGCGGCATCCTTGCAGTGCTCGGCGTGGTAACTGCGGTGCTATCGGCGTTTCTGGACAACGTAACGACGGTGCTGCTGATTGTGCCGGTAACGATAGAAATCACCCGTAAGCTGAAATTAAACCCGTATCCGTTTCTTTTAATGGAGATTTTCTCCTCAAACATCGGCGGTACGGCAACGCTTATCGGCGACCCGCCGAACATTCTTATCGGCGGCGCCATCGGGCTGTCGTTTACGGATTTTCTTAAAGAGCTGTCGCTGCTGGTGGCGATTAACCTGGCGCTGCTGGTGGCGGCGTTTGACTTCTTTTTCGGGCGGAAGATGACGGCGACGGCGGCGGCGCGCAACGAGGTTATGAGCATTAACGAGCGCGATACGATTACCGACGCGGGGCTTCTGATAAAGTCGGCGGCGGTGCTGGGGCTGGTTATTCTCGGCTTTATCGCCGGCGAGCACCTGCATATCGCCAACGGCACAATCGCGCTGTTCGGAGCAGCGCTTTTGATGATGCTGTATACGCTGGGGCTGCCGCATCAGGAGCGTGACAAACGGGTGGAAGACGCGTTTTCGCTCGTGGACTGGACGACGATTTTCTTCTTTACGGGGCTGTTTGCGCTGGTGTACGGGCTGGAGGTTACCGGCGTGCTGGAAATGCTCGGGCACAAGGCGCTGCTCCTGGTGGACGGAAGCATTCAGAAAGCGACGTTTCTGATTTTGTGGTCGTCGGCGGTGCTGTCGGCGGCGATTGACAACATTCCGTTCGTGGCGACGATGATTCCGCTTCTGAAAACGATGGAAGAAGCGCTGGGCGGGCGCGAGGCGATGATGCCGGTATGGTGGGCGCTGTCCGTCGGGTCGTGCTTCGGCGGCAACGGGTCGCTGATTGCGGCTTCGGCAAACGTTATCGTCGCGGGAATTGCGGCGCGCGAGGGGCATGCGCTGAACTTTCTTAAATTTCTGCTGTGGTCGCTGCCGGTAATGCTTATTTCCATTGCCATATCGAGCGCTTACCTTTATATTGTGCACTTTATGTAGAGGGAGAAGAAATGGTACGCTTTATACGGCAGGGGGAGAAAAGGCGCGGGGAGCGGCGGAAGTTCCGGACGAAGGAGCAATTATGCGGAGAGCAACGGTTGGCAAGAGGGACAGCGGAGCAATGGTACGGCGGGCAACGGCGGTGCGAACATGTACCGGGGCGGTGAGATGGCGCGGGGAGCGGCGGAATTACCGGGCGAAGGAGTAATGGCGAAAAGAGCGAATGACGAGAGGATGAGGAGACAGGACGGATATGAGCTTTAAGGGATTTGACGGATGCAGACGACGGACTTGATTTTCGGCTTTACCCACCAGACGGTCGCACTGGCGGCGATGGGGCTGTGCTACTTTCTTTTGTTTACGGAAAAGCTGAACCGGGCAGTGGTTACGCTGCTGGTCGGGGCGGGGCTGGTGCTGTGCGGCGCGGTATCGCAAGAGGCGGCAATCGCGGCGATTGACTTTAACACGATTTCGCTTTTGACGGGAATGATGATTATCATCAATATCGCGGAGAGAACCGGCATGTTTCAGTACGTTGCAGTGTGGGGGGCGAAAAAAGTGCGCGCGCACCCGCTGGGCATCTTGATTGTCATGGGCTTTGTGACGGCGGTGTTTTCGGCATTTCTGGACAACGTAACGACGGTGCTGCTGGTTGTGCCGGTAACGATGCAGATTGCCAACAAGCTTGAGGTCAACCCGTATCCGTACCTGCTTATCAATATTTTCGCATCCAATATCGGCGGTACGGCAACACTTATCGGCGACCCGCCGAACATCCTCATCGGGTCGGCGCTGGAGCTTTCGTTTACGGATTTTCTGTTCCATCTGACGCCGGTGGTGCTGACGATTATGGCGGCAGTGGTCGGCATGTTTGTCTATTTTTGGAAAGACAGCCTGACGACATCGCTCAAAAACCGCGCGCTGGTGATGAACATTAACGAAAAAGACGCAATTACCGACTTTAAGCTTTTGAAAAAGGCGCTGTGGGTGCTGGGCATGGTGATGGCGGCGTTTGTGGTCGCGCACGACATCGGGTTTGAAAACGGGTTTATCGCGCTGGCCGGGGCGGCGGTGATGTTGCTTCTGTATACGATGGGGCTGCCGCATACGCAGAGCGACGAAAAGGTGGAGGACGTGCTGCGGCGCGTGGACTGGACGACGGTGTTCTTTTTTGTGGGGCTGTTCGTCATTGTCGGGGCGCTGGACGAAAGCGGATTTCTGAAAAAAATGGGCGACTATTTCGTCGGGGTAACCGGCGGAAGCATCAAAAAGAGCGTGTATGTCATTCTCGGCGTATCGGCGGCCGCATCGGCAGTGGTGGACAATATCCCGTTTGTGGCGACGATGATTCCGACGCTGAAAGCGATGGAAGAAGCGCTGGGCGGGCGAGAGGCGATGATGCCGGTGTGGTGGGCGCTGTCGCTCGGGGCGTGCCTGGGCGGCAACGGGACGCTTATCGGCGCGTCGGCAAACGTTATCGTTGCGGGGATTGCGGCGCGCGAGGGGCATCCGATAAGCTTTCTCCGGTTCCTCATCTGGTCGGTGCCGGTGATGCTTTTGAGCGTGGCGATGGCCGGGGTGTTTCTGTATCTGGAATATTTTATCTGAGGCGGACGACTGGCGGCGAACCGTGCGGCCGAACAGGCGGCGAACCGTGCGGCCGGACAGGCGGCGGGCAGAGCGGACGACAGGTGGTTGGCAGAGCGGACGACAGGTGGTTGGCAGAGTGAGCGAACGGGGGCAAACAGAGCGGACGACAGGCGGCAGCCGGGGATTGCCGCGGTGCAGAAATGGCCGGGAGAACGGCAAAATCCGGTTGAGAGGCAGTTTAAAGGGCTTGACAACCGTTTGCGGGCGAATATTCTGCCATCAGGTAAATACCGGTAAGGTATTGGCAAATACCATAAATTGGAATATGAGGGAGATATGATGAAACGGAATCTTATTTTCGGCATTGCAGTGGCTGCGTGTCTGGCCGCGGCGGGATATTACGCCTATGACCGCGCGCAGGGGAGAAAAGCTTTAATCGAGGCGGAAGAAGAAGTTACCGCGCCGGGGGAATTTTCGTTTAAGAAACTGCGGCAGAAAGCGCAGGCGATGGCGGCAACCCCGTACCAAAAGCCGGCAGAACTGCCGTCGGGAAAATTCCGCGGGCTCGACTATGACGAATACCGCGACATCCGCTTCAAACCCGCGGACGGGCCGTGGGCAAAGAACAAGCTGAAGTTTGACCTGCAGCTGTTCCATGTCGGCGGGATGTTTACGGCGCCGGTGGCGGTTAACGAGATTATCGACCGCAAGGCGGTGCCGCTGACATATCATCCGGAATTTTTCGACTACGGCAAGAACGAGATTTCGCCCAAGGATTTTGAGGAAGTCCGGGGCGGCGGCTATGCCGGGTTCCGCCTGCATTATCCGCTGAACAGCCTGACGTATCTTGACGAAGTGGTTTCTTTTCTGGGCGCGAGCTATTTCCGCGCGCTGGGACAGGGGCACAAGTACGGGCTTTCCGCCCGCGGGCTGGCGATTGACACGGCGTCGATGAAAGGCGAGGAGTTTCCGGCGTTTACGGAGTTTTATATCCAGAAGCCGCGCCGCAATGCCCGCGAGATAAAGATTTTTGCGGTGCTGGACAGCCCGAGCGCGGCGGGGGCGTACCGTTTTACGCTCAAACCGGGCAAGGATACGGTAATGGACGTCGACGCGGCGCTTTATTTCCGCAAGCCGGTGGAGAAGCTCGGCATCGCGCCGCTGACCTCGATGTACCTGTTCGGCGAAAATACCAAGAACCGCTTTGACGACTATCGTCCCGAAGTGCACGACAGCGACGGGCTTTTGATGCACAACGGCGCCGGCGAGTGGCTGTGGCGGCCGCTGGACAATGCGAAGTTTCTGCGCGTCAGTTCGTTTGAGGACAACAATCCGTCCGGTTTCGGGCTGATGCAGCGCGACAGGTCGCTGGAGCATTATCTGGATTTTGAGGCCAACTATCACGAGCGGCCGAGCGTCTGGGTCGAGCCGGCGGGCGACTGGGGCAAAGGGACGGTGCAGCTGGTGGAAATCCCGTCGCAGCAGGAAATCCACGACAATGTGGTCGCATACTGGATTCCGGCGGAAAAAGTCGAAACCGGCAGAGAATACCGCTTTAAGTACCGTCTGCACTGGACGGACGACGTGGACGGCGAAGACGTTGAGGCGCGCGTGGCGGCGACTTATACCGGCGTCGGCGGCGTGATGGGCGTTCTGGGCAATACGGGGCGCAAGTTTGCAGTTGAATTTACCGGCAGCAGGCTGCGGCGTTATTTCGGCAACGGCGAGCTGGAAATCGAGGCGAGCGCGTCGGAAGGCGAAATCAAGCGTGCGCATCTGGAATACAGCACCGTGTCCAAAGGCGTTATCGCGTATGTCGACTTTGAGCCGGACGGCAAGACTTCCGAGCTGAGAATTGCGCTCAAACGCGAAGGGGAGATTATTTCCGAAGTCTGGACGTATCAGTGGCTGCCGCAATAGGAGGGGAAATGACCGCATCGGAAGACATTGACAACCTGGTTATCGTGCCGCCGGAAAAACCGCTGAAAATGCGGGCGCAGCCGATTATGCCGCCGCGGGTCAAGCGTATGTGGCAAAAACTGTGGCTGAAGCCGCGGGAAGAGCGGCGCGAGGCAGACAGGGGGCGGAACGGTGCCGGCGCGAGGGAGCATGCGGGCAGCGGCGCGGGCGACGGCAGGAATCGCCCGGCGCTGCGGCCGTGGTACGGCGCGGAATATGCGATGCTGGTGCACAGGCGCCGGCGGCTGCTTTCGACACTGGTCATCGTTACGGTGGCGCTGGGACTGCTTAAGTGGGCGGCGGCGATGCCTTCGGACATTACGGTTTGGACGCGGGCGGCGGTGATTGTGCTGTTTGTGCTGACGTTCGGGGGGATTGCGCTTTATTTTTGGTCGAGCATTCTGGGATTTTCGCAGCTGTTGAAAAGGGCAAGGATGCCGGGGATAACGTATCCCGCCGACGTTGAAGCGGCGTTGGATGCGGAGGCAGGCATTGCGGCGGACGACCTGCGGGCGCGGCAGAACCCGGCGGCGCCGAAAGTGCGGGAGATGGCTTCCTTTATTAAGGCGAAGACAGCGGTGCTGATGCCGATTTACAACGAAGAGCCGGCGCAGGTGATGGCGCGGCTGCTGGCTATCGGCGAAGATTTGCAACAGGCGGGCGCAGGCGGCAGGTTTGATATTTTTGTTCTGAGCGATACGACGAATCCGAAAATCTGGGTCAAGGAAGAGAAAATCTGGCTGGAGGCAAAGCGGATTTTGGAAAGCGGCAGTTTCGGCGCGGAGAGCGGGGAGCTGCGGGAGAGTGTGGCTGGAGCGGTCGAACACGGCGTTCGGGCAAGCGGAGCGGAGAGCCGTTCGGATACGGAAGCAGCCGGGAGGAGCGGCGGAACGGCCGGCGGCGCGGGGCTGCATATCTATTACCGGCGGCGGGCGCAGAATACGGCGCGCAAGTCCGGCAACATCGAAGATTTCTGCAACCGCTGGGGGGCGGAATACGACTTTATGCTGGTGCTGGACGCCGACAGCCTGATGACGGCGGAAACGATTGTCAAAATGGCGCGGCTGATGGAAGCAAACCCGCATGCGGGGATTATTCAGGCGTCGCCGCAGATGGTCAATTCCACGAGCATGTTTGCGCGGATGCAGCAGTTTGCGGGCAAAGTCGCGGGGCCGGTGGTCGGTGCCGGGCTGGCATACTGGCAGGCGGGCAACA
>ENA-ORSB01002642-ORSB01002642.1-human-gut-metagenome-genome-assembly--contig:-NODE-2642-length-13910-cov-11.719451_pt1 | contig 13910 bp, 10 predicted proteins | sample MGYA00242180_ERZ509144 | MGnify/ENA primary metagenome ERZ509144 (study PRJEB26280, sample SAMEA2338661) | human gut metagenome | biome: human gut; feature: human-associated habitat; material: faeces...
TATGCCGATTCTATGTTTAATTTTAATTTATCGGTAAAAATTTACCGAAGTATTGCAAAAAAGTATGAAAAAGAATTTATTTTATTTATTTGCATTGATCTGTTCAATGAGTTTATTCACGGCTTGTAGTGATGATGACGATGACAAGGTAGTATGTCCTGTGCCGCAAACAGAGTTTACAGTTGCAACAGGTTTGAACTTGACTTATAACGGTGGATCAATGTTGGGAAAGAAAGTAACTTTTACTCCGGATGCTTCTGATGCAACCAAGGCTACTTTGGTATTGGCTGGCAATTTGGATCTTTCCGGTATTCTTACACGTGAAGCGGCTTCCGGTTCTTTTGGTGCAGGCGTATTCCCTGGTTCTCCGGTTGTAACCCTTCCGGTTACTTTGAATATACAAGGTGATGAATGTTCGTTTTCCGGCACAAGTGAGACCGATTATTGTACTTTTGACTATGCAGGAAAGGTTACTGCTTCTTCCTTGAAATTAGATTTAACTAATGTCGCATTGAAAAATTCCGCTTTATCCGGAACAACTTGGGTTCCTACACCCCTTAATTCTGATTATCCGGAAGAACCGATTCATTTGATTTGGGAATCCAATAAGAATGTAGAGGTAATGCCTGGCTGGGAGCTACCGATTCAAACAATTTTGACGTTAGCTCTTTGTATGCCTTTAATTGACGCAGGTGGTGATGATAAAGTGAATGTAGAGGATATGTTGTGTAGTGTGTTGCATGATATTACTTTGGGTGTTGACGGTAATATTTCAGCTTCTTATGTTGATGCCGCTCAGGGAGGTACCTCTGTTGTTAAGACTCCTGCGAATGTTGCACAATATGTAGTTCTCAGTGATACCCAAATGAAGGTATATTTGAATCTGGATGCCATCATTGCCAATGTAAAACGTCTGGGCAGTTCTACCAAGGCTATAGATATGAGTGAAATTTTGTCTCAGGCTGTTACGTCTTTGCTTCCTTTGGTAACTGACGGTGTGCCTTTGACTTACGAAAAGAACGAAGGTAAATTAAAGGTTTATTTGAATACGGATTTGTTATTGCCTTTGATGAAAAATATAGTTGCTCCTTTATTCTCGGATGAGGAGTTTGTAAATATGCTTATCGAAGCAATGAAAGCTGATCCTGATTTTGGAAGTATGGCCGGTATGGCAGAAGGTATGTTGAAGGGTTTACCTGAAATAATTAATGAAACAACTCGTTTGGAAGTTGGTTTGAACTTGACTGCCGCTAAATAACTTTTTTTTCGATATGGAATTTTCCCTCCTTTGTCTCCTGATTTTCAGGTTATAGAGGAGGGATTTTTGTTTGTTTTTTCCTACATTTGCATGATAAATAATCAAATTGTAGAAATGATATGACAGAAACGGAAAGACGACAGATTATTGCTTTGGTTAAATCTGAAGTAATTCCTGCCATTGGTTGTACAGAACCTATAGCTGTGGCATTGTGTGTAGCAAAGGCTGCGGAAGTGCTGAATAAGCGTCCCGAAAAGATAACTGTATTGCTGAGTGCCAATATTCTGAAAAATGCAATGGGAGTGGGTATTCCAGGTACGGGGATGATTGGATTACCGATTGCTGTGGCGCTTGGCGCCTTAATAGGCAAGTCGGTATATCAATTGGAGGTTTTGAAAGACAGTACCCCTGATGCAGTGGAGGCAGGAAAGCGTTTCATAGAAGAAAAGCGTATCCATATATCCTTAAAAGACGATATAGAAGAGAAACTTTATATAGAAGTCTGCTGTGAAGCCGATACGGACAAGGCAACCGCCATTATTGCTGGTGGACATACTTGTTTTACTTATATAACGCACAACGGGGATATCCTGCTGGACAAACAAACCGCTTCTTGCATCGAAGAGGAGGAGGATGTATTGGACTTGACTTTACGCAAAGTGTATGACTTCGCCATGACAACCCCATTAGACGACATTCGTTTTATTCTTGATACGGCACGACTGAACAAGACTGCCGCCGAACGTTCCTTCGAAGGTGAATATGGTCATGGACTGGGTAAAATCCTACGTGGCACTTACGAACACCGGATTATGGGCGACAGTGTCTTCTCTCATATCCTTTCTTACACTTCGGGAGCATGTGATGCCCGTATGGCCGGTGCCATGATTCCGGTGATGAGCAATTCCGGCAGTGGCAATCAAGGGATATCCGCTACCCTTCCCGTACTGGTCTATGCCGAAGAAAATGGAAAATCGGAAGAAGAATTGATTCGTGCCTTGATGTTGAGCCATTTAACAGTAATCTATATCAAGCAGAGTTTGGGACGCTTATCTGCCTTATGCGGTTGTGTGGTTGCTGCTACGGGTTCCAGTTGCGGTATAACTTGGCTAATGGGAGGAACTTATGAACAGGTGGCATATGCTGTGCAGAACATGATTGCCAATCTTACCGGAATGATTTGTGATGGTGCCAAACCCAGTTGTGCATTGAAAGTAACTACCGGAGTTTCAACCGCAGTGCTTTCAGCCATCATGGCCATGGAAAACCGTTGTGTGACTTCCGTAGAAGGTATTATTGATGAGGATGTGGATCAGAGTATCCGTAATCTGACAAAAATCGGTTCTAAAGGAATGAATGAAACGGATAAATTGGTATTGGAGATAATGACAAGTAAATAATATAGAATTTGAAAATTAAAGAATTAAAAATTAAAGAATTACCATGCGGCATGCTTAATACTGTGTAGTCTGATTCTTTAATTTTTAATTCTTTAATTTTTAATTCTTTAGTGGCAGCATCCGCCTCCACATTCATGGTCGCCGCATCCGTCGCCACAGTCACCACAACCGCAGCTGCCGCAACCGCCACCCATCATACGGGCAACTTCAGCAAGCTCTTCGTTCGTAGCCGGACGGCTTTCCACCACTTCTCCGGTAAAGTTCAAATCACAACCTGCGAGTGGATGATTCATGTCCATTACAACTACGTCTTCCTTTACTTCTACTACACTTCCATTGATGCGTTGACCTTCAGAAGTCATCAAGGGGATGACGGCGCCTTCCACTACACGGTCGCTGTCGAATTCTCCTTCTATCATGAAGATTTCTTTGGGGAGGTCAATAACATGGTCGTCGTCATATTCACCATAAGCTTCTGATGCCGGAATGGTAAAGTCGAATTTATCGCCTATCTGCAAGTCTTTTATCTGGGCTTCAAAGGGTTCGAGTGTCATTCCCAGACCTGAGATAAACTGAAAAGGATGCTCTACGGGTGCTTCTTCTTCGAAATCTTTTTCTCCGTTTTCGATTGAGTACAGCTTATATGCTACGGTGATGTACTTGTTTTCTACTGTTTCCATTAATTTTCTATCTTTATTTAATTAGTAAATACTTTTTTTTGAGTATTTGAAGAGACAAAGATACGAATTATTTGTTTCGGGATGTAGAGAGCCTTTGGTAATTTTCAGATTATTAAATGGTTTCAATGATTGGCAATACATTTACATTGGCTGTCTGAATGGTTCTATTTAGAACTGTTAAGTGATAAAATAGGATTTTAGGGCGATATTTTCTTACGATTATTCATATTTATCTTATTTTTTTCTTCAATTTGTTTGGAGATTATAAAAAAGCCCTTACCTTTGCAGCACGTTTGAAACAAAAAAGAAGAATTAAGTTATGAATTTACATACATCTATTAACCTGGCAGTCCTGCATATTATTCGCGTCGTGGTGGTGGCATCAAGAGCGTGAGAAAGGTTATGTATGTATTCGTACGTTAGAAGATAATTTATTAAGCCTTTCTCACTATAGTGGGAGAGGCTTTTTCATTAAAAGGAGATTTGAAAATGAAGCATCAGTTACGCAGCTCGTTCAGCACACAAGGTCGCCGCATGGCGGGAGCCCGTGCATTGTGGACGGCGAATGGTATGAAGAAGGAACAGATGGGTAAGCCCATTATCGCTATAGTCAATTCATTTACACAATTCGTCCCCGGGCATGTACATCTGCACGAAATAGGCCAGTTTGTAAAGGAAGAGATTGAAAAACTGGGGTGTTTTGCTGCGGAGTTCAATACGATTGCCATTGACGACGGTATCGCTATGGGACACGACGGTATGCTTTATTCCCTGCCTTCAAGAGATATCATTGCCGATAGTGTGGAGTATATGGTAAATGCCCATAAGGCGGATGCTATGGTTTGCATCAGTAACTGTGACAAGATTACTCCGGGGATGCTGATGGCGGCTATGAGACTGAATATACCGACTGTGTTTGTTTCAGGCGGTCCGATGGAAGCCGGGGAATGGAACGGACAGCATTTGGATTTGATTGATGCCATGATTAAATCTGCTGATGAAAGTGTGGGCGATAAAGAGGTGGCACAGATTGAGCAACATGCCTGCCCCACTTGCGGATGCTGCTCAGGCATGTTTACCGCTAATTCCATGAATTGCCTGAATGAAGCGATTGGATTGGCACTGCCCGGTAACGGCACGATTGTAGCCACTCACGAAAATCGCAAGAAACTATTTGAGGATGCAGCCAAGTTGATTGTAGAGAATGCCTTTAGATATTATGAAGAAGGGGATGAGAGCGTACTCCCGCGAAGTATTGCTACCCGCGAGGCATTTTTGAATGCCATGACGCTGGATATTGCGATGGGCGGTTCCACTAATACGGTACTTCATTTGTTGGCTGTGGCTCACGAAGCCGGAGCGGATTTTAAGATGGACGACATTGACATGCTCTCCCGCAAGACCCCCTGCTTATGCAAGGTGGCTCCCAATACCCAAAAGTATCATGTACAAGACGTTAACCGTGCCGGTGGCATCATTGCCATCATGGATGAGCTTGCCAAGGGCGGATTGGTCGATACGAATGTCCGCCGTGTGGATGGAATGACGTTGGCAGAGGCAATCGACCGGTATAGTATTACCAGCTCTAATGTATGTAAAGAGGCAATCAAGAAATACTCCAGTGCGGCAGCCGGAAAGTTCAATCTGGTACTTGGTTCACAAAATGCGTCTTATAAGGAACTCGACACGGACCGTGCGACCGGTTGTATCCGTGATTTGGAACATGCATACAGCAAGGATGGCGGTCTGGCAGTTTTGAAGGGAAATATAGCTCAGGACGGTTGCGTTGTCAAGACTGCCGGTGTAGACGAGAGTATCTGGAAATTTACGGGGCCGGCGAAAGTCTTCGACTCACAAGATGCGGCTTGTGACGGTATTCTGGCTGGAAAGGTGGTCAGTGGAGACGTCGTCGTCATCACTCACGAAGGGCCGAAAGGTGGACCGGGTATGCAAGAGATGCTTTATCCTACTTCTTATATCAAATCCCGCCATCTGGGTAAGGAGTGTGCATTGATTACCGACGGGCGTTTCAGTGGTGGTACTTCCGGACTAAGTATCGGACATGTTTCTCCCGAAGCGGCTGCCGGTGGTAATATCGGCAAGATTAAGGATGGGGACATTATCGAAATTGATATACCGAACCGTTCTATCAATGTGAAGTTGACGGATGAAGAGCTTGCAGCACGCCCTATGACTCCGGTAACCCGCAACCGTGAAGTCTCCAAAGCATTGAAAGCATATGCCAGTATGGTGAGTTCCGCTGACAAAGGGGCTGTGAGGCTGATTGATTAAAAGCCCCCCTTTCCGAAAGCGAGGGGAGGAAAGAATGAAACAAATTTTTCAAGCTACTATTGAGCTTTTAAATATAATGAATAGATAAAGTATGGCTGATAATAATAAAAAGAGTAACTTTTCCTCCCTCTCCCAAGGAGAGGGTCGGGGTGAGGCTCTAATAACAGGCGCAGAAGCATTGATGCGCTCTCTGGAGCATCAGGGAGTAAAGACCATTTTCGGTTATCCGGGAGGGAGCATCATGCCGGTATTCGATGCCTTATACGACCACCGGAAGGAATTGAACCACATCTTGGTTCGCCATGAACAAGGAGCAACCCATGCGGCACAAGGCTTTGCACGTGTATCAGGCGAGGTTGGCGTTTGTCTGGTTACCAGTGGACCGGGTGCTACCAATACTATCACGGGCATTGCAGATGCCATGATTGACAGTACGCCTATCGTTGTCATTGCCGGCCAGGTAGGGACGAACTTCTTGGGTACGGATGCATTTCAGGAAGTGGACTTGGTAGGCATTACTCAGCCTATCACGAAATGGAGTTACCAGATTCGTCGTGCAGAAGATGTGGCCTGGGCAGTGGCACGTGCTTTCTATGTGGCAAAGAGCGGACGTCCGGGACCGGTCGTGCTGGATTTTGCTAAAAACGCCCAAGTGGAGAAAACAGAATATGCGCCTACTAAGGTGGACTATGTCCGTAGCTATCTTCCCGTTCCCGAAATGGAGCCGGAGGCCATACGGAAGGCTGCTGAATTAATAAATGGTGCGGAACGGCCTTTGGTGCTGGTAGGACAAGGCGTGGAGCTGGGAGAAGCCCAGCAAGAGCTTCGTGCTTTCATTGAGAAAGCCGGAATGCCTGCCGGATGCACTTTATTGGGACTTTCCGCATTACCTACGAACCATCCGTTGAACAAAGGAATGCTTGGTATGCACGGTAACCTGGGGCCCAATATCAATACCAATAAATGTGATGTCCTTATCGCCGTAGGCATGCGCTTTGATGACCGTGTGACGGGTAAATTGGAAACATATGCCAAGCAGGCGAAGATTATCCACTTTGATATTGACCCTGCCGAAATAGATAAGAATGTAAAGACCGATGTTGCTGTCCTGGGAGATTGCAAAGAGACACTGGCTGCCGTTACCCAATTGCTGGAACCCGCCAACCATCAGGAATGGATTGACAGTTTCCGGCAATACGAGGAAGTGGAAGAGGAAAAGGTAATCCGTCCGGAATTACATCCGGCAGGAAAAGCGCTAAGCATGGGTGAGGTGGTGCGTGCTGTGAGTGAGGCTACCCATAACGAGGCGATATTGGTGACTGATGTCGGCCAGAATCAGATGATGTCCGCCCGTTATTTCAAATACAGCAAGGAACGTAGCATTGTTACTTCCGGTGGCCTGGGTACTATGGGCTTCGGCCTTCCGGCAGCTATCGGTGCCACTTTTGGACGTCCGGACCGCACGGTATGCGTATTCATGGGAGACGGCGGCTTGCAGATGAACCTGCAGGAACTGGGTACCATCATGGAGCAAAAAGCTCCGGTGAAGATGATTCTGTTGAACAATAACTTCCTGGGCAATGTTCGTCAATGGCAGGCGATGTTCTTCAATCGTCGTTATTCGTTTACTCCGATGATGAATCCGGATTATATGAAGATTGCTTCGGCATATGATATTCCTGCACGCAGGGTAATGACCCGCGAGGAGCTGGCAAAAGCGATTGACGAGATGATAGCGACTGACGGACCGTTCCTGCTCGAAGCTTGTGTGGAGGAAGAAGGAAATGTAATGCCGATGACACCTCCGGGCGGTTCGGTCAATCAGATGTTGTTGGAATGCTGAAGTCATGCGAAATTAAAGAATTTACTCTATCTATGGATAAAAAACTATATACAATCATTGTTCATTCGGAAAACTTTGCCGGTTTGCTGAATCAGGTGACGGCTGTGTTTACCCGCCGGCAGATAAACATCGAGAGTTTGAATGTATCGGCCTCCTCCATCAAGGGGGTACATAAATATACCATTACCGCTTGGACGGACAAGGATACCATTGAAAAGGTGACCAAGCAGATTACCAAGAAAATAGATGTGCTGCAAGCCCATTATTTCACGGATGATGAAATCTATCAGCACGAGATTGCCCTCTATAAAATAACGACTCCTACGCTGGAAGAAAAACCGGAGGTGTCTAAAGTAATCCGTAAGTACAATGCCCGTATTGTGGAGGTGAATGCTGTATTTGCCATTGTTGAGAAGAATGGCATGAGTGAGGAAATCACCAATCTTTATGAGGAGTTGCGCCAGTTGGATTGCGTACTTCAGTTCGTCCGTTCGGGTCGCGTAGCCATTACGACCAGCTGCTTTGAGCGTGTCAATGAATATCTGGCGGACCGTGAAGCAAAATATCGTCAAAGTAAACACTAGGAATCATGATGAGCGAGAACAATAAGATAGGTACCTACAAGTTTGTTGCCGAACCGTTTCATGTCGACTTTACCGGACGGCTGACAATGGGAGTATTGGGCAACCATTTGTTGAATTGTGCGGGTTTCCATGCCAGCGACCGCGGTTTTGGCATCGCGACTCTAAACGAGGACAATTATACTTGGGTATTGTCCCGTCTGGCTGTCGAACTGGATGAAATGCCTTATCAGTACGAAGATTTCTCCATTCAGACTTGGGTGGAGAATGTCTATCGCCTTTTTACAGACCGTAATTTCGCTATCATCGATAAGGAGGGCAAGAAGATTGGGTATGCACGTTCCGTTTGGGCGATGATTAGCATGAATACCCGTAAGCCGGCAGATTTGCTGGCTCTTCATAGTGGCAGCATTGTAGATTATGTTTGCGATGAGCCTTGCCCGATAGAAAAACCTTCGCGGATAAAGGTGGCCTCAAAGGAACCGGTTGCTGCTTTGGTAGCCAAATACAGTGATATTGACATTAACGGGCATGTGAACAGCATCCGTTACATCGAGCATATCCTTGATTTGTTCCCGATAGAGATGTATAAGGAGAAGCGCATCCGTCGTTTTGAAATGGCATATGTAGCCGAAAGCTATTATGGGGATGAGTTGACTTTGTTCATGGATGATGCCGGTGAGGGCGTTTACGATGTGGAGGTGAAAAAGAATGGCAGCGAAGTGGTCTGTCGCTCTAAAGTGATATTTACAGAGAAATAAATAAATTTATCAACGTTGGCGTAAGCCACAAATAAAAATTAAAACAAAAAATGGCACAATTGAATTTTGGCGGTGTTATTGAGAATGTAATGACCCGCGAAGAATTTCCTTTGGAAAAAGCACGTGAGATTTTGAAAGATGAAACAATTGCAGTAATCGGTTATGGCGTACAAGGCCCGGGCCAGGCTTGCAACTTGCGTGATAACGGTTTCAATGTGATTGTAGGACAACGTCCGGGTAAGACATACGAAAAGGCGGTGGCTGACGGATGGGTACCGGGTGAGACTTTGTTCGGCATCGAAGAGGCTTGCCAGAAAGGTACTATCGTCATGTGTCTGTTGTCTGACGCAGCTGTAATGTCTGTATGGCCGACTATCAAACCTTATTTGACTCCCGGAAAGGCTCTTTACTTCTCTCATGGTTTTGCTATTACCTGGAACGACCGTACCGGCGTGGTTCCTCCTAAAGATATTGATGTTATTATGGTTGCTCCCAAAGGTTCCGGTACTTCACTTCGTACCATGTTCCTCGAAGGGCGTGGCTTGAACTCATCATATGCCGTCTATCAGGATGCTACGGGTAAGGCTTTTGACAAGACGATTGCACTGGGTATCGGTATTGGTTCGGGATATTTGTTCGAGACAACTTTCATCCGCGAAGCCACTTCCGACTTGACCGGTGAACGCGGTTCATTGATGGGTGCTATCCAGGGATTGCTGTTGGCTCAGTATGAAGTATTGCGCGAAAACGGCCATACTCCTTCTGAAGCATTCAATGAAACAGTGGAAGAGTTGACTCAATCTTTGATGCCATTGTTTGCCAAGAACGGTATGGACTGGATGTATGCCAACTGTTCTACTACGGCACAGCGTGGTGCGCTGGATTGGATGACCCCGTTTCATGATGCCATCAAGCCGGTTGTACAGAAATTGTATGCAAGTGTGAAGTCGGGCAACGAAGCTCAGATTTCTATCGACAGTAACTCCAAACCCGATTATCGTGAGAAGCTGAATGCAGAATTGAAAGCCTTGCGTGAAAGCGAAATGTGGCAGACAGCTGTTACAGTTCGTAAACTTCGTCCGGAAAACAATTAATCAGCTTTATATAAATAGGTGAAATACCCTCTTCGGTGTTACCGGAGGGGGTATTTCTTTATTATTGATTCCCTATATTTTGAATAAACTCCAGTAGCTTCCGGTAAAAACCGTGATGTTTCAGCGTATCTGCCTCTCCCATTATCACCAGCTTCATACGTGCCCGGGTGATGGCTACATTCATTCTCCTTAAATCATTCAGGAATCCTATCTGCCCTTCTTCGTTGGCACGGACAAGGCTGATGAAGATAACATCGCGCTCTTGCCCTTGGAAGCCATCCACCGTATTTACAGTGAACAAGCTGCGATAAGGCTTGAGTGAAGCGTCTGCCTTTATCTTGTTGCGGAGATATTGCACTTGTGCCTTGTAAGGGGAGATGATGCCGATGTCTATTTTTTCTTCCAGAATGCGGTTGCCACCGATACGGTTGATGTAGATTTTCAGTTCTGATAGGAGCAGGTCCGCTTCCGCCTTATTAATGCGTCCGAAAGTCTCTCCCACAAATTCTTCTTTGAAATCCATTTCGGAGGTGTCAATCCAGTGGATGGGGGTATCCCAGTCCAGGATGCCCCGGTAACGCACTTCGGGAGCGGCTTCCAACTCGCCATTATAAAACCATTGGGAAGGAAATTTCATGATTTCCTCGTGCATGCGGTATTGTACTTTCAGCAAAGAGACAACGGCAGGTTTGTTGGACACCACTTTCTCCATCAATGTTCGTTCCAGACCTCCACGGGCAGCTTCGTAGCATTTTATGGTGGGCGGAAGTTGGCAGTGGTCACCCGCCAATACCACGCGGTCTGCTTTTCGGATAGCTATCCAGCAGGCAGCTTCTAAGGCCTGGGCTGCTTCATCAATGAAAAGGGTGCCGAAACGGCGTCCGTTCAGCAGCCGGTGATTGCTGCTTACTAGCGTGGAGGCTATGACATGTGCCCCATCAAAAAGCTCTGCATTGATTTGTATTTCCAATGCGGTGGCGCGGTCGCGCAGGCGGCTCATACGGCTGCGTACTCCTTCGCGTTCGTCATAGCTGCCACGGCGGGCACGGCTGCCCAGTTCACGGAGATTTTTCCGGATGCTCCACAGCTCCGGATAAAGCGGATGGTTCTCGAAACGACGCTCGTAGGTAAAGGAAAGCATCTTGTCGTTGACACGGGTCGGATTGCCGATACGCAGGACATTGACGCCACGGTCCACAAGTTTTTCCGAAATCCAGTCGACGGCAGTATTGCTTTGGGCACATACCAGTACCTGCGGTTCCCGATGCAGGGTTTCGTAGATGGCTTCCACTAAGGTGGTCGTTTTTCCGGTTCCTGGAGGGCCTACAAGAAGAACTCCTTTTGGCATGGACGCTCCTACATCTGTGTATTTCTTTGGATTATGAAGATAATCTACAATCTCAGCCAGATTTTCCTTTGCCTCATCCTCACCTGCCACATCTGCGAAACGAATTCCTTCACTGGACTGCACATAAACCTTGGCGTTGCTTTTTCCCATTCCAAACGCCATTGAGTTTTTGCCGCCTGCCTGTTCCATCAATTTCTTTGCCATGTAGTTTCCAAGAGCGATAAAAATCAGCAGAGGCAGGATTCCTGTTACCAGAAAACTAATAATAGGTGATGTTTGCTGGTCAATATCTTTGGCAAAGGTAGCTCCGCATTTGTACAGCCTGTCCGTAAGCTCCGGATCATTCATAAGCCCAGTTTTATAAATCTTTTCATTATTTTTGTCCGTAAATACGATCTGGTTATCCTCTACCTCAACCTCACCGATATTTTTTGCATCAATCATGCTCATAAACGTACCATAATCTGTTTCTTCCACCTGATGCTCCATCAAAATAGGAGATACCACCAGATTAAAAACGATCAGTACCAAAAGCACGATGCCATAATAGTAGATCAACGGCTTTTTTGGCGTTTTTACTTCCTTCATGATTTATTTTCCTCCTTCTCTTCTTCCAGTCGCTGAGCCTCTATCGCTTCCAGGGACACCAGCAGCGCCCGGTTTACTGCCTGTACAGCAAAATCAAGAGCATATTCCGCAGTGAGAATTTTTTCCTCTGCACTTGGAAGAAAATTTGCATTTAGCTGCTCGCTTTTTTCTGCTCTCAAATCCAGGTTTCTTGCATCCAGAACCTTTTCCACTGCTGCTTCCACCTGATCAAAAACATTTGCCAGCCTTGTCACACATCCTGTTTTTGAATAATGCAGCCTGTTTTCCAGTGTGATCCTGCTTTCTGCACATTCCTGGCGAAGATTCTGAATCTGCTGATGCAGTCTTTCTGTATCCATAGTTTCTGCAAACTGAATGCGGCTATGTGTCTGCTCCAGTTTCTTATCCAGCTCATACATTTTCACTGATAATATTGGGTGTGTCATCTGAATCCCCCTCCCTTATGGTTTGTAACTGCCTAAAGCATGTTTGAAAAAGGCTCTAGTAGCTTCACAGCTATCATAGTTCTTATTTTAGTCCAGTCAGACAAAGGTGTCGATAGTCAGAGTTTTTCTCGTGTATAGACAAAAAAGGCAAAGTGTCAAATAACACCTTGCCTTTACATAATAATCGATTTGAAATTTTTAATCTGTCAGATGCTCTTTTCCGGAAATTCCAGGCTCAGTCATCTGTACCGGATCCAGGATTTCATCCATCTGTTCCTCTGTAAGAATACCCTGCTCAATGATTAATTTTTTTACAGATTCTCCTGTTTTAATTGCTTCTTTTGCTATTTCTGCTGCTTTCTGATAACCAACATACGGACAGATTGCAGTAATGATTCCCACACTATTTTCTACGAAATAGCGGCATCTTGTCTCATTTGCTGTGATTCCGGTAACACAGTTATCAACGAAGGTCTGAACTGCATATCCCAAAGTATCAATAGACTGAAACAGACAATAGAAGATAATCGGCTCAAAAGCATTCAATTCCAGCTGTCCGGCTTCTGCAGCCATAGTAATTGTTACATCATTTCCTATTACATTAAATGCTACCTGATTTACTACCTCAGGAATAACAGGGTTTACTTTTCCCGGCATAATGGAAGAGCCATTCTGCTTCGCCGGAAGATTGATTTCCCCAAATCCGGCTCTCGGACCAGAAGACATAAGTCGAAGGTCATTGGCAATTTTGGAAAGAGTCACTGCACAAGCCTTCACAGCTCCCGATACTGCCACAAAAGGATCCAGGTTCTGGGTGGAATCAATAAGATCATAAGCCTGTACCAGTTCCATATCGGAAATTTCACTAAGGTTCGGCACAATTCGGCGAAGGTAAGCTTCGTCTGCATTCAGTCCGGTTCCTACTGCCGTTCCACCCATATTCAGAGTCCGCATTTCATCCATTGCTTTATCCATACGTCTGATATCGCGAAGTACAGCCACACTGTATGCTTTAAATTCCTGTCCAAGACGAATGGGAACAGCATCCTGCAGCTGTGTTCTTCCCATTTTGATCACGCCGTCAAACTCTTCTGCTTTTTTCTCCAGTGCAGTATGCAATTTCATAAGCTCTTTCTTCAAATTCTTAAGAAGACGAAGAGATGTCATTTTTCCTGCAGTAGGAATTACGTCATTGGTAGACTGTCCGCAGTTTACATGATCGTTTGGATTTACTATAGAATAATCACCTTTTTTGCCACCGAGAATTTCATTGGCTCTGTTTGCAATTACCTCATTTGCATTCATATTTAAAGAGGTTCCTGCTCCACCCTGAATAGGATCTACAATAAAATCCTCATGAAGCTTTCCTCCAAGAATTTCATCACATGCCTTTACAATTGCCTGTGCAATTTTTTTATCCAGAAGGCCAGCTTCACAGTTTGTAATTGCTGCCGCCTTTTTGATATAAGCAAGACTGTTAATAATTTCCGGATGCATATTTAAACCTGTAATATGAAAATTCTCTGCTGCACGTAATGACTGCACACCATAATATACATCTTCCGGTACATTTTTGGTACCAATTGAATCTTTTTCCGTACGGAATTCCTGCTCGCTCA
>ENA-ORSB01002645-ORSB01002645.1-human-gut-metagenome-genome-assembly--contig:-NODE-2645-length-13897-cov-5.419376_pt1 | contig 13897 bp, 10 predicted proteins | sample MGYA00242180_ERZ509144 | MGnify/ENA primary metagenome ERZ509144 (study PRJEB26280, sample SAMEA2338661) | human gut metagenome | biome: human gut; feature: human-associated habitat; material: faeces...
CATGAATCTGAGTCCCAGAGGGAGCGTGAAAAACAGAAAGACAAAGATAATCAGCATACTTTCATTGTGAAGTGAATAAAACGTTAGATCCGAACCGGAAAAGAACCAGCTTTCCAGAAAAAAGCAGATTCCGCGAAGTGTGACCATAAAGTTAAAAATGAAAAAGCACAGGAAAAGCAGTTTCCATGCATTGGCTTTTACACATAAAAAGTAGAGGTTTAGGCAGACCACGGCAAAGATTATATCCGTTATCCGGGTAGGTTTTCCGTGTGCAACAAGATATACATAGCAGGATGACTGGAACAGCTGTCCCAGAAAAATGAAAAACGTAATGCTTTTCAGAGAAAAGCGCAGCTGTTTCCGGAATGGAAACAGTGCCAGGATAAAAAATGGAATCGAGTACAGCGTTTCACAGAGAAAAGCTTTTCCAAATACATGCCAGTTCATAAAGTTATTCCTTTCCGGAGAGAGTCAAACAGATACGCTACAAATGCTTCTTTGGTTTCCTTTTTCTTTCGTCGGCTGCAGAAGATGCATTCACCATTTTTCAGGTGGATGGTACCATCCTCCTGAAAGTTGCCAACCTGTGAAAAATTGAGGAGAAGTCCGCGGCCGCTCATATAGAAGCGTCCGCTCTTGGGAAGCAGGGCCAGAAGTTCTGCAAACGAGAGGCGCGCAGAGATATCTTCTTTTAAAGTATGGATGATCAGCCGGTGATTCTGAGTCTCCGCATACAGAAAATCGTCCAGAAAAATCCGTTTCGCCGAGGTCTGTCCCTGACCAAGTGCAGCCTGAATCTCAATATAAGCCGGCTCAGCAAGAAATGTACGGATTTCATCAAGACACCAGGACAGAGCATTTGCATCAACGGGTTTCAGCAGGTAATCAAGTGGATGGACACGGTAACCCTGCAGCGAATAATCGCGTTCCGATGTGGTGAAAACGATCGGGAGACGTTGCGCGCTCTTGCGAAGCTCCAGCGCCGTGTCAATGCCATTGCGCCCGTTCCGGTCCAGCATAATATCCATAAAAACCGCATTAAAAAGCCCCGGACGGAATGCTTCCAGAAACGCCTCGCCGCTCTCGTAGCAGTCAAAGCACGCCGTTTCCCCATGCTTCTCCAAGTTCTCCTGTATCAAATGAATCAGATGATTCTGATCTATCTTCAAATCTTCAACAATCGCAAAATGCATCAAAGCTCAACCGCCTCCTTTATTCAAAACCGTGACCATTTAGGTCGAGGTTTGACCGTTTGCGTCGATGTGGTTTTCATTAAATTGCTCATTTGGTATGCTTATAGTATAAAAGTTATGACCCGAAATGTAAATGAAAATCCGTTACTGGGCACGTATGCGTGAACAATAACATTTTTGCAATCTGATAAGATTGTATGAGAGGATGGGAGAAAGTATGAGTCCATCTTTGGAAAAATATGAGAAAAAGCGTTTGAGGCGAGGAAAAAGGATGGGCTGATTTAGGCAAACAGATTATACAAACAGATTATATAAGAGCGAAAAGTGATAGAAAAAATAGAAGAAAACAATAGATGATTCGCAGAGAGATAAAAAAGAGAGTAAATCATATGCACAAGGAGGTACATGAAATGGAAAAGAAGGAAGAAAAGAAAAAGCCGTCCGGCTCATTCTCAGAAGTCTGGGACAAGCGCGGACAGGAGACGGATGCAGCCAATGATTTCCGGAAGAAAATCGAGATGGAGATCACCGAGGCACGCCCGGGCTATGCAGTTGGAGAGATTGTATTGAAACCGTGGCATATGAATATCTTAGGTATCGTGCACGGCGGCGTCCTGTATTCACTGGCGGATACCGTGGGTGGCACCGCAGCGATGACCGGGCGCGACTACGCAGTCCCGACCGTGGATGGCACGATCCATTATCTGAAAGCTGGAAAAAACACATCCAAAATCATCGCCCGGGCGCAGGAAATACAGAATGGTTATGCATTTTCGGTGTGCGAATGCAAGATTTATGATGATAAGGAGACGCTGCTGGCATCGGCAACGATGACGTATTATCATTTGAGGAAGAGGTAGAAGAAAAACTTGTAGCATATCATAAATTATGCTATGATTTGAATAGTAAATAATAGATTATACAACAGGATAATTAATATGGATGTAAAATATGTAGAAATGACGGGCTATCATGGAACCATATCAAAATATGCAGATAGCATTGCAAAATATGGATTAGATCCGGATAAGACACATAAAAGACCAGATCATTGGTTAGGTCAAGGTGTTTATCTTTTCGAAGATTTTGATCTTGCAAGATGGTGGGCAGATACCATGGCAGGAAAGCTATATAATGCTGGAAATTTTCCGATTGTTTATCAAACGCAGATTCGAACATCCAAAGAAAAAATTTTAAATTTGGATAATCATAAGGAGTATAATCGGTTTATAGATCGAATTTTAAAGATGCAAAATGAGATTGAGAGTAATGATGAGGGAAAAGTCCCTATTTTTGACCGAGAAAAACAGCGTCGGCGGGTTATCGCTTTTGTTATAGATTGCTTTCACAGTCATGCGGCGTTGCTGCTTTTCCAGCTTTTCACAGGCTTCGATGGCGTTGTCCAACAAATTACTCATCACGACCGTCAAGTCGACCGAGGGAATCGCCACTTCGGAAAGATCGTTGATCTCGAAATGCAGATCAATATCCTGTTCCCTGGCCGCATAGCCCTTTTGGTTGAGGATCGCGTCAATAATCGGGTTGTGTGTATTCACCAGCAGGATGCGCTCGGTCTGGCGCACCTTCAACTCGTCAAGATAACTCTGCGCCGCCTCCGTATCACCGTTTGCCAGCATATCCGAGAGTGCAAACAGATAGCCGCGGAACTCGTGCGTCATTTTGCGCTGTGCCTTGTAGGAATTGCCCAGCGCCTTGACATTGGCGCTCTGCACCTCGGCGTGCTGATGTGCAACGGCCAATGCCTCCCGCATCTGGGCAGTGGATTCCAACTGATCCAGCAGAAACAGCGCGACCATATCGACCGCGCACATCACAAGCAGGCAAAACGTCCATGCGTCATTTTCGCCTGCGGCACCTTCTGCGTTGAACACCCGGTAAAGCACAAACAATGTACACAGTGGGAACAGTGTTGATGCCGGTATCCATGCGCGCGGCTTTCCGTTTTCCTGCGGCGGTGTGTGGAAATGCCGAACCAGTATAACAAACGCCACAAGGCACAGCCCCCGCAAAAAGATAAACGCGGTGTACAACGGTTTATTATATACATACTCCGTCCGCGTCATACCCGAATAAAGCAGCCATGCCTTTTCGGGCAGTACTGAAATAGAAAAAAAGCAGGCATAGCCCGTTATTACAACAAACAAGCGACGGTCCCATCTGCTTCGATATAACATCAAGTTCATAGCATACTCGTGCGCAATTTCAATCAAGAAGCGGATAATATTGCTATAGTCATAATCGTTTGGCAACACATTTAGAACGACTGTGATAATGGCAGTCCATAACAGCCAATATGCCCAGAATTGTTTCCCGTTAAAACGTCTTGTAAAAAAGCTGTCCCACAGTTTTGTGAGTAGCCAAGTTCGCAGGGCGTTCATCAAAATACTCAATACATACCCCATCAGCCGCGCCCTCTCCATGCCATGTATTTCATTTTGATTGCTTTATACCCGTGCAGGCTGACGGGAAGCACCTGACCGGTAGTCAACGTAACGCCGCTTGTTTGCAGGGCAGCAATATAGCTCATATTGACCAAGAAGCTGTTGTGGATGCGCAAAAATCCCTCCTCCGCCAGTTTTTCTTCCAGCGTGCGCAGGCTCATGCGGCTTTTCAGCGGCGCTGCCGGTTCCGCACGATGAAAGATCAGCATCCGTTCCTCGGTTCCGACGTAGACCAACTCGTCGAGCACGATGTTCGTACCCTCGCCGTCGCACAGAACATTCAGCGTGCGGGTACGGCTGCGGCAGGCTGCCAGTGCCTGCCGAAAATAGTCTGGCAATTTTTCGGCCAGCTGAAGCTTGGGCAAGAAGCGAAACGCACTTACCTCGTACCCCTCGGCGGCATATTCGCCGTAGTTTGTCACAAAGATCAAAACCGCATCCTTGCGGATCGTGCGTATCTGCCGCGCCAGCGCAATGCCGTTCACATCGCCCATATCAATGTCCAGAAAGATCATGTCAGCCTTTTGCACGGCTGCCTTTTTCAGTGCGTTGGGGTCATGGACGCATTCGATCTGCATATAACGGCGGTTGAACTCCGGCTGTGCTTCGATCAGTCGTTTCAGTGCTTCGGTAAATATCGCGTCATCGTCACACAGCAGGATGTGCAGCATACCGTCACCGGCTTCCATCGTTGGATTTTTAGCGTTTGAAATTGTATCCAAAATAACGCGCCCCCTTTCGTTGTCAAGCCAAATTGCCCCGTTATAGACAAATGCGATGTTATAAATCATAGTATCTGAATATTTGTCCCCTGTCAACCGATACACCATAAGAAGTAGGAGGTTGACGCAGATGATGATGGATTTTGCAGGCAGGCTTAAACGTCTGCGCATAGAAAAAGGGTACTCTCAGGCGACGCTGGCGAAAAAAATCACCGATGCAGGCCAAAAGCCGGGCGAAGCATCCATCGCCAAATACGAGAACGGGCGCATCTATCCCAATTTGCAGACCGCCGCCTGCATGGCGGATTGCTTCGGGGTTTCAATCGATTATCTTGCCTGTGGCGAGAAAGCCGCGGTCGTTTCGGTTGACGGTCTGACCGACGAGCAGATCAATTTGATGACCGAGCTTACCCGTGCGCTGCGCCAACAGAACAAAGGCCGCCGGGGCAACCCCAAAAGCACCCCGACGCCGGAACGGCAGGAACTGGTGTTTAAGCGGGTCGCATAGTTTTTGAAATAATGCTCTGACGATACGGAAAAGGCCGGACGCTTTCACGCACCCGGTCTTTTTTTGCAGTTGTGCACGAAATTTTGCAATTTCGCCAGTTTATTGGAAATCTTTGCCGGAGCGTGATAGAATGTGGGTGAGCCAAGAGGATGCGGTGCATCCCGCAAGATCCCATCGAAATGCCGGTGCACAGGCGTTTTGAATATCCGTCCCGAAACAAACCCGATACAAAATGGGCAGACATAGTTTGTGTCTGTCCATTTTAGAATACTTTGAGGGAAGTTGTTATGAATAAAAACAAATTTTTATATGTGGCAGCGCTCTTTGGAATGATGGTCTTGGTTTCCTGTTCATCGCATGACAGTGCCAAGAACGTCACTGTAACCTCTGAACAAAGCGGAGCAGAATCGCAAGCTGCATCGGACATTGTCTCCAAACCGCTGACACTTTTGCAAAGTAATGATGGCTGGTCTTACGGTGCCGCAGGCGCAAAGGGCTTTTATTTTGTGAGCGCAGCAGTCCGAAGTGACGATTCCACCTCGCTGATGTATTGCGATTACGACACCATGCAGCAGCTTTTACTATGCTCCCAACCGAACTGTGCGCACAATACAGCCGCCTGTAACGGGTATCTTCCCTATTCGGCGGGCGGCATCGTGCCGGAAATTGTCGGTCAAAATCTGGTGCTGTTTTATCCGGGCAATGTTCATGCCGAAGAAAACGCAACCCTGCCGCGCATCGAAACGATGGGGTTAGACGGTTCCGACCGAACCGAAAAGATCACCTTTGCAGCCAACCAAGAGTTTCTGCGCCCAATGGTCACAGACGGGGATTTTATTTATGCCTGTATGTGGGAAACCTCCGACAACTCAATGGAAAGCTTTCTGGTACGCATCGACCCAACTGCCGGAACCTGCGAAAAGATGTTTTCCATGGACAGCACATGGATCAAAGGCGTTGTAGGTGATAAACTGCTTTTGAAAAGCACGTCCGGCGACAACTCGGAATGGTTCACCTATGACCCGGTCACTGGGGAGCAAGCCGTTCTCTATACAGAATCTTCCAGCGTGTTGCAACCTGCCGCCGTTTACGGTCAAACGCTGGTTTATCAAAAGGGCGATCATTTTCATCTCCTTGACCTTTCCACTGGGCAAGACACCGAATTGGCGGGGTACACGGTGCCCGATCAGGCAGTCAGCTATGTGAACCTTTACTATGCCGACGATGGCAAACTACTATTTGAGCAATGCTCAAATGCTGGTGCAGACTCACAATATGCGGACGGATTTTATGTATTGGAAAGCGACAAGGAACCTTCCCCATGGACATTGACCTACTCGCTCTATGATAAAGATACCGCTTGCGCTGTCGTTGCAGCGAAAGATGCCGACACCTATCTCGTGGAAGCCGGAGTGCAAGATACTGCCGCTGTGCAGGCAGACGATGGTGCGTCTAAATACGTCTCGACCGGCGAGAGGCGCTATGCGCTGATTTCCAAAGCGGACTATTGGTCAGGAAATGCCAACTACCGCGATTTTGAAAAAATCGGCTGATACGCAAGCATCCTTGCTTTATGAAAACACTTCATCTCATCCGATTCTAAAAAAAGTCGTTTCTACTAAAGCAGGGGTCCGTCTTTTCTGTAAAATATAATGCATTTGTAGCAGATCGAGAGAACAGAATGAAACATTTTAATCTGTTGGCGATTGGAATCTTGTCGTTGCTTTTAGTCGGATGCTCCTACAATGCCAACGAGGCAACATCAGCGGTATCATCGCAAATGGCATCTGATGATATAGTCACCCCCTCAACAGCTGAACATAAATTATCGCTTTGTGTTCCGAGCTCTGAGCAAGGGATGTATACTGTAGATTCGATTGCTAATGGGTATGGCAACATTTTTTATATTGATTTTGAGACAATGCAGCAGATACCTTTATGCGATACACCAAATTGTACACACTCAAATGATAGCTGCACTGCCTGGCTGCAAATTGATGAAAGCGGTTTTCTCCCCGGAATTTTACAACTTGGGAATTCAATTCTTCTTGTGCAAAACGGCGAGTCATCAAACCACCCTGCTTGCATTTGGATTGCTGATGCGAACGGAGAAAACAAGAAATTGTTATTCAGTGCCCAAAGCGGACAGAGCATCGGCCCTGCTTTTTATACAGATGAAACAAATTCGTCATTGTATTTTGTTTTGTCAGAGGTATCCGAATCGTCGGGCGGGATAACGGAAAAAAAGACCTTAAGCAAATTAGATGTAAAAACAGCGGAAATAGATCCGTTGATAGATATAACAGATTATGGCCTCTATTCGGCTTGCGGGGACTGTTTTATAGTTTACCGGGCAAACGAAAGTGAACAGCACTTCTATTACCTTTATCCGGGGTATGACACAACTGCAGTTCTTGCGAGCACACCTTTTTATAGCAATGAGACTTCAAAAACAGGGGCTTTTGTTTCCGTCGACACACTTTTCGAGTATGACTATCAAACAGCTTCTCTAAAAATGCGGAATTTACTTACCGGCGAGGAAAAATGTTTTGACTGTTCCCCTTATGCAGAGCAGCCGGATGATGAGCATCGTCCTGATTGCAGAGGACCATATGGGAAATACCTGCTTTACGAAACATCTTATGTGAGCAAAGAGGGGTATTTTCTGCCACACTATCGAGTATTAAATCTCGAAAACGGTGAGTTTTCCGAAGAGATGAATTTGAAAGATTCTCAAGGGAATTTCCTTACATCGTTAACCGTAGTAAAAGATCAATTTTGTGTTGTCTACGATTACACATCCGTCAATATCGCCGTTGCCGATGACAACACGATGGAAAATGTTTTGATTCCAAAATACGCATTGCTCTCACAAGATGACTATTTTCACTCGCGTGATAATTTTCATCCGATTTCTAATGATAGCTTTTGATTCATAATGGCCTGATTCCTTTTTTATGCATTTATCTTTTCGCTACACGGAGAGACTCTGCCATGGGAAATGATTACAATGATTGTGTTTTAACCTACGGCAAATTGACTTTAGCATATCAAACGGGAACGTATGCTAATTTTGGCGTCACAATGACAAGCCAGAACACAAGCCCTTATAATACTTATGGTAGGATTTGCCGTTGGACGAGCAATCCTACCAACTGGACACATGTATCCTGATTTAATGGCCGTAAATTAAAAGACTGGTGATGCCCCCGGAAGCCGTCTAAATACAATTGCTATAGGAGAGGATCATGCATGATTCATCGTTTTGTCGAAAGGCTTTTACCCTTTGTATTTGTCTTCTGTTTTCCGGATGTGCAGCCTCTCTTTCCGATGCAAATGTCAAAGGGGAAAAAGCTGTCACAGAAAACATATCGCTGGCGGATTCTATGAATTTGACGCAGCCATCTGACGGAAGTTCTGATGCCGCGCAGATGAAAATCATTTCATCCGCCAATGGTATTATCGCTTCTAGCATATTGGGAAATGAAAAGGGCTGCTACGAGGTCTTTGATCGACCTGCCGGCGGCGGAAACCTACTATATACCGACTATGCTACAAAGAGCCATATTTATCTTTCTAACCAGATTAACAGTGATCACAACAATGAGTCCGATACCAGTTATCTGGAAAGTACAATTGGCGGTTGTTATCTTGCCCTAAGTGATGACTACCTTTTTATTTTCAAACTGAACACGCCATCCTTTGCGGCAGACGAAACTTCTGAGCGACAAGGGTATATTGCACGATGTGACCTCGATGGTGCAGACCGACAAATCTTGACGAAATTGGCTGCGAATGAATCGATCGTAAGCGGCTGTGTTGCCTGCGACGGCGAAAATCTTTACTATCTTTCCTGCCTGCTTCAGGACGACGGCACAACTACCCCAAGTACATTGATTCAGTTGAAGATTGCCGATGGTACACGACGGGAAATATGCCAACTCGATTCGGAATCACGACATTTCATCGTCGGAGCGCATCAGGATAAAATTATCCTAAAAAGCATTTTGAATCCGGCCAAGTTAAGCGATGACCTTTCCGCGGATGATATCGTACGCGCTGTCCAAGAGCAGGTACATCAGCTTACGCTGCTTTCATCTGATGGTCAACAGCAGGAGCTTTGCCGCTGGAAGCAGGATGAGCGAAGCGAGATGTTTATGAGCGGGAATATGTACTATTGGGACAAGGAAACGAACGGTCTTTATTGCTGGGATTTGGAAAGCGATACGCCGGAATGCTTGTTTTCCGATCCAATTTGTTTCGACGACAAGGTGCCATACGACCGGCTTTCATTAAGTGCAGATTCTTTCGATGGGCATTTGTTGGTCACTGCCGTGCAGGATTCAGACGGTCAAGCCGTTTCGTGTGCATTTGATCCAATCAGCAAGTCACTCCAAAAGCTGACTCTGACATCGGATGATGAGAAAAGTGTTTTGATTTTAGCAGAAGGATCGGAATATTTTCTTGTTAGGTATGGCCTGATGGAATATGAGGTGCCAGACTACGCTCCGGATGGACGCGAAATTACCACTACAATGCTTTTACCAAACCTTCGCCTGATTGCAAAAAGCGATTATTGGAACAATATTCCGAACTACATACTCCTCGATGATTATGTATATAGCAGGAAATCATAACACGCACTGGATGGTCCGAGCATTCTTATCTCAACCTTTTGGAACAAAGAAAGCGTACCCCTGCCATGCAACTGGAACTGAACGATTTGCGCAAAACTTATCTGCTGCCCGCCCAGCGCACGCCATCGCGTTCCGCAGCGTACCAGACGAGGTCGTGCGCGTGGCTGTTACCGTCACCTGACCGATGAATTTGAAAAGCAGGCATAATTGTCTGCTCCCCGCTAGTATCATATGCGTAACGCAAAGAAAGGATTGGCTGATTTCTTATGAAAGAAGTATTCATCAAAACACTTTCCATGGGAATCGTCCTGTGCATTTTAACTGCCTGTACAGGTAGGCCGTCACCGAGTACATACTCCAACAGTAGTGCGACTTCCTCGGATTCCAACGTAGAAGCAGATAACAAAAATACCGAGCCTACCGCGACAGGATTTAAAAATCTTACGCGCCCCTACTATTCTGTTTTGGGTTGTGGCGGAGAGAGCGGCTATTATGAAACACGTGCTAGAGACGACGGGTCCGCCAATGTCACTTACATTGACTATTCATCGCAAAAAGAAATATATTTATGTAATGCACCTGGTTGTGCTCATGACAATGAAGGATGTACTTCTTGGATATCTGCGGAGAATGCTGGCGTATTTCCCCTCATTTCAAGTGATCATCTTTTACTTATCCATCGCACCTATGGTGGAGAAGAGGGAAAGCAGTCACTTTCTCGAATTGATGCCGCTTCTCTGGATGGAAGCAACCGTAAAACACTTATTACATTTAACAATGGGGAACGTCTTGGCGATGTGTTTTGTACCAACGGAGAATCCCTTATCTGCTCACTGACAACACTTGAGCAGTTGCCGGACACGTTGGAATCCACTTTTACTTTATGTATGATCGACTTAAATACGGGCGAGCGCGTGGATTTGTATGTGGAAGATACAACAGACGGAATACAGCCGGAATTTTTAGGGGTTACAGAAACCGGATATGCAGTTTTACATTCTTCTCAACAAACCAAAACTGAAAGCGATTTTCCCGGTAAGGAATGGAGCGAAATTTCCGATGAGATTGCTCGTTCAACTTTCCACCAATGGGAAAAAATTCCGATTGGCGGAAACTGTTGCGAATCTTTTTACGAATATACAGGAAACATTCAACAGCTGTTAATGGCCGATGGGCTATATTTTTACGATGTAAACACCAAAAAGCTGATACGAATCAGTGTACAAGACAGTAATATTGATGAGGTTGCCGATTTTATTTCCACAGATGGAAACAGCGCCTATATAGACGGAAAATTTGATGAATGGCTTTTAATGTCAATTCGACACTATGAGCAACATCCAAATGTGGAGTATCCGGTTGCAATCGAGAGCTGTTACGCAATCAATACACAGACAAAAGAGGTAAAAGAACTAAACATCAAGCAGGAAATTGCGGAAGACCGTACAATTCCCATTATGCTTGGACAAAGTGCAACCGATCTGCTTCTCATCACGGATAGTCAAACCGATAATGTAGAGCACTATGGATTTGAATATTCTATTATAAGTAAAGAGGGATATTTAAATTCTGATGTAGCAGAATTGCGGAAAGTCTCTTTTATTGAAGATGGTTCTAATGTGTCGTAATGGTAGAACTCACCTCTCCGCGTAAAATCTACCCGCTGCCAAGCCGACTCTGGCAGGGCAAGGTAAAACTAAAGCGTCTCAGAGCAGAGTCAATACACCCCCCTTGCAACAACTCCGCAACAATCCGGTGCTACCATGCGGGCAAAGCCTAAAGAGCCTGCACAAAAGAAAGCGTACCTCTGCCATGCAACTTACACTGAACGATCTGCGCAAAACTTACCTGCTGCCCGCCCAGCGCACGCCATCGCGTTCCGCAGCGTACCTGACGAGGTCGTGCGCGTGGCTGTTACCGTCACATGACCGATGAATTTGAAAAGCAGCCGGCGGTGACTGGCCGCGTAGGTACGGTACGATGTGAATTTTGCTTACCGCGGCATGAGATTCGGCTTGGGTCTGCTGACGTAGCTGATTTGAAGCGTATTCACAATTTTTGGGCAAAACTCGTCTTTTGCTGCATGGAACTCTTGAAATACTGCCGAAACGTGGCGAATGTGAAAACTTTTTGGTATAATGAAGTTGTTCCAAAGAACCGCCATCCACATCTAAGGCTCAAGCATCGGCACGCAGATGCTGAACATATCCGCCTTGAAACAAACACGATGATGTTCCTTATAATGTTTTCACCTGACTTTATGGTTGAGAAATATGAAAAAAGCCGCAAGATTCTCAATTGAAATTCTGTCCCTGCTTCTTCTCATGAGCCACTTTTTGGCTGGTTGCTCGGAAGAATACGGTTATAATTCCGAGGTTGCCGCCACAGAGTCTGCAACGCCAGCGCCAACAATTATTGATGAGGATGCGGCGGAAACTGTTCCGTCTTCCGGCGAAGAACTGCATATGCTTACCGCACAACAGGGAATTGCCATGACTGTGGGCGGTGAAACAGCAAACGGGTGTTATAGTTTAGATCCTTACCCGGACGCATCCGCAGATATTATTTATTATGATTACTTAACGCAGGAATGCATCAGGTTATCTGCTGACGCAAATTTGGGGCATGATCCTGCAAGTACCGCCTACATCCCATCCTTTAAGGGTGGCGCAAGGTGCTTTGTTGTAGGGAACTATCTGTATGTTATAAAAAACGGACAGCCTTATACAGATGCCTCGGTCTCGGGTAATGACCCCACGGCCAGAATCTACAGCATGGCATTGGATGGTTCCGACAGAAAAATTCAGGAATACGGGTCGAATGTGGTTTTCAATTGGTTTGGAGGCGTTGCAGGCAATGGAACGGATGCCCTTTTCACAATTGTGTCCATTGTCGACCCGCAAAAAGCGGAGGTGAAGTCCGCTTTAGTAAAATTCGGAAGAAATCTTTCGGGATATGAAATTTTATATGAGTGGAACGATGACGTTGTTGCTAATCTGGTCGGAACTTGTGATGATTCTTTTATTGCTACCATAACGTCAAAATCTGACCCCACAAAAACAGAATGGATAAGTATATCGCAAGAAAGAGTGTTGAGAGACAACTTACTCGGCGATGAAAAGGAATCCAATATCACGAGCTACACGATTTATGATGGCATTATGTATTACACAAAAGAAAAATCTGCCGCCGTTTACCGCTATGATATTCTCCATGATGTTCATCTTGAAAGCCTCGAAACTGATGAGTATGAAGATTTTCTTCCCTCTCGTACAATGATAAGTTGTGAGGTTAGGGATTCACATTTAATTCTTTATTTAGCGAACGAAGCCCTGTACAAAGGTACTTATGCTTCTGTTGATTTAGATACAATGCAGATTGCCCCATTGAATCTTTATGCAAAAGAAAACGGAGAAGATGTCTTTGTGGGAATATTTGCAGAGGGCGAAAAAGATTTCCTTGTTCGTGTTGGAAAATTCACACGAAAAAGAAACGATTACGGGACGGATGGGCCCCCTTTCACCTATGAGCAAAGTTTCGAGGATTATGTACTCATCAGGAAAGAAGATTACTGGAATAGCCGGCCTAACTATCTAAGATTCAAATATTATGAGTAATCATGTGGATACAAATTTGATTTTGAACGCATGGCCAAAAGCAAGGCGCTGAGCTTTAGCTGATTATGAATCTTACTTTGTGCGATTAGCGCAAAACATATCTGCTGCCACACCGCTGCGGGCAGGGAAAAACACCCACAAATCTGTGCAGAGCAGAGTCACCCCCCCAACAACAACTCCGAAATAACCCGGTGCTACCATGCAGGCAAAGCATAAAAACCCTGCACAAAGAAAGCGTACATCTGCCATGCAACTGGAACTGAACAATCTGCGCAAAACTTATCTGCTGCCCGCACCGCTGCTGCACCGCCGCGGGCAGGGCAAACCGAAAACCAAACAGGCTCTGGCTGGGGTGTCGCTCACCCTCGGCCCGGGCCTGTATGGCCTTTTGGGGCCGAACGGCGCGGGCAAAAGCACGCTGATCGGCATCATCACCGGCGGATTGGCCGCCGATTCGGGCAAGGTGCTGTGGTGCGACCGCCCCGCGCACGGCATTGCGTTCCGCCGCGTGCTCGGCTATATGCCGCAGCAGCAGGGCCTGTACGACAGCTATACTGGGCGGCGCTTTCTTGCCTACATGGCTGCCTTAAAAGAAATTCCTAGAAAAGCCGTTGCAGTCGAGGTTGATCGTGTGGCCGCTGCCGTAAATTTGACTGCTGAGTTGGACAAGCGCCTTTCTGCATATTCCGGCGGCATGAAGCAACGCCTGCTGTTGGCATCCGCTCTGCTTGGAGATCCGAAGCTGTTAATTTTAGACG
>ENA-ORSB01002646-ORSB01002646.1-human-gut-metagenome-genome-assembly--contig:-NODE-2646-length-13897-cov-2.597024_pt1 | contig 13897 bp, 11 predicted proteins | sample MGYA00242180_ERZ509144 | MGnify/ENA primary metagenome ERZ509144 (study PRJEB26280, sample SAMEA2338661) | human gut metagenome | biome: human gut; feature: human-associated habitat; material: faeces...
AAATAATTTTTATATATAACCATAATTCGGGATTTTTTGAACATATATCAAAAGGATCAATACCATAAGGAATAATAATTTCTTTAGATATATAAATTGGATAAAAAGTTTTTATAGTAAGAATACTGGATAAAATAAAGAATGAAAAACAAAATAATATTTTTTTTATATGTTTAAGGATAAAATAAAACCTCCTCTATTTAAAGTTTTTCTTTTTGATTTCTAATTTAGAACCTTGCTTGTTATGAAATAATATTATATCAAAAAAACTATACAATGAATATAAAGTAATAAAAAGATATATAATAAAGGTTAAGAAATAAGCATTTATTAATCTAGAAATATTATCACCGCCTTACAATTTTTACCATAATACAATATTTTTTTATATTTGTCTATACTTTTTTAAAAAATTATGTTAAAATTTATAAAAGTTAGGTTGTTTTTAGACTTGACAAAGATAAGATTAATAAAAATTATGTAGGAGGAATTAAAATGAATTTTAATAAAGATACAAGAATAGGAGAAATATTAGAAAAAGCTCCAGAAAAAGCAGAATTATTACTAGAAGTAGGTATGCATTGTTTAGGATGTCCAGCATCACAAATGGAAACATTAGAAGAAGCTTGTGATGTACATGGAATAGATGTAGAAGAAGTTATAAAAAATACGAGGAGAGGAGATTTGATTTATGTACTATGGTTTTTAGATGCTAATATAATTAGATATGGTTGTTGATCAGAGAAATCAAATTAAGAACAAATTATTGAATAAATTTGTGAAATTGCTGGGTTTTGATGAAATAAAGCTTGTTGTACCAGAAATTATTAAAACAGAAATATATAGACACTTAAATAAAGAAATAAATAATGTCGGGAAGCAAATTGAAAAGGTATTTGATGATATTGGGAATCTTTATGGTGTGTCAACTCTTCAGATGGAGGGGGATTTATCAGCGTATAAAAAAGACTCGTAAAGAACTTAATGATGCATTACCTCTTTTGATTCAAAACGAGAGGTTTATAAAGCAGGTATTTTTAAGTCCATTAATTTGATATTTAGTCACAAAAATTGTATTCAAATTGAGGATATTTTGTTAATGGATATGGCGTTAAAGAAAAGGACACTATTTCATAAAGTTTGATAATGAAGAACTGTTGAAAATCTTTTCATCCAATGACATTCCGTTGGATGAGTTTGGCACCGGAATTGACGGAGACAAGAAAACAAAAAGCAATCTGTTTATCATTATCCCGGATGACGATGATACCTTTAACTTCGTGCCGGGCATGGTTTATACCCTGCTTTTTCAGGAGTTGTACCGTCAGGCAAGATTCTTTGGCGGAAAGCTGCCGATGGATGTTGGCTTCTGGCTGGATGAAATGGCAAATATCAAGATGCCGAACAACTTTGATAAGATTCTTGCAACCTGCCGAAGCCGAGGTGTGTACTGTGTACCGATTTTACAGTCCCTGGCACAGTTAAAAACACTGTTTGCGGATGGTGCATGGGAGGGAATCGTGGGTAACTGCGATACTTTTATCTATCTTGGCGGAAATGAGGCAAGTACCTACGAGTATGTATCAAAGTTGCTTGGTAAGTGGACGATTGATAAACGAACGAGTGGGGAAAGCAAAGGCTCCAGTGGCTCATACAGTCAGAATTATGATGTACTCGGCAGAGAGCTAATGTTAGAGTATGAGCTGCGTCTTTTACCGGATGATGAATGTATTATCTTTGTGCGTGGGGAAAATCCGATCCGTGATAAAAAGTGGTTTCCGTGGGAGCATGAACAATACTTAGAAGCAAGAAAGTGTGGCATTTTTAATCCCAAAGAGCAGCAAGAAAAACAGCAAAAGCCGATGGAAGAATGTGAATTTCTTGACGAAGAATCCTTAAATTATCTGAAGTTGCAGAAAGACAAAAATGAAAATATCCGGTTGTATGCACTGGATGCTTTTTCGTTTATGATGATGGATCTGGATGAGATGGAAAAGAAGATTCATTCTACTCCGAATGATAAAAAGGGGCATGCAGGAGAGCCGACAATCAGTGCCGGCATGATACAGTCAGCCCTTCATGCGGAGAAAGAACGGGAGGAAGCGGAACGGAAAGCGTGGTTTGTAGAAAATTTTGATTCGCTGACACTTCTTGACATTTATGCTTCCGAGTGGATCGGTGAGATACGAAGAAATGTGATAAGAGATCTGCTGCAGGCAGAGGCTTCGGAAGAAGTAATAAGGTCAATCATCCGCCCGGAGATAGAGGAAGGACAGGTACTGCAGAAAAAGGCGATGTGGTTGGAGATGAAAGGGAAGTGAAAGGTTATTTGTTAAATAAATATAACATATTTGCAATATAGACCGATAAAATAAGTAGAATGTAAATCGTTCTCCCCAATATGCGAAAAGAGAGAATAAACGGGGCAAGGTGTGAGATATTAAATCATTGTCTGGTTTGTTTTTGGAATTTTGCTATTATAGACATTACTACAGAACAAAATATACCAGACAAAATGGGTGGATACCAGCTTTTTTGTGTCAACAAAGATGCAAGGACTATAGTATTTATTAAAAAAGTATTGATTAGCAATAGAAATCGTTCTCGGCGCAGTTTTTTTTGTGTCATTGGATGATTTTCATGAATTACCGCTTTTGTAAAAAGGATATAAGCATCACAGAAGAAAAGAATTAAAATGGAGTAACCGCTTATTGAATTCCAAATCCAGTTAAAAAAAATACTACTAATACCAACAAATGTACTGATGACCAAACATAACCAATGATGGGGAGCATGATAACCACCCAGATGAATGCGGATGGACAAAAAAGAAATGAGCCATATGAATACGGGCCATCCCTGATGTAGTGGTATTGCAATGCCAAATAATAAAAAATTGCCTATGGTTTCATTAATGAAACATTCGGTCCCATAAATGTATACGTCGCGTTTTTTTTGAGCTGAACCGTATTTTGATAAGGAATCCACTATTTTTATGGCGATATTATGTATCATAGTTTTTCCTCCTGTTATATATCAAGTAGCGTTGAAAAGACTTCACGAACATGCTCCAAATAGCTTTCGGACACAGGATAAATAGAATTGTCGGAAAGTGTGATGTCTTTATTGGTTAATCGCATAACTTTATTCATATTGACAATAACTGTTCGATGGCAACGGACAAATTCTTTAGGTAGTTGATTTTGCAGATTTTTTAATGTGATTTTTTGACGAAAAAAAGTCTGATTATCATTTGGTTGGGTTATTATATCTACATAGTGCCGAAAAGAGGTAAATGCCAATATTTTGTTGTATGGTATTTTTACTGTTTCAGTTTTTGTTTTGTACACGTGATAAGATCCCTGCATGTTTCTTAAAATGGGTTTCATACATTGTTCAAGTTTGCCTTGGCTAATTGGCTTTAACAAATAATCGAAAGCCTGAACATGATACCCGTCAAAGACATATTCGGAAAAAGCAGTCAAGAAAATGATATTACCGCAAAACCCATCCTTTCGTAATTGTTTTGCAATGTCCATTCCATTTGCCGATCCTAATTCAATGTCAATAAAAAAAAGTTCGTCTTCGTCATATTCTTTTTCTGAAAAATCCTTGTCATTAAAATAGTGACGTATAGATGTGGAAATATTATTTTGTTTACCCCACTTTTCCAGCAATTGTTTTAATTGCGCAGCATGAGTTGCTTCATCTTCTAAAATTGTTACATTTAATTTCATAATGATTTACCCCTCTCTGTAAGTAATGGAATATATACATCAGCAGTAAAAGAATCTTTTTCGGCTGTTATATTGCAAAAACCTGAATTTCTTTCGGCAATTTCTCTAACATTTGTCAAACCTTTACCATGATTTTTCTGATCTGTTTTTGTGCTGTCCAGTTGACCATTAAGCTTGTATCGATAGTTTCCAGAGGAACTATTCTCTACATGAATATGATACATGCTTCGCTGTGGTTTAAGAAAAACCTTGATTTGAGGATGGGTATTCGTCTTTCGTTCTATCTTGGTACAGGCCTCTATTGAATTGTCTAGGAGATTGCCTAAAATCCCCGTGATTTCAATATCATTGATAGGAAAATGCTCAGGGAGAATAACAGAATACATAAACGATATATGCTCTGACTGTGCAATCGCGTACTTATTGGTTAAAATTGCATCAATGACAGGATGACCTGTACTTACAATTGGGAAAGATTGCGGGAGGGACTCGCGTTGCTCGGATACATATTGGCTGAGTTGGTGATAGGACCCTGCTTTGATTAGTTCATGGATCACGGCTAAATGGTTCGAGTAGTCGTGTTTCCATTTTTGCAGACTCTTTGCGGATTGGAGAATAGTTGTGCTTCGTTCTCTATTTTTTTCATACATATGTATTTGTTCTGCCAATTTAATGTTTTCTTGATATGATTTACTGATAATTTGGATTAGAAATAACATAGCGAGGAAAACGAAAAGAATAAAAATGCTGATGCTGTTAAGTTGTATCCGGTATTTCATAGGTAATTTGTCAGTATCAAGTTCAACGATTATATTCAGGAAAAACGTGGACACAAATAAGGCAATAACAGTAGTTATTACCACAAAAACATCAAATTTTTTTGGTAAAGAAGAAATGTCATTCAGGATATGCAAGAAAGCAATCATGAAAAGGAATATAAATAACAAAAACAGCAAGGTTGATACGACACGATTATCACCTAAAAAGTCAAAAGAAGAAAGGTTACTGGCAGAAACGATAAGCGCAATTGTATATGTAATCTGATCTGCGAATATACTCATAAAACTTGGAAGGCAGCAGGTAAAAGTTTTTTCAGAGAATGTATTTCTAAAACTTAGAAATATAAATATCATTCGAAAAAGAAAAAGGGCGAGCAGAGTTGCAGTAGTGTTGATTTGATAAAAATTGCAATAAGAAACTAAGATGCTTGAAAAAAGCACAAAACTAGTAAACAGTGCTATATAATACTTAGAATTTCTTAATGTGAGACGATGAAACAGTAAATAAGCAACGATCGTATTTTCTATGATGTTTACAAATATTTCCCAAAGATAAATTGACAACATAAAGCCTCCCAATATAATGTCGCTAAAAATAAATTGAATATTATCCTATCATAATAAGGACAAAATGTCAAATTACGCATATCGAGAATTCAGTAATTCAGGAACTGATAAGGGGGATTCGTGCACGATATATTGACGTAGAATAAAAACAAATATATTATCATTTGTAAAAGTAAGCATAGTTTGCTTATATAGTAAAATGAGATTTCTAACTTGTAGTAGAAAGGGGGGTGGCGATGTGAAAATAAAGAAAGCATTCTTAACTAAATGCTCTAATTTAGTATTTAGTGTAATGGCAGTAGTGGCAATGATATTTGCAAATTGCCAGTGTTCAGGTAGAGCATATGAACCTAAGTTGCCAGAAGAATTAAAATAGAATGTTGTCACAAAAGAAGAAAATCAATATATAGTAAGCGACACAAAATATTACAATTAAGAAAGTGAGGAACTTTATTTATGAAAAAAATTACAAAAAAAGTCTTAGCTGTTGTATTATCATTTGTATTTGTATTGTCTGCAGTTCCAGTTATTAAACCTGCTATAGTAGCTAATGCGGCAAATATAACGAGGGGATACACGACAAAAGAAGAGGCATATAATTGGGGATCATATTATGATAATACCAATGTAGGAACCACTGTTCAAGAGAAAGAAACTGATAAGTGGTATAAGTTTACCTTAGGTGCAGGCAAGAGAATTTATCTTCGCAGCAGTTATAGCAATAGAATGGAAGAGGCTACTTTTGAATTATTTAGAGATAATACAAGAGTTGATTGGAAAAATATTTCTGATGAGATATTAGAAAGTAGTACGGGAACAAAATTTGTTGCGTTTAATATTGATAACACCACTTCTTCCACTCAAACATATTACATTCATCTTCATAGACCTGAAACATCAATAGGTGTATTCTATTTTGAGCTTACAATGTATGAAAGAATTCGGAAGGGTAATGGAACATTTAATTTTTCTGGTACAGCAAGAAACAGTGGAAATCCTGCTACTTCATCAGGAGTTAATTATGCTGGAACGGACTCCACGATTTTAAGTCGAAACCTTACAAACGACACATCTATACCACCTAATGCGATTGTTTCTTCTGTTAGAACAAAAGGTACTCAGTCTCCAAGCCAGGGGAATGTAAGACACAAGATTATGCCAGCTTCGGTAGGAACTTGGTATGAATCGACAGTAGCTAGTGCGTCCAGTGGTTATTTTGGCATATCTGCAGATGATTTGATTCCGGCAAAACAGCAATGGATGTTTTGCTATAATGTATTATCTCCGGCATCATCAACTATGAAAAATATTTCAATAGAAATAGATTGGGAATATGATTTAGCCGATACAAATTATGAACTCTATAAATAGGAGGCTCTGTCATGACAGATATAATCAGGCTGAAACAACAGGAAGCAGTGTTACGATTACTTTTTCAAAATGAGCACAAGGATGTCGAAAAGCGGCTGCGTGCACAAAAGAATGTGGCTACGAAACGAGATTGTTTAACGATTAGTTCGGAAGCAATGGAAATTCAAAAGACAGCTCAGATTTATGGTCAGTCAGAGAATATTAAGTTTGACCAGACTGTTGATATTGCGTCATATTTTGAAGCTGCAAGAGAGGCTAACCAGAAAACGCTTGAGAATGCGGGTGACGAGATTACACGTTCTAGGCAGAAATGTCCTTATGTGTCATCAGGTGAAGTGTGCTATCAAATACTTACAGATAAATATAGTAAATTGATAGAAGAAGCCAAGAAGCATGATGACCCGGAACTTTATATTGAGAGAAAGTATTATGATCCTACCTGTCCGTGGTTTACATCAGATTTAACCAGAGAAGAAAGAAGTATTGGGTATCGAAATGAAATGTCCATGTTAAAAAGAGGAAAAGTGGTAGGTGCGAATATGCTTGACTCGGTATTTCGGATAAACAATTTGACGCTTGAATATGATGAAATAAATGCTTCTCAAATTTCTTACTATAGACAGTTGTGTGATGCACAGCTCAATTTTATTTTTTCAAAAAATAAAATTGAAGTAGGAGAAGCCTCACAGTACATTTTTCGGGTAGATCCTTACAGTTATTACATTTCCGTGGATTGTGAGGATGCTGCAATCAAGGGGAAAATGGAATCTGTACTAAATCAAGGGGAAAACGGAAAGCATCTTTGGCAGCAAATTAACTGGTTTTCGGAGCAGGATGGTGCTCATAGTACTCAGATAAGTAATAAATTGAGTATTGACAAAACTTGGGCTTATAGAGAGGTGTACAGATACACAGGTTATCAATTGCATGAGTTAAAGGAAGAGAATGGCACATATTACACAGAAGATGGGACAGATATAAAAACGGTGATCCGTGAGGAAGTATGGAAAGATCCAATTTTTCCGTATGAGGCAAAAGAGGATTATGCACAGGCTGTCTGTGGCTGTATTCAGGAAGTGGCAGAGTGGGGCTGGCAAAATGTGCCGGATATGGTGTTATCTATTGGATACTCATCTGCTGGTTTACATGATCTGGGGCAGGATATTTCTTTTGATTATGGAAGTGAGTGGTATAAACAATATCTGGATAATTATCAATATTCCGTGTTGGCAACATATTGAAGAAACATTAATTTGAAAAACAGTTGTTTGGCTTTTTAAGCAACTGTTTTTTATCTTCCTTTTATCTCTTCAAATGAAAACTGAGATCCCCGCCTGAGAGGAAATCTCGGTTACAAACAGAATAACAGATGACAGTGAAATTGGCAGTACAAAGGCAGAGGGCAGGATTCCCCCTGCCTTTTGTGTTATAGTGGGGGCGCACTGGCAGGCAACGGAAAAAACATCACAGTCCGTAATCGACATTTACGATGGACTGTATCAGAAGTTGGGACCATCAGACTTCATAAGGTTGTTTCCGGTGATATTCACGGATAACGGGAGTGCATTCCACTTTTATTACGGGGAAGAACTGACACAGAAGTTAGGATGTCAGAAGGCTGCCGCCAGAGACATCAACCTTATGCCAGAACTTCTGAAAAAATGGGGAACTCATAACAAAAGTGAAAATAGGGGTACAAAATTTGAATGCTACTTTCAAAATGCGAAAGTCGTTTACAAAACGAGAAGGTCGGCGGGGTACATTTGAACATGAAAAAATTCCTTATATAGATTTCGTGCACTAAAAGGGAGTGTTCGTGCACCGAGGGTTAACATAGGAGAAAAATCTGTCGAATTCACTTGTAGAAATAGATAAATGTAAAAAACTATAAATAGGATTTAAAGTAAGAAATGGAGGAAAAAAGATGAAGAAATTATGTAAACGGGGATTATGTTTGATACTTATATTTAGTTTGGTGAATATACATTCTCCAATATTAGAGGCTTCAACTACAGGAAAAACAGAGATATCTTATGACGGAATTGTTGTTGAAAACAACTCGAATGTAAATGACTACATACAATTCAAAAATCTTAACTATATAAATGAAGAAGATAAAACAACTAATTGTACTATTACTTTATATAAAGATAAAGAAAAACTTAGTAAACTCAAATCATCCACTATTGGTTATACAAATTTTAGGGGAAAAGATTATTCGTGGAATATAGGTAATATTTTGGGAAAAGAGGCTGGGAGTGTATATTTAACCTTTAAATATACATCAAAAGAAGAGTCAGAAGTAATTAAATTGGATTATGAGGAGGAGAAAACAAGTTCGCCTCTTGATATGTCTAATGTGGTAATAGAAAACAAATATAATGGAACGAGCGAGAAAATATATGTTACAGTTAATAATTTATCTAATGGAGATTACATTTATGTTTATAAGCAAGGAACAAACGGTTCCTATACGAAATTGGGAAGTTTGTTGTGTAGAAGTAAAGGAACGGTAACTGGAAATTACACAAGAACCACTGGTCTTGATAAGTTATATCTTACTCAGAAAAAGAAAAATCAATACGAAAGTATAGAGAAACAAGAGGTAATTGTCCCAGAAGCCGGAGTTACAGATTTTGGTAAAGCAGATTCTGATTATCCAGACGTAAAAATTGTGGCAAAGGATCAAACGGGTAACGATGTTGTAGAAATTTCAGGAGTTGGAACTAGTACAGTTGTCACACTATATACAGATGCTTCGAAGACAAAAAAAATAAAATCGCAGACGATAAATACGAAAGGAAGTATTAGTATTACTAATATTTTGAGTTATGGTACAGTTTATGTGACTCTTAGAGCACCAGATAAATATGAAAGCGCAGTTATTCCAATCACACCAGTTTTAGCAGAGAAAACACAGATATTGGATGGAAATGTTATATTAGAGAATAATTCAGGCACAAATGATTATATAAAATTTACTAATTTGAAATATACAGAAGATGATTTTAAGAACACAAATGTTACTTTTACCTTGTATGCAGATAAGGACAAAAAAGAGAAATTGTATTCAGGGACAATTTCATATAGTTATTTACAAGGGAATAAGACATATTCTGTTAGTATTGGGAAAAAACTCAAAGAAAATAGTGGTACTGCATATTTGAGTTACAAATATCCAACTCAAACAGAATCTGAGTTGATTCCAATATTATACGAAGAAGAAAAATATAGTCCGATAATTAACGAAGAGGATGTTCTGATTGTAAACAAGTATACGGGTACTTCTGAAAAACTATATGTGACACTTAATAAGCTGTGTTCAGGGGATATTGTATATGCATATAAGTTATTAGCAAATGGTTCATATAGTCAATTGGCCAGTGCAACCTGTTCTGCGACTTCAGACTCTGTTACATTGGGGTTTGCAAATCCAGCAGGCGTAGATTGCATTTATTTGCAGGTAAAACGACCGAACCAATATGATAGTAAGCAAAAAACAAAAATTAATATACCAAAAGCAGGAATTACGAGCTATGGTTCGCAAAATACGGATTTGCCAGACTTATCTATAAAAGCTATTGATAAAACAGGAAATGACTTGTTAGAGATTTCTGGTGCCCAATCAAATACTAAGTTTGAAGTTTATTCTGATGAAAACAAAACAAATAAAATTACATCAGCTACGATTAACACAAGTGGCAGCATATCGATTAAGAATATTATGAATTATGAAGCATTATATGTTACTGTGCGTGTTCCCGATAAATATGAATGTGCTCCAATTCGTATTGTTCCGGTTCCTGCACCAAAATCAAAGATAGCATATAAAAAAATATATGTAAACAATTATATTGCCGATGTGGGGGATTCGCTTTGTTTTGAAGAATTGCAGTATGCAGAGCAGGAGGATAATAAGAGCAACCTTACTTTGAAAATATTTGCAGATCAAGATAAGTCGACGGTTCTTTATAGTGGAACAGTGTCTTATTCAAAATTGCAAGGAGAAAACTACAGTGTAAGTTTGAGTAATAAGTTGGGACTGGAACCAGGAACTTTGTATGTGTCAGTAAAATATCCTACAAAAAGAGAGTCAGACTTGATCCCGGTTTCATATGAAGGGGAAAAAACCAGTCCAAAGTTAGGAGAAAGTCAAGTTGTCATTGATAACGATTTGATATGGGAAGATATATCAAAATGTAAAGTAAAAGTGCGAGTACCTAAAAAGGCAGCTGATGATATTGTGAAAGTGTACCTGAATGCTGAGACTACGGATGTGAAGGTAAATGATAATGAAGTGTTTGAATTACCAGTGGGTACAGAAAGTATTTTTGTGACAATACAGAATAAAGGTTGCTATGAAAGTGAACGAACAGAGGTGAAACTGCCGACAGCGAGAAGTTGTACAACTCTTAATGGAAAGGTGGAAATTGAGAACAATGCTGGTATTTACTCGGATTGGATTAGTTATACTGAAGACAAGGCTATACCGGAGGGGACAGTTTTTTCTGTGTACCAGTATCAAACAACAGAGGATAATACAAAAGAATATGTGAAGATTGGCAGTACAATCATAGAAAACAATCGGGCAAGAATAGAGTTTCCTAATAATAGGGTGTTGGGGGAAGAAAAAGGTACTTTATATACTACATTAAAATACCCGGGTTACGCTGAAAGCTCGTTTTCTGGAACAAGTTATGAAGAAGAATCAATTTTTATGAGAGTAGGAGTTATTGAAGAAGATGCAAATACTGTTGGAAAACTAACAATCTTAAATACGCAAAAGGGTGATGTTATTTACGTTTATGATAGTGAAGAGAAAAATAGTATATTAGCACAAGTGGTATCAGATGGTAACAGTACAGAAATTTATGTACCATCGGTTGAAGTTGGGGATACTATATATATTACAAATAAAGCAATAGATCGTGAGGAAAGTGAGGCGTTAGCGTATACTATTGGTAATATGACAGAACTTGGTGAAATTGCTATGGATAAAGATTTCGTCAATACAACATATGGTTTGAAGGCTGATTTCTCGACATGTTCTCAGATTCTGATAGGGCTTGTCAGAGTTTCGGGTCGTAGTGCAATTCGCTTTGATGTATTTGATGAGAATGGAAAGAAAATCAATGAGAAACTTATAGGATGGCGTGATGAAAATAGTCGTGTAAATTATAAAAGGTGGATAACAATTGATAACCCTCGAGAGGATTCAAAGGTACACCTATATAATATTAGAGTGAACCAAGTTAAGTATGAAAATGACACTTCGTATAGATTGGTAACTGGTAATGCTCAAAATTCACGGGAATTATTAGGTGGAAAAGAGAATTCTGTTGATGTAGAACCGTACAAAGATTTTTACTCAGAAAGTACGAAAAAAGGTGGTAACCTTATTCTGGGTGAGTACATACCAGGAGAAATTGGTAAAGGATATTTTTATCATTTTAAATATGTGGGTCAGACAATTACGCTATGTACTAGAAAAGCTAATTTGAGATTTTGTATTTATAATGAGAATAAGAAGATACAATATGATTCAAAGAGAGATGACTATGCCCAAAGAATAGAATGGATGGGGGGCTTTTCGTGTGTTCAAAAGGCGAAAGGCAGTTTAAAGAAAAAATTGGAAATAGGAAAAGATTATTTTGTGGAGGTATATTCTGTAGGTTCAATAGATGATTTTGAAGAGGACTATTATTCATATCATTTGGCTATAGGAGATCCGATATTAAATTCACGTATAGATACTTTTTATGCAGGAAAAACATTATCTATACCAGAAAAAGGTTTCTCGAATGTATTGGCTTTCAATTTACAAGATGGAAGTGTTCCAGATACGGCACTTGTTAAACGGATAACTCCTAAGGATAATAGTGGAAAGCGCCCACATGAACTAGTTGCTATAACAAAATTCCGTGTCCGCAATTTTACGGAGAGTTATAATGTTTGGCATACCTGTACCGGATTCTATAACTCATGTGAGTTTACAATGAGTGTAAATAGTCCAGTCAGTACGCATCTTAAAGGGCGTTGGGAAATTGAAGCATACTCTGAAGATGCAATTACAATTACACCGGGATTTGAAGTTGAATTTTACTATGAAATTGGTGACTAATATATGTAAGGTCATGGAATTTGTTGAAAAGGAGGATACAACAATGGAAAAAAGCATGGGGATTTCTATACCATCAGTAAATAATTTAATTGTTAGTTATGAACAGTCTCAAGTTACAAATGTAAATAATAAAGGAGAGAAAACGGTAGATTCTTCAAAGAAAGCGGGAAAGCACTGGTGGCAATGCAGCGAAAAAGAAAGTAAGTTGTTGCAATGTAGTGTCAAAGACAGTGATCAGCGCAAAGAGTATCTTACTGCCTTTTATCAGGGAAAGATTTCTGATGTTGAATTGGACACGGCAATATCAAATACGATACGTAATGCATATGAAGAAGCCGTTTCTGGCGGCTGGCTGGATAAAGATGACGAGAAAGAATTTTTAAATACAATGTATTGTGATTTAACAGTAGAAGCGGTGCAGGATGCCGTGTCTAGTAACATTGTTGAAGGTAGGGCACTTAATCGGCAAAATGCAGTAAATGTGCAGGATAGTAAGTTTGTGTATTATAATGCAAAATTTTATCATTCCTGTGAGAAGGTAAAGGAGGTTCTCAGAGATTGTTTAGATAGGTTTTCAGAGGAACTGGGAATTGAGAATCTTGACAAAGAAAAGTGTTTATCCGAAAACGTGAAAAATGGTGATGATTTTAATGCAGTTTGGAGTGGAAGTTATGAAAGTTGGAATGGGCATTACAATCATTGTGAGATGATAAATACGGAGGCTGTACCTCCAGAGGAATTTTCCTTTTATTATCAAGTGGAGTATTCTAATATCCATAAAAATTTTAAAGAGTACGATTATGAAGAACGACACTATCTGCTCGTTAATGGAGAGACTTCTGTTGTTAAAGAAGAATTCAGAATGACAGATGATACGATGTTGAATCGAAAGCCTTTTAATAATCTTTTGGATTATGTAAAAAGTAAATATTTAGAACAGGATCATTTGTGGAAAGAACTGCATTATTTGAATAATTTTAAAATATATTCTTTGCTAAATTTTGTTTAAATGAAACTGTTGCTAGAGGATTACGAGTACGAAAAGGCACAGTTTGATGCCGTTATGGAGACGATAGAAAAGTTGTGCAGGAAGGGAAGATACCTGAAAGAGAGCAGATGCTTGCCATCAAAGGTATAGGAGTGATCACGGTGGCTGAATTTCTGGCTGAAGTGGGCGATGTAAGGCGTTTCGAATCACCCAGACAATACAAAAGCTGGAAGGAACAGAAGAATTTCATAAACATAGAGAGCCAAGTCAGATTTATTTCCATCAGAGCAGAGACTCAGCGAAGGAGCATCATGACGCCCCTTTATGGATAAGC
>ENA-ORSB01002666-ORSB01002666.1-human-gut-metagenome-genome-assembly--contig:-NODE-2666-length-13817-cov-3.956402_pt1 | contig 13817 bp, 9 predicted proteins | sample MGYA00242180_ERZ509144 | MGnify/ENA primary metagenome ERZ509144 (study PRJEB26280, sample SAMEA2338661) | human gut metagenome | biome: human gut; feature: human-associated habitat; material: faeces...
GGAGGTACACGACTGATGAGAAAAGAAATATAGACCATAAAGATATACGAATTGTTCAAGTTATTCTTAATGATTACTTAAGGGATTTTTGAAGAATTTGACTAAATTTGAATGTTATAAGTAAGCGTTAAGGAACATGAAAATAATAAGTTGCTTCAGATTAAGAGAAGATTTTCGAGGATGGATCTATTTTCGAAGAAGGAGTGTGCCGGTGGCACATGACTGATGAGAGATATCGACCGAAAAGATTCCTTAAGAAGATGCAGCTTATTTATTTTGAAGGTTACTGAAATGTTCTTTGAGGTGAAAATCTTCAGACAAACAAATCAGAACAGCTTCTTATCCATGAATGGGGCGATGTTGCGAGCGGAGGAGTTCCCTGCGTCTGGCGTCCAGCGCGGGAAGTTCCGATTCCGGCATGGCGAACCTGACGAATCTGGACCAGAGGTAATCCACGGCCTGGTCGGACGGGTGGATCATGTCGGCGGCATAGAAACGGTAGTCCCGCAGCTCGTCAAGCACGATCTCGTAGGCTGGAAAATATTCACAACGCTCCGGGAACTTCGCCAGAACCTCGTCCAAAGCAAGCAGAAGGGTGCTTTTGCTGATCTGGTTGCCATGCGCCCCGTCCTTGAAGTGGCGGATGGGAGAGACGGTGAACATGAATTCCTTCTCCGGATGCCGCGCGATCATATTCATGAGCAATGTCGCTGTCTCGCGGACTGAGAGGCGTCTGCGGGTGAACTCCTTCGCCTCGATCTTGAGGCAGTTCGAGACGGTCTCGCCTGAGCGGGTATATTCATAAATCCATGCCGTGCCGAGGGTTATGATGACTTTGGAGGCTGCTTTCCACCGGAGCGAGGCTTCCTTCAAAGATGCATTGGCGACTTGCAGGAACTCGTCCTCGGTGCGGCGGGCGAAGGATGTGTGGTGGCTGAACGAGCAGACGAGGCCGGCACCGGCGCCCATCTGGACGCACTCATCTTTGGAGAACGGGATTCCGGATGTCAGGCGGGCGACGGAATTGCAGACCGAGACTGGGTTGTAGATGGTTCCGAACGGGTTGACGCAGACATCGAAGCCCAGATCCACCATTTTCCCGCCGATGTTGTCAGCGAAGCAGCTTCCGAGGACGAATATCCTGTCTTTCAGCGAGATGCTGACAGCACCGCGGCCGGTTTCCACCGGGGTCTGTAATTTGAGTCCTTCCATACGGGTGCGAAATTACAAAATAATCAGTAATTTTGCATAAACTGCCTCGGAGGCGGGATTTTTCCTTCCGGGCTTATGAATATGAGAAAGAGCGTAATTGTAATAACACTTCTTCTGGCGTCGGCCTTCGCCGGTAGTGCCCAACAAAAGGCTACCTTTACCTACGGTGCTGATTTCCAGTATTATTTTGACAACCGGGAATATGATGGCGCTGGCAACAAGTTCGAGACATCCGGCACGGTTCACGCCGCCAGGCTGACTCCCACGGTCGGTGTCAAGGTGGCGGGCGGCCGGTTCACCCATCAGCTTACGCTCGGAATCGATGTGATGAAGAATATGGGTGAGGCCCCCGTGTCCGAAAGCGACAAGGATCTTCAGAACATAGGACTTTTCCGGGAGATGACATTCTGGTACGGCCTTGAAAGCCGGCGCAGAAGCGGAAAATTCAATCTCTTGGCGGGAATATTCCCGCGCGGGAACTCCGTTTTCGGCTCGGGTTATCAGGGCTGGGCGGAGGATCCTGTGAAGGCCGATCAGGTTCCGTCCCTGTTCATCTCCGATGTCAACCAGTTTTATGACAACAACATAGAAGGATTACTCCTGAAGTACGAGACCCGGAAAGGCTATTGCGAGGCCGGTTTGGACTGGATGGGAATGATCGGGCACGGCCGGCGTGAGCGCTTCCAGATATTCACATACGGCAATTACGCCCTTGCCGGTGATTTCCTGCGCGCCGGGTGGACGGCGACTATGTACCACTTCGCCAACACGCTTGAATATCGGGGCGTGGTGGATAATATTCTTGTCTCGCCTTTCGTGTCGCTGACCGCCGGGAGACGTGACTTCCGTTGGAACTCCAAGCTCAGCTATATTCAAGGAATACATCAGGACAGGATCAACGAGACGGGGCTTGAGCCTGCGTTCGGCGGGCTGCTGACGTTGAACCTCGCGTACAAGAAACTGGGCGTTCAGAATGATTCCTACTATGGCACGGGCCAGATGCCTTACTACTTCACCATTGACGGAGGAGGGAATATGCTCGGACAGGATTTGTACGCCGGAAGTCCGTTCTACCGCGTCTGTGACTATGGCGGGAACTGGAAGCATTCCGGGTTTTATGACCGTGCCGAGATCTACTGGCAGCCGTATATCGCTGATTTCGTGCGTCTGAGGCTTTCCGCCGTGTTCCATTTCACAGGTGATGGATTCCAGGGCAGCCAGCAGAAGCTGAGCGTCCTGTTCGATCTCGGGCGTGCCTTGAACTCCAGGAAAACGGCTAAGGCTTCGGGAGGCTCACGCAGGCAAAGGAATTTTGAAATATATTTATAAGGTATGAAAGTAATATTCAAGTCTATCATTGTCGCCGCTTCCGCCGGATTTCTGTTGGCCGGATGCGGTTCGGGACCCAAGGACGGGGAATATGTCATCCAGCTTCTTACCACGAATGACGTGCACGGAACCTATTTCGATTCCACCTATGTCGGGAACGGGGTGAAGAAGTCCCTTTTAGCCGTCAAGCCGATAGTGGACAGCGTCCGTGCGGCGGCCGGTGCGGACAAAGTTGTCTTCATCGATGCGGGGGACTGCCTTCAGGGAGACAACGCCGCGTACTATTTCAACTATGTGGACACACTCTCTCCTCATGTCTATCCACGCCTTGCCGCCTACATGGGCTACGATGCCGTCACGGTGGGCAACCATGACATCGAGACCGGTCACAAGGTCTATGACCGCATCGCTCGGGACCTTGAGTCGCACGGAATCCCGTTTCTGGCTGGAAACGCTATCCGCACTGACAACGGGGAACCGTATTTTCCTTTGTACAAGATCTACAAGAAGGGCGGACTGAAGGTCGCCGTACTGGGTTTCACAAACGCCAACATGAAGAACTGGCTGTCGGAGAAACTCTGGAGCGGAATGACGTTCGAGAGCCTTGTTCCTCTGGTGCAGGAGGATGTGGACAAGGTGAGGGCCAAGGAGAAGCCTGATGTGGTGATCGTGTCCGTGCATTCGGGAACAGGACCCGGAGACGGCTCGATGCTGGAAGGACAGGGAATGGATCTGTACAAGAGTCTGCGTGGAGTGGATTTCGTGGTCTGCTCGCACGACCACAGGCCGTTCGTGACCTGTTGTGACAGCATCGGACTCATAAATTCCGGAAGCCATTGCCGCTTTGTGGGACACGGAACGGTGAATGTCACCGTTAAGGACGGCAAGGTCGTTTCCAAGACCCATTCCACGGAACTCATTCCGGTTGATCCCCACAGGATTGACACTCAGATGGAAAGGGACTTTTACGAGGACTATCAGGCCGTGCAGGTCTTCACCACCCAGGAGGTCGGTGAGTTGAAGGTTGATATGCGTACCCGTGACGCGTACAAGGGAATGTGTGATTATGTGAACCTTGTCCACACGCTTTGCCTTGGCTGCGCTCCGGCGCGGATCTCGATCGCGGCTCCATTGACCTATGACGGATTCGTCAAGGGTGGGACTTTGATTTACAAGGACTTGTTTACAATTTATCCGTTTGAAAACCAGCTCTATGTGATCACGATGACTGGAAAGGAGATCAAGGACTATCTGGAGGCCTCCTACAACCGTTGGATCGTCACTGCCACGAAACCGACCGACCACGTGCTGAACATAGTCCAGAAGGACGACCCGCGCACGGGCCAGAAGGGTTGGTCGTTCATCGAGCGTGCCTACAACTTCGACTCCGCCGCCGGAATCGACTACACCGTTGATGTCACAAAGCCTTTCGGCTCAAGGATCGTGATCACCTCTATGGCCGATGGAAAGCCGTTCAGTATGGACGAGACCTACAACGTAGCGATGACTTCCTACCGCGCCAGCGGTGGCGGCGGACTCCTCGCCGAGGTCGGAATCGACACGGACAAGATCGCCGAAAGGACCGTTGAATATTACCCGGAGATCCGCGAGATTCTCTATGAATATCTCAAAAAGAACCGTGTGATCGATCCGGCCGTCATCGGTGACCCTGCCAAGATCGGCCACTGGTCTTTCGTGCCGGAGAACATCGCAGGTCCGGCGATCGAGCGGGATATCAACCTCATATTCAAGAAATAACACTAAAATATTCAGATAATGATCAAACGAATTTTAACAGCATTCGCGGCACTCGCCGCCACTCTGACAGCCTCCGCCGCCGAATATGACGGGAAATGGATCGGCTGCGACTATGAGGGTGATGTCCTGAAAGGCAGCACCGTGCTCCCTGCCCGCTACCTTCGCAAGGAAGTGACACTTGACGGCAAGGTGAAGGAGGCGACCCTCCGCATCAGCGGCCTCGGAGTCTATGACACTTGGATCAACGGGGAATATATCACCCGTGACCAGGAACTTTCCCCGACCGTGTCGGAGTACAGGATAAGGGTATATTTCAATGAGTTCGATGTCCGTAAGGCTCTCAAGAAAGGTCAGAACGCTCTTGCCGTAAGCCTTGGCTGCGGCCGTTATACCACGATGAGGGAGCCAGGTATGAAGGGCTTCGGGGTACCGAGGCTTTGGTACCGGTTGGACATTGTTTACACGGATGGCCGCACGGCGACCGTTGTCAGCGACGAGAGCTGGAAGATCACCTGCGAGGGACCGATCAGAGCCAACAACGAGTTCGACGGTGAGACTTACGATGCCCGTAAGGAATTGACCGGATGGACAAAGGTCGGTTACGATGATTCCGCTTGGGCGAAGGCCTCATTGATGGACGCTCCGGGCGGCAGACTGGTTCTCCAGCCTAACCCTAACATCGCTGTTCAGGACATCGTGAAGCCGGTCTCCATCACCAAGACCGATCACGGTTACATCCTTGATATGGGACAGAATATGGTCGGCCGCCTTCAGATCAAGGCCCGAGGACTGCAAAGAGGCGACACCCTCACGATGAAGTTCGCTGAACTTCTCAATCCTGACGGCACTCTCTACCTTGCCAATCTCCGTACCGCAAAGGTCCTCGACACCTACATCGCCAAGGACGGCAAGCCGATCGTCTGGCATCCTGAATATGTTTACCACGGTTTCCGTTACGTTGAGATAAAAGGCTTGAAGAACGAACCGAAACTCGGCGATTTCGAGGGGCAGGTGATGTATGACAAGATGGCTGTCACCGGTCATTTCGAGACCTCCAACCCTGTCATCAACCAGATCTACCACAACGCTTTCTGGGGAATCAGGGGCAATTATCGCGGTATGCCTACCGACTGCCCTCAGAGGGACGAGAGGCTTGGCTGGCTTGGTGACCGCACGATGGGTTGCTACGGCGAATCCTACATATTCAACAACCACGCCCTCTATTCCAAGTGGCTGACTGACATCCATGACGGGCAGAACGAGGCCGGCAGCATTTCCGATGTCTGCCCACGCTACTGGACCCTCTATCAGGACAATTTCACCTGGCCAGGAGCGTTCCTGACAGGCGCGGACATGGTCTATCGCCGTTTCGGGGACGACCGGTCCATCAAGGATCACTACGGCGCGATGAAGAAGTGGCTTGAATATATGAGGTCGAAGTACCTGAAGGATGGCGTGATGATCAAGGACACCTACGGGGACTGGTGCATGCCGCCTGAATCTTTGGAACTTATTCATTCACAGGATCCTGCGAGAAAGACAGCCTCGCCTCTGATATCCACTCCATTCTACTTTTTCCTCTTGAACAAGATGATAGAGTTCGCTCCGATCGCCGGTCATCCGGAGGATGTGAAGATATTCAATGAATATGCCGCCGCGGCCCGTGAGGCGTTCAACGCGAAGTATTTCAACGCTAAGGAAGGCTTCTACGGCAACAACACGGTGACGGCCAACCTGCTTCCGCTTTATTTCGGAATGGTTCCTGACGGGCGTGAGGGTGATGTGTTCGAGCACATCGTGCACAAGACCGAGGTGGACTGTGGCGGCCATGTGAGCTGTGGAGTCGTCGGAATGATGGTTCTGATGCGCACTCTCACCGAGTTCGGCAGACCGGATCTTGCCTTGAAGATCGCCACGAACGAGACCTATCCAAGCTGGGGTTACATGGCGAAAAACGGTGCCACGACAATCTGGGAGCTCTGGAACGGCAACACCGCCGATCCTGCGATGAACTCCAGCAACCACGTGATGCTTCTCGGCGACCTCGTGACCTGGTATTATGAATATCTTGGCGGCATACGTCCTGCTGAGCCAGGCTACAAGTCAATCGAGCTGAAGCCTTACCCAATCGAAGGCCTTGACTGGGTGAACTGCTCTTATGATTCGCCTTACGGAAAGATTGTAAGCAACTGGAAGCGCACCGGCGACAAGTTCGAGTGGACCGTCGAGATCCCCGCCGGCACCACCGCCACCGCCCTCATCCCCGGCCCCGACAGTTCCCGCGAGACCAAGACCCTCGCCCCCGGCAAGCACCATTTCGTGACCGAGCTGTAATTCCCGGTCGCTGAACCTGTCGAAGCGACATAGGTGCTGAGCGACATCGAAAAAAAGGCAAATGGCGGATTTTGCACGTTGCCAAAATCCACCATTTGATTTTTTCGCTGTCGTTCGCTAAGTTTCACTGGCGTGAGCGAAAAAATAAAATCCCAAATTTTGATAACGTGCAAAATTTTGGATTTTATTTTTTTTCGCGTTCGCCCCAAACTTACTCCCCCAAACTTACTCCCCTAAACAAGAATCCATCAGATCTGCTATCTGTTTGCGGTCAAGATTCTGCCCGATGAAGACAATCTTGATCATACGGTCGCCATAGACCGGATCCCAATCCTTACGCAGATTCTTGTCCCTGCGCATCATCTCCTGAAGCTGATCCTCCGGCATCGTGGCGAACCACAGACCGGCGTCCTTGATGGATTTCTGCACTCCGGACTGCTCGAAGAGGTAGCACTTGTCCTTCTCGTCCGCAAAATAGCACAGACCCTTGGCCCGGATCACGTTCTTCGGCCACTTTTTGGAGACGAGCCAGTCGAACTTGTTGATGTCCACCGGCTGACGGCGATAATAGACAAAGGTCCCGATGTTATATTCCTCGACTTCGCCACCCTCGTGATCGTGATGATGGTGATGCTCGTGCCCCTCGTGGTCGTGTTCCTCGTGATGATGGTCATGTTCATGCCCGTCATGATCCTCATCGTGGTCATCGTCATCATGATCAGCTTCGTTGCCCTCTCCTTCGATGGCGTTGATCCAAGCCGCCGAAGTAGCCGTCTTATCGAAATCGAACATCCTGGTGTTCAGAAGTTTGTCAAGATCGATGTCTCCATAGTCGCACTCGAAGATCGTCACTTTCGGATTCAGCGCCTTCACTATGCTGCGGACCCTGCCAAGCTCCTCGGGCTTCACCTCGGACGCCTTGTTCAGAAGCACGATGTTGCAGAACTCGATCTGCTGGATCACAAGATTCTCAAGGTCATCCTCCTCCAGATTGTCCTTCTTGAGAGCGTCCCCGCAGGCAAACTCACTCTGCATCCTCAGAGCGTCCACAACGGTGACTATGCAATCGAGTTTCGGAATATTCGATTGGGCATATTCAGGAACAAGCTTAGGGAAGGAGCAGATGGTCTGTGCGATAGGGGCGGGCTCGCATATTCCACTCGCCTCGATGACGATGTAGTCGAACTTGCCGGAGCGGCAGAGGTCGTTCAGCTGGGCGACAAGGTCCATTTTCAGCGTGCAGCAGATGCAGCCGTTCTGGAGAGGGACAAGGCTGTCGTCCGTGGTGCCGACAACGCCGCCTTTCTGGATGAGGTCCGCGTCGATGTTCACCTCGCCTATGTCATTGACGATGACGGCGAACTTGATGCCTTTCTTGTTGGAGAGTATTCTGTTGACCAGAGTTGTCTTGCCGCTCCCGAGGTATCCCGTCAGAAGCAGCACCGGTATTTCCCTGTTTTCCACTGTTATTGTCATGGTAATGCTGTTGTTGTCATATTGTCGCAAAATTATAATATTTACTTTGGTTTAGCAAATCGGACGCTGGCTGATGAGCAGGTCTGCTTCGTGAGTGTGGTGGCGGTTCTTGCGCACGAGGCGTGGCTTTGGGGAATGACGACGTGCGTGATGAGGCCGCTATGGCGCGCGATAAACAAGAGAATGAATTTTCCTTGGAATTTAATAGGTGATGCCAGTTGAAGTTCTTGTGCAAATGAAGATATTTTACTAAATTTGCGCTCATGCAGGTAAAAACAGTCCTGAGGTATGCTTGAAGGTATAAAGACAGATATCGAAAAGTTGATCGCGCTGTACGAAGCGGAAAGGTCTGAGCGTGAAAGGCTCCAGGCTGAGTTGGTGCGGTGCGGGGCTGAGAATGAGTCCTGTAGGAAGCGGATTGAGGATTTGGAACAACAGGTGAACAACCTTCATCTGTCCGAAGCTTTCGGAGTGGGCGGAGACAGTTCCGCCGCCAAGGAAAAGATAGAGAGACTTATCAAGGAGATTGACAAGTGCATCGCCTTGCTTGAGAATTAGGAATGGGACAGAACATCAAGATAAAGATCGCGGGCAATGAATATCCCCTCGTCGCCTCCTCTCCTGAGATGGAGCGGATGATGAGGCTTGCGGCGGACGCCATCAACCAGAAACTGGCGGCTTACGACGCGAAGTACCCGAACAAGACCCTTTCCGACAAACTTTCCTTTGTGGCTCTGAACGAGGCGGTCGGAAGGTTGGCCTACCAGAAGAGAGTCGCCGACGCTGATGCCGAGGCGAAAAAACTTCAGGAGGATGTTGAGTCCTACATCAAGAATATTGAAAAAGACGGCCGTTAGTCCCACGTGCTCAAATCAACAAGTTCCACGGAACCGAGTTTGCTCGAGCCGGCCATGACGGACCAAGGTTACCTTCGGGGATTGCGCCTGTGTGCGTGACGATGGATTTCTGAACCGGTGCGGATCTCAAATCTTATTCATTAAGATTTCTGACAAGCGGCTAACGGCTTTTTTTAATGTTTCTTAGACGATCGATCAGTTTCCGTTCCGGACTGTCGGTCGTTTTTTTTGCGCCGGACTGTTACGGATGACGCTGTGGATGGACAGGGGAGGACTGCCACGGTTACATATAAGGGAATATTAGAACATTTAAAATATTTATTGATATTATGTTGCAATTTTTTATAGGAGTCCTGATCGGTGCTGTAATCGCGCTGGCGGCTTACATAATCATTCAGAGAATAGTTCTGAAAGGGCAGAAGAACGAGATCATCGCCAAGGCCGAGATCGAAGCCGAGGGGATAAAGAAGGACAAGATCCATCAGGCCAGGGAGAAGTTCCTCCAGCTCAAGAGCGAGCACGAGCAGTACATCAACGAGAAGAACAGCCAGCTCAAGGACGCCGAGAACAGGATCAAGCAGAAGGAGAACTCTCTGAACCAGCAGAATTCCGATCTTCAGAGGAAGATGCGTGACGCTGACAACGCGAAGGCGAGTTTCCAGGCCCAGCAGGAGACCCTGACCAAGAAGACTGAGGAATATGAAAGACTCAGCGCCCAGGCCAACAAGCAGCTTGAGACGATCGCCGGAATGAGCGCGCAGGAAGCCAAGAACATTCTTATTGAGAATATGAAGGCTGAGGCGAGGACCGAGGCTCAGGCCTACATCAACGACACGATGGACGAGGCTCGCCTGAACGCTTCCAAGGAGGCCAAGAGAATCGTCATCAACACCATCCAGAGAACGGCCACCGAGACCGCCATCGAGAACGCCGTGACGACATTCCCGATCGAGAACGATGAGATCAAGGGAAGGATTATCGGTCGTGAGGGACGTAATATCCGTGCCCTTGAGGCTGCCACAGGTGTCGAGATCGTGGTTGACGACACACCTGACGCCATTCTTCTTTCCGCGTTCGATCCTGTCCGCAGGGAAGTTGCCAGACTCGCCCTGCACCAGCTTGTCGTTGACGGACGAATCCACCCGGCGCGTATCGAGGAAGTTGTGACCAAGGTTCAGAAACAACTTGAGGACGAGATACTTGAGACAGGTAAGAGAACCTGCATAGACCTTGGGATTCACGGACTGAACATCGAGCTCGTGAAACTGATCGGCCGAATGAAATACCGTTCATCCTACGGTCAGAACCTGCTCCAGCACTCCCGTGAGGTCGCCAACATCTGCGCCATCATGGCAGCCGAGCTCGGTCTGAATCCTAAGCTCGCCAAGAGGGCCGGTCTCCTGCACGACATCGGTAAGGTTTCCGAGGAGGAGCCGGAGCTTCCACACGCATTGCTTGGTATGAAACTGGCCGAGCAGTACAAGGAAAAGCCTGAGATCTGCAACGCCATCGGCGCGCACCACGAAGAGATCGAGATGACATCGATCATCTCTCCTATCGTAATGATCGGTGATGCGATTTCCGGTGCCCGTCCTGGAGCCCGTCGTGAGGTCATCGAGTCTTACATCAAGAGGCTCAAGGGAATGGAAGACCTTGCCGCCGCCTATCCGGGAGTCACAAAGAGCTACGCCATCCAGGCCGGCCGCGAGCTCCGCGTCATTGTTGGCGCCGAGGAGGTCAGCGATGACCAGGCCGGAAGACTCTCCGCTGACATCGCCCAGAAGATCCAGGAGGAGATGACTTATCCGGGACAGGTCAAGATCACTGTGATCAGAGAGACCCGTTCCGTAGCCTACGCTAAATAACATTCTGAATATAACGGCAAATGTTTTGACGCTATGACACATACTTTCAAAAAAGCTGTGGCGTTGGTGGCAGCACTCCTTATCGGGAGTGTGGCCTCTTTCGCGCAAGCCCCGGAGGCCACCGCCAAGTGGTCGGTTTCCAGCAAGGTGGTTTCAGAGAATGTCTATGAACTGACATTCAAGGCCAGCATTGTGGATGGATGGCACATCTACACTGTGGATCATGCCTACAATCCTATTTCCATCGAATTCGCCTCCGATCAAGGATATTCATTGGTCGGTGGTCTCAATCAGGTGACAAAACCGTCTGATTTCCAAGGAGAAAAAGTTTTCTTTGATTCTGTGACACTCACTCAAAGGGTCAAACTGACCGGCAGTGAGGCCACGGTCACAGGTGAAGTCTCATGGAGCGGATGCAACGACAGGTTCTGCGCGGCTCCGGAATCATGGGAATTCTCCGTTCCGCTTGCTGCGGCTGTACCTGCGGCGAGTGCGTCTTCGGATGACGTTACCATTGACACTAAGTCGGAAGAGGCCTCTTCATCGCTTGAGGCCGGTATCGCATCCGGTGATAATAGCGATAACGAAGGGTCTCTGTGGGCTTTGATCATCGAAGCCATCCTGTGGGGATTCGCCATGCTGATGACCCCATGTGTGTTCCCGATGGTGCCGATGACGGTGTCGTTCTTCATGAAACAGTCCTCGACCGCCGCTGAAGGCCGCTTCAAGGCTTTCATCTACAGTCTCTTCATTGTCCTTTTGTACACTGTTCCGATCAGTGTGATCATCGGCCTGACATGGATAATCGGAGGGAATACGGTCACCGCCGACATATTCAACTGGCTTGCGACACACTGGCTGCCGAACCTGATATTCTTCATCGTGTTCATGATTTTCGCGGCATCCTTCTTCGGTGCCTTCGAGATAGAGCTGCCGTCCAGCCTTGCCAACAAGAGTGACGCGAAGTCCAGCGGCAAAGGACTCGGCGGCATATTCTTCATGGCTCTGACCCTTGTGCTGGTGTCATTCTCATGCACCGGTCCTATTGTCGGCAAGGTGCTGATCAAATCAACTCAGGGAGAGTTCTGGACTCCGATGGTCACGATGCTCGCCTTCTCCGTCGCCTTCGCCTTGCCGTTCACGATCCTGGCGATGTTCCCGTCGCTGCTGAAAAAGATGAAAGGCAAGTCCGGCTCTTGGCTCAACAGTGTCAAGGTCGTGCTCGGCTTCATCGAGGTAGCGCTTGGCTTCAAGTTCCTCAGCGTCGCTGACCAGACCTACCACTGGGGACTGCTTGACAGGGAAGTATATTTAGGAATATGGATCGTCACGTTCTCGCTTCTCGGATTTTACCTTCTTGGCAAGCTACGTTTCAAGAATGACGATTCTGTGGAGCATGTCTCTGTGCCGAGGCTTGGCCTTGCGATCGCCGTCTTCACATTCGTGGTCTATATGATTCCGGGAATGTGGGGCGCTCCGCTGAAGGCTCTGTCCGGCTACCTCCCTCCGCTTGAGACTCAGGATTTTGTGGTTTACAATTATGCGGACACTCCGGCTGGAACGGCCACTTCGACAGGCTCAGTGACCATCGAAGCGACCGAGGAAACCGGCACATCGACAAGCTCAGTGACCGGTGTCTCCACCTACGGCCGGAAGTACGACCTCAAGATGCCGCTCGGTCTCACCGGCTACTTCACCCTGGAGGAAGGCCTCGCCGCCGCCAAGGCCCAGGGCAAACCCGTCTTCGTTGACATCACCGGCCACGGCTGCGTCAACTGCCGCGAGATGGAACAGCGCGTCTGGAGCGATCCGAGAGTCCTGAATATTCTCAGGAATGAATATGTCCTTGTGGCTCTTTATGTGGATGACAAGACCAAACTCGATGAGGCGGAATGGCTGACCACTCCGGATGGCAAGACCTTGAAGGAGATCGGTCGTGTGAACTCTTACATAGCCCGTACACGGTTCGGAGTAAACGCCCAGCCGAACTATGCCCTTCTTGACGCCGAAGGCAACCAGCTTGCCCCGGTCCGTGGCTATAATCTTTCCGTTGATGGTTTCATAGCCTTCCTCAACTCCGGCCTGAAAAAATAGCCGTGGCACTTAACGTGCTGTAAATGAATATAAAGACCGAAGTCCTGATGCCGTTACCAGCGTCAGGACTTTGGTCTTTTAATTGATTATGAGCCGCTTATCCGCCACGTATATTCATTGGTTCAGAAAGATGTTCGCTTTCCGGACAAAATTCGTTATATTTATGGCAATGCCTTACTACTGGGCAGAGTGGAGCCGCAAAATATGATAACCCCAAAATAAAACGAGACTTATGGTCCAGACTTTAATAGCCAACTCAGGAATACAGTTTTTCTCCAGAGAGATACTTCTGGATGCGAACGACGGATTCAGACAGGTCTTTTACGAATGGTTTGATGAGGAACAGGTCGAGCAGGTTCTTGAGTATGCCTACGAGATCAGGGAGACTTGACAAGGATGGTTTCGGAGCAGGCGCGAATTATTCCCGGAGGACCCTGATGACATTCGCCTTCCTGGAGATTCTGGCCAAGTACCCTGCAAACACCGATGCGAAAGCGATTCTGGACAAATGTGTCGCGATGGAACGGAAGGATTACACCGATGCCGTCGCCAGCCAAAGCGTCGCCAGTCTCGATGCGTTCATGAAGAAATATCCGGATTCCGCGTTCCGGGAGGATGTGGCCGACAGGATCGATGATCTTCCTCTCTGGCTGAAAGCCAAAGGCCAGAATACGATAGATTCCTACAAGCGGTATCTCGCCGAGTCCGGGCACCGGATCTACAAACAGGAGGCCGATGACGCCATCGCCGACCTGTCAACCTCGCAGGCTTATTTCAACGCCCTCCGTGTCAACACCATCGACGCGCTGAAGCAATTCCGCAAGGATTATCCCGCCAGTTCCTATGACAAGCGCGCCTCCAGCAAGATCGCCCGCCTGATGGCGGACAAGTT
>ENA-ORSB01002672-ORSB01002672.1-human-gut-metagenome-genome-assembly--contig:-NODE-2672-length-13789-cov-3.574559_pt1 | contig 13789 bp, 11 predicted proteins | sample MGYA00242180_ERZ509144 | MGnify/ENA primary metagenome ERZ509144 (study PRJEB26280, sample SAMEA2338661) | human gut metagenome | biome: human gut; feature: human-associated habitat; material: faeces...
GTCGGACCGCTTATAAAATATCTTCGCGGCGACAGCGTAGAAATTACAATTACAAATTTTAATGATAAAATCGAATCAAAAGTGCGAGATGTAAAATTTGACTTTGACGATTTTCGCTCATATAGAGAAAAAATTATTACTTACCTTCGCAAGCACTTTGGAGAACTTAATGCGGTTAAGAAAATTATAAACCTAGATTCTCTTAATGAAAAAGATTTAAACGAATTACAAGAAGTTTTGAATTCTTTAAAAAATCCTGTAGATGATGATGCTGAAAACTTTAACAACACACAGGAGTTGATTATCTTTATCAGAAAAATTATCGGACTGGATAAAAAAGCCATAGATGAGAAATGTGCCAAATTCTTAAATAATAACGATTTTAATAAGGAACAGCGGCAGTTAATCAACCTCATCATTGACTTTGCAATCAGAAATGGCAATGTAACAGCTGAAGATTTAGTCAACGAGCAACCATTCTGCGATATACCTATTCAAGAAATGTTTGATTTTGATATAAGGCCACTGATACAATTGGTAAACGTTTTCAATAGTCCCTTAACAGTTTCTGCTGCTGCATAGTATTATCTCCTGTTAATACAGGAGATAAAATACATGAAAACTGAATATATAAATAATGTTATAAGCGACTTGAAAGATTCGTTTAGTGCTGGTCAAATAAAAAAAATCACAAAAGCATTACAAAAATCACTAGAAAATAAAGAAATAATCGAAACTATCGAAACACAACCTAAAACAAATGAAGCTGCATTAGCTGCTTTTTTATCCGCTAAGAAGATAGAAGGTTGCTCTCTACGTTCTATTGCCTTTTATCAGGTAACTTTACAAAAAATGTTTTTTTCTATTGAGAAGCTTTATATTTTCATAAACACAGAAGACATTCGTTATTATTTATCGGAATACCAAAGTCTGCATAATGTATCTAAGGCAACAGTAGATAATATGCGAAGGATTATTTCCTCATTTTTTACGTGGCTTGAAAATGAAGATTATATTATCAAAAGTCCAGCAAGACGGATACATAAAGTAAAGCTTCCTAAGTTAGTAAAAGAGACCTTTTCCGAAGAGACAGTTGAACTAATGCGGCAGAATTGTAAAAATATCAGAGACCTTGCAATTATCGACACTCTTTTTTCAACAGGCATGCGTGTTGGAGAGTTAGTAAGGCTTAATATTACAGACATAGATTTTTCAAATAAAGAATGTCTTGTTTTAGGTAAAGGCAATAAACAGCGCAAGGTTTATTTTGATGCTAAAACCAAGATACATCTGCAACAATACCTAAAATCAAGACAAGACGAGAATAATGCTTTATTTGTAAGCTTATTAGAGCCACATGAGCGCTTAAAAATAAGCGGTGTCGAAATAACTCTAAGGAAAATAGGAAAACGTCTTAATATTAGCCATGTTCACCCACATAAATTTCGTAGGACACTTGCGACAAAGGCTATTGACAAGGGGATGCCTATTGAGCAAGTTCAGCATTTACTCGGTCATGCAAAAATTGATACAACTTTAGGATATGCTATGGTAGATGATGAAAATGTAAAAATTTCTCATAAAAAATTTTTGGGGTAACTAACTGACAAATTTCGATTTGTCGACCTGTTTTACAAACTCAGCGAAGGTATTTTCATCTTCTTTTTTAGGCTTTATAACTACATAATTGTAAAGCATTTTTGTTGTAATTTGATTAACTGATGCTGTTTGTGTTCCTGTAAGTTGCTGCTTAAAATAATCTGAAGAGAAAAACGCCTGCAGAAAATATGGATATTCACAGCGTATAACTGTCATAAAAGCACCAAAACTCATTGGCTCTTGTATTTTTGTAATTAAGCAACTTTTCCCAACCAATCGCGCAGACCCATTTCTTGAGCACATCAAAATGTCGTTTTCACGTATATATTTATCGTCGTTTATTTTTATATTAGAAACCCTAACTATATCATCTTGTAGATACAATTCATTGTCTTGAATATTACCGGATCTTAAAACAATAGTCCCTGTTGATGACACATTGGTTGGTTTATATGTTAATCCTATCGTTGCATTACATATTTCTTCTAATTTGCATAAATTGTTTTCATCTTCAAAATATTGCCCAAACATCTCGATAAATCGTGATTTTACTAATTCATCAAGAGAAAAAAGTTGTTTTTTCTTCAATACTATTAAATTTTCAATTTTTTCGAGCAGTTTTGAAATACATCTTTGCTTGTTAAGGTCAAAATTAGGTACAATGTTTTTTTTGTAATTTTTGAAATAAATATGAGGGATTGCCGCACCAGCAGATGAACAACCTAAGTTCAAGCTACGTAATAAATACATTAAATATTTTATATCAGTATTTTCTTTGGGCAAAATATACTGCATAGTTCCGAGTAGAGATGATTTTGCCGGATAAATATTTGTTCTGCCGACACCTGCACCGTCTTTAATTATGCCTACATACTCATTTTCAACTTCAAACGTATCAAGATAACCAACCAGACCAGTTGCACCAAAAACGGGATAATTACCAGTTTGAGCAACATCTTTTGCCGCAATTCCTTTTGTTTTTGCTGTGCATATATCATCAAGAATTGGCATTTTATGCTCCTTTTGCAATTTCTTCCATTAGCGAAGCAAATTGCTTCTCTAAATCGTTAATTGAAGCAATAATCTCTTTGGTTGGGCGATATACCTTTTTAACAATTTCTTTCTTTTGGTATTTATTGAGGCTCAAAACATAGTCATTATTAACAATATCCTGCTTTGTTATAAAGAAAGACTTGTCGTAAGCTGTTCTGCTTTCTTCTTTATCTAAATTATGGAAACGCTCGATAATATCCGGAATATCATTTGCATCGATGTCATTACGCTTATCATCAAGCGAATATCCGTCAGCTTCCATATTATAAAGCCAAACTTTATCGGTGCCGCCGTTACCCGTCTTATCAAAAATTATAATTGCTGTTTGTACGCCTGAATATGGCTTAAATACACCGCTCGGCATATAAATAATTGCTCTCAGACGTTGATTTTCCACTAATTCTTTACGAATAATTGTATAAGCTTTTTCATTGGTATTATTAACAACTCCGACCGGAACAATTGAAGCACAGCGACCCCCAATTTTTAAGCTTCTCAAAAATAACGCAATAAATAATAGTTCCGTTGATTTTGAAGGGCAAATGTCTTTCAATGACTTTGCTAAATCGTTAGCATCTAAAGAGCCGCTAAACGGCGGATTTGCTAAAACCAAATCATATTTATACTCATCATTATTGTCATCGGTTAAAGAGTTTTTATAAAAAATCTGTGGGTCAGATACATCGTGCAAGGTCATATTCATTGTGCCAATGCGAAGCATATCAGGGTCTGTTTCGTTACCGTAAAACATTTCAGAGTTAAACTTTCTTCTGTTTTCAGTGTCGTTCAACTCGCTTTTTTGGTGCGCATGGATATATTTTGCTGACTCCATAAGAAAGCCGGCACTACCCATGGCAGGGTCGCAAATAATTTCGCCAAGCTTAGGTTGCATAAGATTAACCATCATATTAATAATATGGCGTGGCGTGCGAAATTGTCCGTTTGTGCCGTTTACGGAAAGTTTTGCAAGCAAATATTCGTAAACATCGCCCATAATTTCTTTATTATCAAGGCTTAGCTCGTTATCGTCTAAACCTCTAATGACTTTTTCAAGAATCTTGCCACTCGGTATATCAAGCTTAGCATCGGTCATAAACCTTGCAAAAGCATTGTTTTCGCCGTTATGCATTTCTCTTATAAACTTAAAAACGTAATCCTTAACGATAGTAAACATTTTTTCGGTTGAGTAATGCACGAAATTATGCCAACGTAAATCTTCATAAGTAACGGTAATTTCATCGTTTTGGATATAAATACCTTCCTTAAATGTCGGATTCTTAACTTTGATTCCGAAAGCATTAGCATTTGCTTCTTTTTTAAGCTGTGCATCATCCAACATTTTTATGAATAAAAGGTAAGTGATCTGTGTGATATTGGTTTTGGCATCAGCCATCCCATTATCCCACATTCCCTGCCATATTGCATCAATCTTAGTTCTTGTCGTTATATCCATTATATTATCCTTTTTAATTCTGCTTATAATGCTTTTATACAAAGACGTTATTAATTTTTCAATAACATTTATTTTAATGATATAGAAAAATGACAATGAAAAACAAAATGTTGGCAACTTACAATATTTATAGATTTATTTGAGAGCTAAAACACGACAAGCTACTAATTAATTAAAAGTACGACATAAAAAATAAAAATTACAATATTAATGTCATTCCGCTTTTTTATAATCAATATTCATCTGCGTGCATAATTGTTAAAACCCTATTTGTAATAGAAGTGTTGCTCGGGTCTGGACTGTGATACAAAAAATTAATGTCGTAATAATCAATCTTCCAAAAATAAATGTCGTTTTGGAATTTGATACTTCCGAAGTCATGTTCTCCGTAAGGGTCGTTTTCTTTTGTAAAGTCATTAAACTGCTTTACGTGGTCAAATAATTCTCTTTGGGCTTTGGCAGACAGCATTTGAACTTTTTTAGTTATCATTACACGTCCACCTAAAAAGCTTTTCCTAAAATTGTCATTAAGTTCTTTTATTATCTTTTTTGTCATTACGCTCTCCTGAAATAAGTGAAGCCCCAATATAAAATTGAGGCTTCGATGATATAGCAACTGCCAAAAGGAGAAATTTGTAAGGTAAATCCTGGCAGGTGTTATATAAAAATTTTTAGCTTTGCTCGGCCATAAGGGCATTCATTTCTGCCAAAACCGTATTTCTTTGTTTAGCTGTTAAATAGTCGTTAGGGTCGATAATTTTAGGCGTAGGAATGCCAATTTCCTCTGCAACCATAATTAAAGCCCGAACGTCATCTTTTTTGTATAAGAAAAAAGCATCGCTGATAAAAAAGTTCCAGTTGCTTAGCATTGAATAGCGTTCTTCAGCTTCAAGCATTTCTAAATTGGTAACAGGTTTAATGTAAGAATTGCCCTTATACGGAACAGGAGCAAATTTTAACAGATAGGAAGCTATTCTTGCTTTACCGCTCTCACTCCATGTATTCCTGCCAGACAGTCGAATTTCAAGAATAATATTGATAAGTTCCTGCTTATCTTTATTATTAAATAAAGGCGTATAATATTTAGCGGCGTCATTATTAATTTCACAGCTAAGGACATACCAAAACAGCTTGTTAAGATTTAATTTTATTTCCTTGTTCATTGTTAGTTCCTTTCGTTTTGGATTAGTGTTTTTAATACTATTTGAAGTAAGATTATCTAAAACGGAATATCATCTTCCGATGATTCTAAATCGTCAAAAATACCATCTACCATGTTACAAAAAAATTTTACCGTTCCTGTAAAGGCTTGTTTATTTTTCGCTATTATAATCTCACATTCGTTTTCCGTTTTACGATACTTCTTTTCCCAATGTTTCATTCGATGGTCAAAATGGTTTTTTGTTTCATTTGACTTTTTTTCTGGGTATTTCATTGTCAAATAGTAAGATTCGCGGTACAAAAATAAAATTTTATCACAATAAGGGGACAGTTTAATAGCCGAATCAACATCAGATAATAGCGGGTGTTTATCGGAGCGTCTTTCCAGATTTCTGCTTAACCTGCCTAAAACTAAAATGGGAACATTGAGCTTTTGGGCTATATCCTTTAATCCTTGCAAGGTGATATAGGACAGTTGGGGGTATAATGAGTTTTTGAAAGAAAATAATAAAAACTCATCAATAACAATAAAACCGATTTTTGAACAGCCACTAATTTTTTTTATTTTATTTTTTATGGAATCCAAAGACAGGCTGGAATCATCACATATATAAAGAGGTAATTTTCCTAGTTCTTTACCAATATTTGCTACCGTTGCAAATTCTTCATAAGATTTGCTTCCATATTTGTATGTATGTAAATCAAACCAATTTGTACCGGTAATTTTTTCAGCGATAATCCGCTGGAGCTGACACAAAGTAAAAGACGGAGCTTCTGAACTAAAATACAGAACACATTTATTATCCATGTTCATGTTATCCTCTTTCAAAAATGATTGTGCTACTTTATAAGAAAGATTCATTGCAAAAGATGTTTTACCCATGCAGGGACGTGAGGCGAGTAAAATAATTTCTCCTCCTCTTAAACCTTGTAATTTGTTGTCTAGAGTCTTTATTTCTGTAGAAAGTCCTATAATTTTATCAGGATTTTGATATTTATAATCCAACCTTTCTAAATAAGATTGGATTATTGCAGAAATATGTTCCGAACAATTTTTTTTATCATAACTCTTCAAAATTTTCTGTTCTACCCTTTTAAGACCTAACATCCATTTATTCAAAAACATTACTTTTACCCCGTTTCGTTTTTTTCATTGCTTTTGACGATATAAAGTAATAGCGACAAAATCTGACGGGGATTTTATAAGATACTTTTAAAAATCATAAAAGGGGATTTTTATAGAAAATATAGTATGTAAGCTATTTAGTCCGCACACACAAGGCTTACCTTGATATAACTTCTTTTATTTTATATATTTGAACAGCACGACATATTTTGTCGGGGGATAAGTACATATAATAAAATGCATCTATTACGAAACAAGGAGTTTGCCGTATGTTAGGTTCAATTATTGGCGATATTGTCGGGTCACGATTTGAGTGGGATAATATCAAGACCAAAAATTTCAAATTATTTACGCGAAAGAATCAGTATACAGACGATAGTGTTATGACTCTGGCTATAGCTCAAGCTATAATGTCATCAACGACATCTTTTGATGATTTAAGTTCTAATGCTATAAAAGAAATGCAAAATTTAGGGCGTAATGATGCAGATAGAGGCTATGGATATCATTTTCAGCAATGGTTATTTGATGATAACCCACAGCCCTATAATAGTTGGGGAAATGGTGCTGCAATGAGAGTTAGCCCATGTGGACTGTGGGCAAGAAATTTGCAAGAAGCAGAGGATTTGGCAATTACGGTTACAAAGGTTTCTCATAATCATGAAGAAGAAATCAAAGGAGCTGTTGTTGCCGCTGGATGTACTTTTTAGCCAAAAACGGACATTCTAAAGATTGTATAAGGGATTATGCAAATAAATTCTATGATGTTAATTTTTACCTTGATGACATTAGGGATAGTTATAAATTTGATGTTTCCTGTCAAGGTAGCGTACCTCAAGCAATTGTTGCCTTTTTGGAAGCAAAAGATTTTGAAGATGCCATTCGCGGTGCTGTTTCAATTGGCGGAGATAGTGACACAATAGCAGCCATTACCGGTGGTATTGCAGAAGCTTATTATGGGATTCCCGAGGAAATAAAAAACGAAGCATTGCAATATCTTCCGAATATCTACAAAAAAATATTGCAGTTATTTTATAATAAAATTGAGAACAGAATATAACTTGGTTAATCATTTCTTTGCGAGCTTCTCATAAACTTTGCTGTATTTTTTCATAGATTTTTTACGAATTTTATAGCATCATTTGTAGGAATAAACTTAGTTTCATTTTTATTTCTACTTCTACTTATAGTCTTAAATATACGACGTATGATTTTCAACATTTTATTTCTCCTTTCTTTTTAGAAAATGAGCAGCTGAAATTTTTCCTCTTTTTTTACCTTTGAAATACATTTATCCCCCATCATTTTTTGACGATATAATACATGCCCGACAAATCTGCCGAGGATTTTTATAAAAATATATTTTTAAAATTTAGAATATTTAGGATAATTAGCTTTATAGGTAATATAAAAAAAATTAGTCTGCTTCAATTACGGATATGGCTTCTTGAAATTTTTTCGGAGCCAAGTGCATATATCTCATCGTCATTTTTATATCAGAATGCCCCATTAGTTCTTTTATTGTATATACATCAACTCCCCCCATAGCTAGCCTACTTGCAAATGTATGCCTTAAAGTGTGAAATACAACTTTATTTCGCGTGTCCGTAATGTTATCATTAAAGCCAAGCTTTGCAACAACTCTATCAAATTGATTTGAAATTTCTTTTATTTTTTCTCCTTTTGTGTTTGTGAAGACATAAGAAGAAACAGCTACCGTATTTTTCCGTTGAATAAGCATTTCATATACTTTATTGGTCATATTAGCGTATCTATTAATAATACCTTTAGGATCTCTTATGGATAGGGTTTTGGTTTCAAAATTAACGTCCATCCACTCTAGCGAGAAAATTTCATTTGCCCGCAGTCCTGTATCTAAAGACAATAAACATATATCATGCAAAGGAGAATTTGTCATTAGTGCAAGAGTGTCTAGAAGTTCCTGGATTTCCTCTTTACTTAAGAAACGAATACGACGATTATCTTTTTTTATTCTTTTTACTTTAGAAGCTGGATTTGTATTTAAAAATTTTCCGGCATTTATGCCACTATTAAATACTTGTCGTATTACATCTAAAATATGATTAACGGTAGCCGGAGCTAGGCATTTTTCTTCTCCATTTGCTCGTAAAGCCGGAGAAAATAAGTAGTCTTTTAGTCTCTCGATATCTGCGGGAGTAATCTCATATATTTTTAAAGCGCCGATTTTTGGAAAAATATATTTTTTGTATAAGGATTTTTCATTAACCTGTGTTTTCTGTATCTTTTTTGATAAGTAAATCGGTTCATAAATATTATCCCATAATTCAGAAAAAGTGATGTTTCTTTCTTTTTCTGCAGCTTCTTCTGCTTCTTTTGCTTTTCTTTCCTGATTTGCCAATTCATATTTTTCTTTTAGGCTTTTGTATCCTGTACCATTTTTTATGTTTTGTTTTATAGCACAAACCGCTTCAAAAGCTTTCAGCTCAGTATATCCTTGACTTTCCCAACCAAAACCTTCGTTTTTAGTTTTCCCGTCAAATTTATAACGTATCATAAAATAACGGTCTTTACGGATTCCATTTCTTCTGGATGCATGTTCCCTATAGCGAACACCTGTATATTTTGACGGAAAATATTTTTCAGCCATTTGTGCCACTCCTGTGCCATTTTTTTGCAATAAAAAAAGTGATTTTCTGTTACATTATGGAATACATCTTATAATAAAAAATAAGCAAAATCAATATATTTATTGCATATCGCTGATGATTTGTGATATTAAATTATCTATATAATAATACGCTCATAACCTGAAGGTCGTTGGTTCAAATCCTTCCCCCGCAACCATTTAGAAAAGAGGAAGTTTATACTTCCTCTTTTTTTGTATCTGCGGTATTTTGCAAAATTAAAGAAGCTACGGGATTCATTTTTTATTTTGACAGTGCGCCGGAACTACAAATCCGGTTAGTTAATTATATCCGGAATTTCAGTTAATTATATTTTACGGTATGGCATCAGGCTACTTTTGCTTTTTCGTCCGCAGCAGGAAGATACCCTTTGCCCTCAGCGGCAATACGCGCTGCATCCGGATATTCCAGAGTTTCCATCCGCCTCAAAAAGGCGGACAGCCAGGCTGAGTCCAAAGTCGTGTCATAAGGCCGGGAAAGGCGAAAATACGTTGCAGTATAAAAACGCCACCAACGGACGGCAAACTCCATACTGTCCCGCAGAAGACCGACAGCTGGCGAATTTGCTTCCGCACCGGATTCCGAAAGCGCAGACGCAATGGGACGGAAAATCCCGTTACAAACCTTGTCAAAATAATGATGCGGAACGAGCGTCAGCTGCCAACAGTCGGCGGCCCGGCTTTCCCTGTCATATACCTCCGGCGGCAGGGGCTGCTTATAAAGAGGAGTGGCAAAACCTTCCGGCGTTTTTTCCACGGGGTAAAGCGAGGCGCCGTTCCGGCGGTAAGCTTCCATATCCGGCGGACAGGCAAGCGACCGTACGACTTCCTGCATGGTTTCCAGTTCCTGCAGCAGATGTTTACGGTCGGGATGCAAAATATCCAAAAGAGGATTCAGACAATCGCGTTTCAAATGATACAGCTTTTCGGAAAACGATTGCAGGAGAAAATACTTGTTCAGCTGATAATTAAAAGAGATGCCGAAATACGGAATAACACAACATCCGCGGCAGGTTTCCAATGTGCCGGACGAAAGGGCACTGCGGCGAAAAGCGGCACTGTCCAAAGCTGCGTTCAAATCTTTGTTCCAGGCGACGTTTTCGCTTACGGCGTGATAGCACGGCAGCACCAGGCTGCCGTCGGGCGCAAAAGTCAGCGTATGGCGGTTGGCCGAACAAGGCGGCAGCTGCGACGGAGAAGAAGTTCGGAAAAATTCCATAAAATGCAGCAAAACAACCGTGTACGCATCAAAAATCCGGTTGACTATATCGGAAATATATGCCGAAATACGGTAAGTTCCGCCCTTGTCCATATAGGGAAACATCGGGCTCAGGTAAATCAGGGCATGATGCCGCTGCGCATAAGATATCATATTGTCAAGCTCATTTATATTGCCGTCGGTAACGACAGTCATTATTTTCGGCGCCCGCACGGAAGCAATTTCGGCAACCGTCTTTTTGACATTTTCACAGGCATCTATACCGCGTATCTGCCTGTATGCAGCACTATTGAGCGTATCCAGCGACGTATTGAACTTATCGGCGGCGAATGCCACTTCAAGCATTTTGTGTTTAGAGGCAGAGGCAATGCAGTTTGAGGTTACCTCGGTTTTTATGCCCAGCTTTTTGGCATATTCAATGACTTCTGCCAAATGCGGATACAGCGTTGGTTCGCCGCCGGTAAAATCTATGTAGCGGACGCCGTGTTCCCGGCATTGTTTCACCAAGAGGCAGGCATCTTCCGCGGACAGCTCGGGCACGTTTTTGAAGGCGGGATTCTGCCAGACGTTGCAATAGCTGCAGCGCGAATTGCAGCGATAAGTAACATAAAAACGCGCACAATAGAAATTCTGACCGTTCATCTTTTATCCTTTCTTTGTAACCTGTTCAATACTCCGGCGCAAAATCGCCATCCCCTCTTCCAAATCAGCGGCGGCAACGTTCAACGGCGGTGCCAGACGAAGAATGTGCCCGCTCAAAATAGCCTCCAGCCCGTTCTGCCGCGCCCGGAAAAAGACTTCCCGCGCCAAAGCGGCGTCCGGTTCCTTTCCGCTACGGCTTTTGACAAATTCCACGGCGCCCATCAGACCTGCCGAACGAACATCGCCGACGGACGGAAACATTGCAGCAAGGCGTTCCAATTCTTCGCGAAGCATGACGCCGCTGCGGCGGACACGAACGAAAATTTCCCCTTTCTTCAATTCCTCCAGAACGGCAGATGCAACCGCAAGATTTACGGGATGGGCGGCAAAAGTCGAAGACCTCTCGCCGGGGCGGACGGCATAATGGTTTTCGGTGATGTATTCCCGTTCACACAAAACCGAAAGCGGACGCCCGTTTGCCAATCCTTTAGTCAGCGATACAATGTCAGGGCATATTCCCCACAGCCCGTAACTGGCGAGAAAATACCCGGTGCGCCCGCCGCCGGTCAAAACTTCGTCGGCAAACATAATTATTCCGTTTTCCCGGCAAAAATCAGCAAATCCCGTCATAAATTCCCGGGGCGGAACAACAACGGCGGCTCCCTGCACGGGTTCAAAAATCACGGCTTTGGCGCGGCGTTCTTTCAGTTTTGCAATAACTTCGCCCAGACAATGCAGACCGCAGGTTTGGCGTTCTTTATGCCACGGACAGCGGTAACAATGCGGATAGTCCACCTGAAAATTGTCAAACAGCGCCGCATGCGCGGTTTCGTTTATTGTCAGCTTGGTTCCCATCGTCTTGCCGTGAAAACCGCCTCGAAACGCCGCTATCGGAATGCGCTGCTTGTCGAAATAATTAATAATGTCGCTCAAGCCGCGGTCTACTGCATAACCTCCGTCATTATACGGGATAAGCTTATAATCCGGCAACGGCAGCAACGGTGCCAGTTCTTCATAAAAATGGCATTCTGCCTCCGTCCGCCGGCCGTGAACGTTATCCATCAGCCCGGCAGCCCTAATTTCGGCGGCTACAAACGGCGGATAACAATGGCCGAAGCTGTTGGTAAATATTCCCGACGTAAAATCCAGATATGTTTTGCCGTCCGCATCGGTAAAGCGGCTTCCCGATGCCGATGCAACGACGATGTCTTCATCCGTACAATATCCCTGCGGCGTACGGGCACGAATGCGGGCGATGATGCCCCTATTTCCAATTCCATCCATATTCTTTCCCCTGTTCATGCGAAAACGGTATACGGGCATAGGCGAATGCAAGCTTTTTCAGCCACTGCCGGATTTCTTCCGAAATATCGTCCAGCGAAGACAACCGCCAGCGCCACGATTTGGCATAATCCCGGCCATGGGCGATGCGCCCGCGGTTATCCAAGCCGAGAATGTCCGGCAGCGGAATAATCACTTTTTCGGCGGCGGAGCGATACAATTCTTCAATACAGCGTTTTTGGAGGTCGTCCTGCGGCGACGCCTGCAGGTAATAGCGCAGATACGGCAGATATTTCGCTTCCAGCCCCTGCAAATAGGAAGCAAAGGCAGGATTATCATGCGTTCCGGTATAAGCGACGGACTTGTGCGGATAATAAAACGGCAAATGGATGGTTTCGGTACCGTAGCCGTTTGCAAAACCGAACTGAAGAACCCTGGTGCCCGCCCAGTGGTATTTGGTAAACAAACGATATGCACGTTCGGGAACGCTGCCCAAATCCTCGGCAATCAGTTCCACGCCGCAGGATTTCGCCAGCCGGGTCAGTTTTGGGATAAATACGTCGTTTTCGGCATCAGGGCCGTCATACCAGCGTTCGCCGACGCGCCCCAGACCGTAATAGCGTACAAAACCAATCGCATGGTCGATGCGGATAACATCATACAAACCGGCATAAAAGCGAAAACGCTCCAGGTGCCAGCGGAATTTGTCCGCAGCGGCGGCCGGCCAATCGTAGCACGGCATATCCCAGCTGCGGGTATGGGAGGCGAAACAGTCTCCCGGCACACCTGCCGACAAGGTCACGGACGCATCTTCCGGATTGACGGCAAAAATATTTCGGCGGCTCCAGACGTCGGCACTGTCGTAAGCAACGTAAAAAGGCAAATCGCCGATTATTTTTATGCCGTTTCGTCCCGCATACTCTTTCAACTGATGCCACTGGCAAAAAAATTCGTACTGAACAAACTGCCAGAACAAAATGGAAACCGCCAGGCGGCGGCGATAACCGCGCAGTACTTCCGGCCGACGGAAAGCCGCCCCTTCTTCCCATTCGTTCCAGGGTTTCCAGCCGAAGTGTTCCTTTAACGCCATAAACAGGGCGTAATCGGAAAGCCAGACGGCATTTTTGCGGCGGAAAGCCAAAAATCCGGAATCACTTTTACCGCCGCGGGCACAAAACCTGTCGAACGCCAAACGCAAAAGCTTAAACCTTGCCGCAAACAGCCTGCCATAATCAATATCAGCCGAATTTGCACCAAAGTCATACTGTTCCGCTTCCCCCGGCAAGAGCAAACCGTCTTTTTCCAGCATATCCGGCGCAATAAAATACGGGTTTCCGGCAAAAGCGCTGAGGGTTTTATACGGGCTGTTGCAGTAGCCGGTCTGCCCGTGAGGCAAAACCTCCCACAGCGTTTGCCCGGCTTCCCGCAGCATATCGACAAACCGGTACGCCCCCTCTCCCATATCGCCGATGCCATACGGCGACGGCAGGCTGAAGACCGGCAGCAAAATCCCGGCGGAACGGTTGTAGCTGTCTCCGTTGATATATTTTTCCGCATGTTTCATTTTATTCTCCTCGTTTTCCTGAATAT
>ENA-ORSB01002694-ORSB01002694.1-human-gut-metagenome-genome-assembly--contig:-NODE-2694-length-13700-cov-3.458263_pt1 | contig 13700 bp, 11 predicted proteins | sample MGYA00242180_ERZ509144 | MGnify/ENA primary metagenome ERZ509144 (study PRJEB26280, sample SAMEA2338661) | human gut metagenome | biome: human gut; feature: human-associated habitat; material: faeces...
TCTTGATCGCATTTGTGCTTGCTGCCTCTATCGACTGTCTGACTGCTTCCACTTTACCTTCAATCACCAATGTAACCAATCTGCCACCCAGCTTGCGCTCCCAGGTTGCCAGCGATACATCTGCCGCTTTACACATGATGTCAAGTGCATCTGTTGCAGCTACAACACCCGTGATCTCCATGAATCCATATGCATTACCCATGTCGATTCTCCTTTAATCTGTCCGGCAGTTCTCATCTGACGGACAGCACGTTCTTATTTCTTAGCCTTTGAATTTTGGAAGGATTTTTTCAACATCGCTGTGTGGTCTTGGGATTACATGTGTAGCTACTAATTCGCCAAGTTTGCTTGCTGCTGATGTTCCAGCTTCTACAGCAGCTTTAACAGCTCCTACGTCTCCACGTACCATAACTGTTACTAATCCGGATCCGATTTTCTCTGTTCCTACCAAAGCTACCTCAGCTGCTTTTGTCATTGCATCTGCTGCTTCGATTGCTGCTGTAAGTCCTCTTGTTTCTACCATTCCTAATGCAAGCTGTGCCATTGCCATTGTAATATCCTCCTAAATTTCTTCGACTTCTTCGTCTGTTACTTTGTGTGGTGTTCCTTTATCAAATGCGTTAAGCTTAAGCATCTTCTCAGTGTCCTCAGTCGGTCTTGAGATCTTATACTTTGTGACAATTCCTGTCATTGACTCTGCTTTCGCTGTAGCAGCCTCAAGTGCTGCCTCCACATCTGCAACCTGTCCGCGGAACTTGACCATTACGATCAACGGTACAGGCAATTCGTCTGCATTCGCAGGTTTATTTTTATCGAAGTTCTCCAGTCTTACATTTCCTGCTTTACATCCGGCGTCAGCCGCTGCAAATGCCGTTGCAAGTCCAAATACTTCCAGCATACCTACTGCTTCCATACTCTCTCACCTTATTTGTTGATGATTGCAATCTTAAGACCTTTCATAGCCAGGTTTGTCTGGTGAGCCTCATTGATCTGCTCGAGCGGGAACTCGTGTGTGATCAGATCATCCATCGGAAGTCCGATTGCTTTTGCTCTCTTAAGGAAATCAAATGTAGTTGCATAATCTCTCAGAGTGTATACCCATGAGCCAACCAGTGTGATCTCTTTTGAGCAAAGATCGAAGTGTGGGTTGATTGTTGCATCTCCACCATTGATAAAGAATCCAAGCTCACAAAGTCCACCACCATTGCGGATGAATTTGTAAATGTTTGCATGAGCGATCGGTGATCCTGTACACTGGAATGCGAAGTCAGCAGCATGTCCGCCGAATGCATCTTTTACTCCCTGTGCAAGTGCATCGATTCCCTGGAAATCTTTGAAGTTAACTGACTTCTCAGCTCCCATTCTCTTAGCAAAGTCAAGTCTCTTCTGCTCTCCGTCTACAGCTACGATATTCTCAATACCCATTGTACGAAGAACTGCGATACAGATCAGTCCGATCGGTCCACATCCCTGAACAACAACTCTACTGTTGAATCTTAAGATTCCTGTTGTCTTAGCTCTTTCTACTGCATGTACAAGTACTGCACATGGCTCGATCAGTACACGGGATTTCAGATCCAGATCACTTACGTTGAATACTGTAGATCCCTCACGGATCAGGATGTAATCTGAGAACCATCCATTCAGATGAACATCATCGTCCGGAAGAAGTCCGTATACATCAGCTCCGCCTACGTTCTGTTTGTTGAGGTCGTACATTGTGATCTCCGGATCATCCTTGAAGATCATACATGTAACAACTTTATCTCCAAGATTCAGAGCTTTTCCAGCGCTGTCAACTTTAACGTTTTTACCCATCTTAACGATCTCACCTGTTCCCTCATGTCCGAGTACTACAGGAATAAGGCTGAATGGGTCTCTCTTGAATTCGTGAGCGTCTGTTCCACAAACACCACATCCTTCAACTTTAACAAGAATATCTCCGTCACCAACTTCCGGCATCGGATACTCTTTGATCTCAAAATGCTCAAGTGCTGTAAGCATAGCTACATGAGCTGTCTTTGGAATTTCATTTCCTGCTGCTTTCTGTGCCGGAGCTGCTTCTGGAACTTTCTTTTCCAGCATGCTCTCAAGTACCTGTTTTACAACAGCTTCTACATTAGCAGAATTCATTTCCATTGTCTATACCTCCGTTATCTTATACATAAGCTGTCTGTCATTACGCAACGTCTTCTCTTTGTGAAGCTGCTTGCGCTTGTAAGTCCTTCACCAGTTCTGCTGGCAATTGTAAATGTACAGAAGCCTTCGCCTCCGAATCCAAGTGCCGCATAGGATGGTCCGTTCTTAACAAGAATTGCTGTGTCAATTGCTTTTGCATATTTTGTAATACGATCTACATTCTTGGAATGAATGTGAGCGGAATGTCTGTTACCATGCTCAAGCCATACAGCCTGCTCTACAGCATCGTCGAAATCTTTCGCTCTTACTACACCAAGAATTGGCATCATAAGCTCTGTTGCAATCAGTGGGTGTTCCTTTGGTCCTTCAAATGTAATACATCTGATATTGTCCGGAACTGTAACTCCGATCATTCCAAGCAGTGTCTTTGCATCACGTCCAACACATTTTCTGTTCAGCTTTCCGCCTGCAAGAACTACATTTGTCAGTGCATCCTGCTCTTCCTTGGAAGCCAGGTAGCATCCCTGCTCATTTACCATGTAGTGCATCAGTTCATCAACGATAGAATCAACTGCAACAATCTCTTTTTCTGCGATACACGGAAGGTTGTTATCAAATGTACATCCGTTTACAATGTCCTCAGCTGCCTTACGGATATCTGCTGTCTCATCAACGAGTGCCGGTGGGTTACCTGCTCCAGCTCCGATTCCTCTTCTTCCTGAAGAAAGAACTGCTGTAACAACTCCCGGACCTCCTGTTGCAGCAATCAGCTGAATTGCAGGATGTTTCATCATGATGTTACTTGTCTCAAGTGTCGGATGCTCTACTGTACAAGCAATGTTGTCCGGTCCACCAACCTCAACAGATGCTTCGTTCAGAAGATTAACTGCGTAGATTGATGTTTTGATTGCTGCCGGATGTGGGTTGAATACTACTGTATTTCCACCTGCGAACATTCCGATTGTGTTACAGAGAACTGTCTCACTTGGGTTTGTACAAGGTGTGATCGCTCCGATTACTCCGAACGGTCCCATCTCGATCAATGTAAGACCTCTGTCTCCTGACCATGCCTGTGTAGTGATATCCTCTGTTCCCGGAGTCTTCTCAGCTACCAGCTGGTGTTTTAAAATTTTATGTCCGACATTTCCCATGCCAGTCTCCTGAACTCCCATACGGGCCAGGATTTCTGCATTCTCCATGATCTTTTTACGGATGTTGGAGATAACTTTCTCTCTGTGATCCAGTGACATCTCAGCCACGATCTTCTGGGACGCTTTCGCTGCCTCAATGGCCTCGTTCATATTCTTGAATACACCGCGGTCTCCCTGTACATCAGAAGCGATCTGCATCTTTGCAAGAACGTCCTGTACAATGTCCTGAACCATCTGTTCATTTATAGACACTCTAATACCTCCTTGAAGACTTGTTTTCCGTAAGCTGCGATTGCTGTGTCCTGCTCAGCAGTTCCGCCGCTGACACCAAGTGCACCGACGATCTTACCATCAGCTTCGAGTACCTCTCCGCCTCCGAAGATCACGATCTTACCATCATTCGTAAACTGAATTCCGTATAATGGCTGTCCCGGCTGACTCAACTGACTCAACTCTGCTGTGGACATCTTAAGGCTCGCGGAAGTATATGTCTTGTTTAATGCAATGTCAAAGCTCGCTATGTAGGCGTCATCCATACACTGGACGGCTACAGGTCTACCTGCCTTGTCGGAAACTGCTACAACCGCATTCACACCCACACGTGCCGCTTCTGCCTTAACTTTTTCAATCAAGGCATTGGCAAGTTTCAATGTCATCTGATGCTTTTTGCATTGACAGACATGTTTGTGTGTATGTTGTGGAGCTGCTTCCTTCATCTGATCCAGCACAGCCTGAACTGCACTGGTAATTTCCTGCTCATTCATAGCATTGCTCCTTTACTAATCTGTCAGATTACCTTCCCAGCTGTTCCATAACTTTCTTTGTGATAGAAGCTACAAGATCAGCATCTGTTCCTTCTGGAGCTGCTGCTGAAGATCCGCCACAGTTTCCACCGCATGAATGGCAGCTTGGCTTACCAGCTTTAGCGTTCGGGCAAAGGTTTGCCGGGTGTTTTCCTGGAAGTCCCATCTGTCTTCTCAGTTCGTACAGTCTCTGAACCTGCTCATCGTTCAGTTCCTGAGGTCCGCCAATCTGCATGGACTGCCATAACAGACGTGCGTAGAACTCAAGAGACTCCATCTTGTGGTATGCGCTCAGAAGGCTGTCTGAGTAAGCAAGTGCTCCGTGGTTCTCAAGAAGAACTGCATCAAAGTGCTGAAGGTATGGCTCGACAGCGTCCGGAATCTCCATTGTAGAAGGTGTACCGTATTTAGCGATTGGAACACATCCAAGAGCGATAACTGCTTCTGGCATGATTGGCTGTGTAAGCGGAATACCAGCGATAGCGAATGTTGTAGCGTACAGTGGATGAGCATGTACTACAGACTGAACGTCTGGTCTCTCTCTGTACACACGCATGTGCATCTTAATTTCTGAAGATGGTCTGAATCCTTTGTTTGCCTGAAGAACATTACCATTCTCATCTACTTTACAGATGTACTCTGGTGTCATGAATCCTTTGCTGACACCTGTTGGTGTACACAGGAACTCATGGTCGTTCAGTTTTACAGAAAAGTTTCCGTCATTAGCTGCAACCATTCCACGGTTGTAAACTCTTCTTCCGATTTCACACATTTCTTTTTTGATTTCGTATTCGTTTTGCATTTTTTCTCCTCCTTGGAATCGTGTCAAAACTTTTGTTTTGTGTTGTTTCTTAACTTATTTTACCACACAATCCCACATTAGTCAATTTGAACAGCCGTTGTTTTTGTTGTTTCTTGTGATTATTTTCACTATTTTCTCTGTTTTCGACTTCGTGTAGATTATCTGATTGTGTTTTTTATTTTTAACCACCGATCCGGCACTCTACACCGGAAACTTCTTCTGCTACTTTCAGAAGTCGTTCCATCTTTTCATTTGTCGGTGGTTTTACATCCCCCATCAGGTATGGGCGGTTCAGTCCGTCATATTTATCCTGTCCCAGCCTGTGGTAAGGCAGAAGATGCATTCTTCTTACATTGCCAAGTTTGCGGACATATGCGGCAATATCACGGATTTCTATCTCTGTATCATTGAATCCCGGGATTACCGGAACACGGATGCTCAACTCTGTCATATGAGAGTCTGCAATCTTCTTTGCATTCTCTAACATCAGTTCATTCGAGCGTCCTGTAAATTCTTTATGTTTCTCTGGATTCATGTGTTTGATATCCAGCAGATACTGGTCTAAATATGGAAGAATCTCTTCGATTGTGCTGTATGGTGCGCATCCCATACTTTCCATCGCAGTTGTGATTCCTGACTCTTTCGCTGCCCGCAGAAGGTCTCTTGCGAACTTCGGCTGGCAAAGGCTTTCGCCTCCGGAAAGTGTAAGTCCGCCTCCGGTTCTTCTATAATAAGTACGGTCTTTTTCTACCGTCTTCATCACTTCCGCAACCGTTGTGTCCTCACCGATCACTTTTGGTTCTCCCTGCACCATCATTGTCTCGATCTCGTAGTGCTGCGATTCCGGATTACAGCACCAGCGGCATCTGAGCACGCACCCCTTCAGGAACACGATGGTTCGAATTCCATTCCCATCATGGATGGAATACCGCTGGATATCGAAGATTCTTCCTTTGGTCTTCAGATATTCTTCCATGCTGTCTCCCTCTTATTCTTAAAATCCCTGCTCTGTTCTGCGGATGATATCATCCTGCAGTGACTTGGACAATGTCGTAAACAGTGCACTATATCCAGCTACACGTACAACCAGATGTTTGTACTGTTCCGGATGCTCCTGTGCATCCAGAAGTGTTTCACGGCTGACAACGTTAAACTGCATGTGGCTTCCCTTCTGATCAAAGTATGACTGGATCAGTCCTACAAACTTCTCAAGTCCTTCTCTTCCACTCAGTGCAGACGGATGAAACTTCTGATTGAACAGTGTTCCATTCGAAGCAATAAAGTGATCCAGTCTGGAAACGGAGTTTGCAGCTGCTGTCGGTCCGTTCACATCCTTACCGGCTGATGGCGATACTCCATCGGCTACCGGCATATGTGCCAGACGTCCGTCCGGTGTAGCTCCTGTCTGTCCGCCAAGCGGTACATTCGCTGATACTGGATATAATCCCGCCTGGAACATACCTCCACGTGGATTTTTGTATTTCTCCAGTGGTTTTGTATAAGTATAGGCAACGTCTCTTGCAAATGCATCAACCTCCGGAATATCATTTCCGAACTTCGGCACTGCATCAATCAGCTTGAGGATTCTCTCACCATTCGCCTTCACCTGCTCTGATTCTGTCGCTGCAACAACAGTCTTCAGGATTGCCGCAACTTCTTTCTCGCCTACCGGCTGTCCGGCAGACTTCATAGCAGAAGCCACTTCTGATACCATCTCTGCAACATCATCACTTCTCAGACCTTTTCCATAGTTTGTACTAAGAGCCATCTTCAGGTCATGCATTGTAATCTTGTTCTCGTCATAAACGAGTTTCTTTACTGCGTAAAGTGCATCTGCCATGTTGGCAACACCGAATCCCTGCGGACCTGTAAAGTTATATACAGCTCCTCCCTGTTCCAGTGTCTTTCCTCTCTTGATACAGTCATCGACCATACTTGCCAAGAACGGAAGCGGTGCTCTCTCTGCGTGTGCCATATCAATAGCATTGTCAGCATTAACAAGTAGTGCGATTGCATAATCCATCTGTGCTTTATAAGCATCATAGAATTCATCAAATGTCTTCATATCCTCAACATTACCTGTCTTTGGACCAATCTGTACACCCTTGTCCACACCATTTGAAAATACCAGTTCCAGCGGACGACACATATTGAAGAATGCTGCATCATGCCATCCGTTCGTCTTACCAGACTTCTGTGGTTCTACACATCCGATGATATTGTAGTCTCTCGCATCCTGTAAAGTCAGTCCACGGCTCTCCAGTGACGGGATAATAACCTCATCATTATAATACGCCGGGAGTCCGATTCCTGTTCTTGTAAGTTCTGCTGCATAAATCAGGAATTCATGTGGTGATCCATTCCAAACTCTTACAGAAAGAGAAGGCATTGGAAGGAATACATGCATAGATGATGTAATACACATAAATGAAAGATCATTCGTAACATCTATGCCCTCTTCATTCTGTCCTCCTGCGATCAGGTTCTGGAACAGACTGTAACCTGCGAATCCTTCTGCTGAAGCCGCATCACGACACTTGTTCAGGTCATTTAATTTAACCCAGATACAATCCAACAGTTCCTGTGCAAACTCTCTTGTGATCTTTCCGCTGTCGAGATCCTTCTTATAATAAGGATACATATACTGGTCGAATCTTCCAGGGGAGATTGAATGTCCACTGGACTCGATCTGTAACAGCTGCTGTACAAACCAGAAGGACTGACAAGCTTCATAGAATCCTGTCGCACCCTTCTCCGGTACATTCGCACAATTCTGTGCAATGATAAGAAGTTCTTTCTTTCTTACCGGATCAGAACATTTCTCAGCCATCTCAAGTGCAAGCTTTGCATAACGGCGGGCATATGTGATTGCTGCATCACAGCTGATCATCACTGCCTCAAGGAAACGTGATTTTGTCTGATAGTTACCATCACTGACCTTCATAGAAGCAAGCTCATCTTCTGCTTTCTTGCGGATTCCGGAAAATCCGATCTCGAGAACTTCACCATACTTAACTGTCACATGTCCTACACCATTATAGAAATAGTTTCCAGGTGTAAAGATATTGTGTTCAATGTCAAGTAATGTCTCCGGCTCCATGTATGCTGTAGCCAGGTCACTTGTTGTACGGCCTTTCCAGTAAGCATTCGCCTCTTTCAGTTCCTTCTTCGTCTGCTCAGAGATGTAGAACGGATCAGCACTTCTTGTTTCAACTGTATCAAACTCTGCCTCCAGCCACTCGTAAGAGAACTCCGGAAATGTCTGGCATCCTCTTGGGGCAAGTGTGCTGCTTCCAACAACAAGTTCCAAGTCACGGATCGTGATCGGAATATTCTCCAAAATATGCTGGAACGCTTTTGCTCTACGGATGATCATTGGTTCATTCTCAGTCTGTTTGTACGACTCCGTAATCAGTACCGCTCTCGCCGACTCAATCTCAGGCATCTTCGCATACAGGTTTTCTACCAGTTTTGGAATTCTGTCCGACTTCGGGATGGGAGTACTGTCATAAGTATAAAGTCCCATTTTGCTCTTAAACTCCTTTCTTCCAATATTAACATTTATTATACTTTATTTATCCCCCAAAGTCAATCAAAACACAATACATCCCACATTATATTTCTGTAAAGTTACAATAAATCCCAATACGGTTCATGTTGTGTTTTATTTGTTTTTTCTTTACGTTTCACCTCGAATTTATTGACATTTTACTTAAAATACCGCATACTTAAGGTATATATGCGGCATGGCGAATGAATCAACACAATGTCTGCCGCGTGAACGATTAGAAAGAAGGGTTGGATTATATGGCTTCTTATGAATTTGATATCCACACACATTCCATCGCCAGCGGGCACGGAACCTGTGCGACCATGACTGATATGGCAAAAGCTGCCAATGCAGCCGGGCTTAAGATGCTTGGAATTTCCGATCATGGTCCGAAAACGCTTGGTGGCGGACGCATTTCTTATTTCCGCAGCCTTGCATTTGCACAACCAAAGCGTCTCGGTGTTAGAATGCTTTACGGTGCAGAGGTAAATATTCTGGATCAGGAAGGAAAACTGGATCTTGATGATGAAATTTTAGAGTCTCTGGATTATGTTATAGCAAGTATGCATCGTCCAATTTTTAAATCCGGAACAGCAGATGAAAACACCCGTGCTTATATCAAGACTATGGAGAATCCTAATGTTAATATCATCGGTCATTGCGATGACGAAAAATTCCCTGTAGATTATTTTGCGCTTTTCCGTGCTGCAATGGAGAACCATGTTCTGCTTGAGATCAATAACAGTTCTTTAAGTCCGGATGGATATCGTGGGAATACGACCTACGCTGATCTCTTAATATTGAATCTGTCCAAGCACTTTAATTATCCGGTTCTGTTCTCCAGTGACAGCCACGGCACCGAACATGTTGGAGATTTCCAGTATGCCGAGGCTTTGGCTCGAAAAGCTGACATTCCGGAGGATCTTATCCTGAATTACTCTGTGCGTAAATTCATGGGATTTTTAGGTGAGAGATAATACTATAATATAGAAGGAATACTTACAATGGGAAAATGTCTTTTCTTTGATGCAGATGGAACAATTTTAGATATTGTAAAAGGAACACCAGAAGATACAAAACTTGCACTTCAACAGCTGAGAAAAAACGGACATAAGACTTTCATCTGTACCGGTCGTTCAAACGCTTTTGTTCCTGAATATCTTATGAAGGAGATTGGATTCGATGGACTTATCGCCAATCTTGGAGCATATATCGAATATAATGGAAAACGGGTATTAGAACGTGAGATGCCAACCGATCTGGCATGGAAGACCGTAGAGATCATTAAGGCAAACGGTTTTATCCCTGTACTGGAAGGCAATGATTATATGTACTATAATCTGGATGAATATACAAGTGACATAGACTGGTTTGCTGACCTGATCACTCAGGAACTCGGTGACAAACTGCTTCCTATTCGTGGAAATGAACATAATCTTCACTTTAACAAAATAAGTGCCAAGCGCACACCCGGATGTAATCCAGAGAAATTATGCCGGGAATTATCCCTATGGTATGATTATATTATTCACAGCGGATCTTTTGTTGGAAGAACGATTGAATTTGTCATGAAAGGCTGTTCCAAAGGACTTGCGATCAGTGTTATGAGTAATGTACTTGGATACGAAAAGAGGGATGTTATTGCTTTCGGCGATAGCAATAATGACTTGCCAATGTTCCAGGCTGCCGGATTTAAGGTTGCTATGGGAAATGGATCTGAAGACTTGAAATCACAGGCTGATTATGTGACCGGCGCCTTGGAAGACGGCGGAATCCGCCAGGCGCTGGAATATCTGAATTTGATTTAAAAAGGATACTCTATTCCTTGACCAACTTCGCATTTTCGAACAAAAATGGGGCATATCAATTTCCTGATATCCCCCATTTTTTCACTCTTTATTATGCTCTCTTAGACAGCACTTCATCCTCATATTTCTGAATGTCATCAAACCATCCTTCAGCTTCTACTCCACACTGACGGCAGTACTCTTCCCATACATCACCGATTGGAAGTGTCTTACACTGTTCCATAACAACCATCTTCTTGCTCATCTGGTTTGTATCCTGAAGCTCTTTGAGCATCTCGCTTGGCTGACAAAGTGCATCCAGCAGTGCTTTCTGGAAGCTGCGGAATCCTGTTACCCATGCGGAGATACGGTTGATGGAAGCATCAAAGTAATCCAGTGCAATATATGTACGGTCAATTCCGTTCTCGCAGCGAACAATCTCTTTTGCGATCTCTTTTGTCTCATCATCAAAGAGAACTACATGGTCTGAATCCCAACGGATCGGACGTGTAACATGCAGAGCAATCTCCGGGAAGAATGTAAGTAGTGCCGGAATCTTATCGGATACTACTTCTGTTGGATGATAATGTCCGTTGTCCATCAGTGGCAGACATTTGTCTTTGTTCATTGCAGCGTAGCTCAGTGAGAATTCAGCTGACCCTACTGTATAAGCCTCAACACCGATACCGAATACTTTAGACTCTACACAAGGTTTTACAAGGTTTGTGTCAAATGGCTCGGAAAGAATTGCATCGATAGACTCTTTGTAGCGTACACGAGGTCCCATACGGTCAGCCGGAATATCTTTGAATCCGTCACCTGTCCAGATATTCATTACACAAGGAACTCCTGTCTGCTCCGCAAAATACTGTGAAATGCGGATGCAGGCTTTTCCATGCTCGATCCAGAAGTTTCTTACTTCCTCATCCGGGCTTGAAAGTGTAAGTCCGTCTTTTACCATTGGATGTGAGAAGAATGTTGGATTAAAATCAAGTCCCATTCCTCTTTCTTTTGCAAAATCAACCCATTTCTGGAAATGTTTTGGCTCTAATTTATCACGATCTACGAATTCACCATCTTCAAAGATTGCGTAGCATGCATGAACATTGATTTTCTTTTTACCCGGCATCAGGCTCATTGCCTTATCCATATCAGCTAACAGTTCTTCCGGAGTTCTTGCTTTTCCCGGATAGTTTCCTGTTGTCTGGATTCCTCCTGTCAGAGGGCCGTCGTGGTCAAATCCTGTTACATCATCTCCCTGCCAGCAGTGAAGAGAAACCGGAATTTCTTTACATTTCGCGATTGCTGCGTCTGTGTCCACTCCTAATTTTGCATAGATTTCTTTGGCTGATTCATATCTTGTCATCTTTTCTTCCTCCATTTTTGTGAATTTGAATTACGCATTTTCGTATATTTTTACATCAAACGATTTTCCAACACATGTTCTTGCTTCCGACAGGTCTTTAAATACTCCATCATGTAGCATCTGGACAACAATATTTCCGATTGCTGTAGCTTCAGAAGGCCCTGCGAAAACTTTTTTTCCTGTATATTTTGCTGTCAGTTCGTTAAGATATCCTGCATTGGCACCGCCACCGACAACATAGATTGTAGTGTATTTTTTTCCTGTTAATGCTTCAATCTCTTCGATCGTATCGCCATAACATTTTGCAAGACTGTTGTAGATAACTGCTGCAATCTCGCCCACTGTTTCAGGCACCTGCTGCTTGGAATCACGGCAGAACTTCTTCACAGCTTCAATCATGCTCTTCGGAGCAAGGAAGCAGTCATCATTACAGTCTACTAAAGATGTGATCGTCTCTTTGGAAGCTCTCTCACAAATCTCTGCAAAAGAAAGATCCTCTGTGAATTCTTTCTTTACAGACTGGATCATCCAGAGTCCCATGATATTTTTCAGGTAACGGAAACGGTGATCGTATCCACCTTCGTTTGTGAAGTTTGCCTGCATACTTCTCAGTGAGCAGTCTGCTTCTTTTCTCTCAATTCCCATCAAAGACCATGTGCCGGAGCTGATATAAATGGCATTGTCATCGTTGGTTGGTACCGCAAGTACCGCTGAGCCTGTATCATGAGTGGCTGGAAGAACAACCTTGCAGTTGAATCCAACCTCGTTCTGAATGTCCTGTGTAAATTCGCCTACTACTGTCCCCGGCATAGATACCGGCTGGAACATCTCTTTGTTGTATCCGAGCATATCGATCAGTTCATAATCCCAGTCATTTGTCGTCGGATTCACAAGCTGTCCTGTTGTCGCATTTGTATATTCATTTTTCTTCACACCTGTCAGCAGGAAATGGAAGTAATCCGGAATCATCAGGATTGCTTTTGCCTGTTCAAGGTACTCAGGATGAGTCTCTTTTACAGCCATCAGCTGATAGATTGTATTGAATATCTGCTTCTGGATACCTGTTCTCTCATACAATGCGGAAAGGGAAATCTTTTCATAGACTTTCTCATCCATTCCATTCGTACGACTGTCACGATAGCCTACTGTATCTCCGAGGATCTGATCCTTCTCATCAAGAAGCACATAGTCAACTCCCCAAGTATCAATTCCCATCGTTGCCGGAATCTTGCCAAGTTCTTTACATTTCTTCAATCCGTTCTTGATTTCTGTAAAAAGACGATCTACATCCCAGCATAAAGTACCGTTTTTGTTATCCATTCCATTTGGAAAACGGTAAACCTCTTCCAGTTTCATCTTTCCATCTTCCATGGATGCCAGCATATGACGTCCACTGGATGCTCCGATATCAACTGCCAGATAATAATTGCCCATTGTTTGGTGCCTCCTTGTTATTTTTCTATTACTGTTCATTTCTTATGACTTTATTATACCCACGCTTTTTATGTAAAAAAAGGACGCTATTTACGAAAAACAGCGTCCTTATTTGTATTATATTTTATTTTTAGGGTTCTCTTTTGCACCTTGTACAATTTTCAATTACTATTTTTGTTGAAAATGTATATCTTCATTTCAAATGTAATTCTCCACAACCAGATACTTTATTTACCGGAGAAATTTCTATGAAGAAGCTCATGCTCTTTTCCCTTCAACAAAGTATCGTACAAGGAAAGAATCATTGGGTTCTCATTTGATTTCTTGATCTGAGTGTTTACATCTGTATCATATAAGCCCTTCATTCTTGCTTTTCTGGTTCTCGGTCCTGCATTCACCGGCTGACCTCCACCCATGATACATCCTCTGCGGCAGGCCATCACTTCCACAAAATCATACTCTGCTTCGTGATTTTTAATCTGCTGCAATACTTTATCTGCATTTGCAAGGCCATTTACAACTGCTGCCTTAATCTCTCTTCCATTATAATTATAAGTCAGCACTTTAATACCGTCGTCCCCACGCACACCACTCTTTTTAATAGACTCCATGTCTACTCTGTTGTGTCCCTGCTGCAGCCTACGGAGCACTGCCTCTGTAACACCACC
>ENA-ORSB01002698-ORSB01002698.1-human-gut-metagenome-genome-assembly--contig:-NODE-2698-length-13692-cov-3.432500_pt1 | contig 13692 bp, 10 predicted proteins | sample MGYA00242180_ERZ509144 | MGnify/ENA primary metagenome ERZ509144 (study PRJEB26280, sample SAMEA2338661) | human gut metagenome | biome: human gut; feature: human-associated habitat; material: faeces...
TTTGCGGAATCACGTTGATGTCGAGGTAATTGGCAAGGAAGGTCTGGTCGTAGCGACCGTCGGTGCAGACCATCGCGCCGATTTGCAGGAAGCTGAGGAACAGCTGTAAATAGATCATTGGGCGTTCCTCCTTTGCTGGACGACCGTTCGGACGACGCCGATGGCGATACAGGCCAGAATGATATACACCGCGTTGACCTTGTAAACGTAGGTCGCCATGAATGCGGTTAACATAACAACTATAGAGAGGACGGATTTCTGTTTCAGGACGCCGCCGCCCATGTCCAGCACCACGGACGCGATGACCGCGCCCACACCGGCCTGCATACCCGAAAGGACGCTGCTGACAATATAGTTGTCCCGGAACAGCTCGTAAAAATAGGAGATCACCGTAATAATGAGAAACGGCGGGATGATGGTCGCAACAATGGCGGTAACAGCGCCGAGGACACCCGCCAGCTTGAAGCCCACCACGATCGCCCCGTTGACGGCGATGGCTCCGGGGGCGGACTGAGCAATGGCAATGAGATCCAGCATCTCATCCTCCTGAATCCAGTGCAGCTCATCCACAAATTTCTGCTTCATCAGCGTGACGATGACGTAGCCGCCGCCGAAGGTAAACGCGCTTAAATACAGCGTGGAGAAAAACAATTTCGCCAGAATTTTCTTTTTGTCAGTCATACTTCTACCTCCTGCGACCAGTTTACCAGCACTTGACTTATTTGTAAAATAGAATTATTATATGAAATACATATAAAAAACGATATGAATGGGGGACGGCTATGACGCTGCGGCACATGAAGATTCTGGTGGAGGTCTACCGCCAGAACAGCGTGACGAAGGCGGCGCAGGCGCTGCATCTGTCCCAGCCCTCGGTGAGTCTGGCGCTGCGGGAATTGGAGGATTACTACGGCGTGACGCTGTTCGAGCGGGTGGGACGCCGGATATCCCCCACGGAGTGCGGCCGGGAATTTTACGGCTACGCCGTCCATGTGGTGTCGCTGATGGATGAGCTGGAAACCCGGATGCGCAACTGGGACGCCATCGGTACCGTCCGCATCGGGGCGACGGTCACCATCGGCACCTATCTTCTGCCGGAGCTGGTGCGGCAGTATCAGGCGGAATTCCCGGCGCTGCACGTAGACGTGCAGGTATGCCGCGCCAGTCAGGTGGAGCAGCTGGTTCTGGACAACCGCATCGATCTGGGGCTGATCGAAACCCAGCCGGAGCATGAGGAACTGGTAGCCGTCCCCTTTTCCCGGGACGAGCTGCAAGCCATCGTGCCGCCGGACTCCCCGCTCGCGGGGCGGGGGAAAGTGACCATTCAGGAGCTGGCGCAGTTTCCCTTTCTGATGCGGGAGCCGGGAAGCGCCGGGAGAAAGGCGCTGGACGGGTATCTGGCGCTGCACCGGCTCTCGGTGCAGCCCGCCTGGGAGAGCGTCAGCACGCAGGCGCTGATCAAGGCCGTTGTGGAAGGGCTGGGCGTGGCGGTACTGCCGAAACTCCTGATCCAGCAGGACGTTGCCAGCGGCAATGTGGTGCCGCTTACGCTGAAAGAGCCGTTGCGGCGAACCCTGAATATAGTGTACCACAAGCGGAAATACCTCTCCGAAAGTATGCAGCGCTTCATCGCGCTGTGCCGGGAGACGGGGGAACAGTAAATGACACGGTGCAGTCCCGGTAAAAGGGACTGCACCGTGTTTCATTTAGTGCATTTCTTCAATGTGGTAGATGTAATCCAGCGAGGACAGCGCCTCGATGATCTCCACGTGGGTCTTGTATTTCTTGAGTTCCTGCGAGCAGATGGTCAACGAAACGGAATACACACTCAGCCCGGAACCGGCGTAAGCCTGATTGGCTTCGATGTCGTCGATGCGCAGGCCCAGACGGCGGCTCACCGTGACGAAATCCCGCAGATACGAGCTGCTTTTCAGCTCCATGTGGACTTCAAAGTGGTTGGAGCGGTTTTTCAGGTACGCTTCAAAGGCAGGGAAGCCCGCGAGGATACAGAGCAGGAAAACGTACACGATCAGCGTCAGGGCATACAGCCCCGCGCCGGTGGCGAAGCCCAGAATGCAGCAGCTCACCAGTCCCGCCGAGGTGGTCAGTCCCTTGATCTGCCCCCGGGAGGAATAGAGAATGGAATTGGCGCTGACGGAGGTGACGGCCAGCAGCGTCGCCGCCGACAGCAGCGGCAGCTTGCAGCCCAGAAGCACGTATACGTATTGATCCAGCAGCATGGACACGGTGGCGGAGAAGGCCGCAAGCACGAAGGTGCGCAGGCCGGCGCTGTGCCGCTTGCTGGAGCGCTCACAGCCGATGGAGGCCGCCAGCGCCACGATCAGCGCGATGCGCAGGAGTGCCGAGCCGAGATTCAGTCCCGCGCTCCAGGCACCAAGCAGACCCGCAATGGGATCCTCTATGGACAGTAGTTCCTTCATTTCCGTTTCCTCCCCGGCATGGCGGTGTTGGCTTTCCCCGGCGTCCCGAAGAACGCCTCCATCTGGGCGGAATGCTCCGCCGCGGCTTCGGTGAATGCCTGTTCGTCCTCGTAATAGGGGTTGTTGTGCTTGGGCAGCTCCTGCTGAATGGCCTGAATCCGCTCAATCAGCAGCTCCACCTCAGACTTTGGCGGCTGCCCCGGCTCCGTAGCCGGAATGGGCGCAAGGTCTTCCAGCTTGTTGGAGTAGGAGCCGGACAGGTACAGCGACAGCTTGGCGCAGGCAGGGCCGATCAGTTCGTAAAGCACGCTGGATGCCAGAATGATGGTCTCCAGCGCGTTGCCCACCTCGCCGCCCAGCGTCCGGGCGCCGGTGGCCGCCAGACCGATGGCCACGCCCGCCTGCGGGATCAGGGCAAGCCCCAGGAAATTGCGAACCTTTTTGTCCTTCTTCGTCACAAGGCAGCCGAGGAACGCACCGGCATATTTGCCCACGATACGCACCAGAAAATAGAGGATGCCGACCACCACCAACGGCGTTGTGCCGATGCTCTCGGAGTTGTCAACCAGCGCATCCAAATCAAAGTTCAGCCCGGAACGCACGAAGAACAGCAGCAGAATGGGGGGGCTGAAATAGTTGAGCTGCTGGAACAGCCGCTTGTCGTCGGTGAGGTTTATGTAGACCATGCCCATGGACATGCACCCCAGCAGCGGGGAAACGTCCAGCATGGCGCAGATGCCGCAGAAGGCGAACAGCAGGGCGATGGAGACGATGAGCCGGTTATCCGTGGAGCGCTTGTGGAGCAGCAGCTTCAGGAAGAAGCCGAAGCCCCCGCCCAGCAGAAGCACCAGCGCGTTGATGGCCAGAGGCTTGAAGATAGCGCCGGCATGGAACGCGCCGGTGGCCGAAGCCAGCGCTACGGAAATGGCGATGCTGTAGGCAACCAACCCCACCACATCGTCCAGCGCCACCACCTGCAAAAGGGTGTCCACGAAGTCGCCCTTGGCGTGGGTCTGGCGGATGGTCATAACGGTGGAGGCCGGTGCGGTGGCCGAAGCCAGGGCGGCAAGGACGATGGAGAAATTCAGCTCCAGTCCCAGCACGAAAAAGGTGATGATAAACACCAGCACCGAGGCGAGGATCGCCTCAAAAACCGTGATGACCATGACCTTTGCGCCGCTTTTTTTCAGCGTGTCGAATTTGAAGAATTCGCCGGTGCTGAACGCGATAAAGGCCAGCGCGATATCGGCGATGAAATCCATGCCGTCGATCACGTTTCCCGGCACCAGATTCAGGCAGTAGGGGCCGATGAGGATGCCCGCCACGATGTACGCCGTGACATTGGGCAGCCGCAGCCGCTTGGTGACACGGGTAGCCGCGAAGCCGCAGATCAGCATGAGCGCGATGGAAACGATAATCACGGAGACGGTATCCGTAATGTGCAGCTTTTCGTAAAATGGAGTCAGCAAGGGACAACGCTCCTTTCAATATAGTTGGTATGGAGAGGTTCAGCCGCAGGAAGACAAAGCGCGCCGCAGACCGCTCCTGTTGAATTTTTATATGATACACACAAACGGAGAAAAAATCAACCCTTATTTTTTGGAATAAATGATAAATTTCAAAATCACCGCCGGAACTGCACTGCCGGGGAGAAAAACGAACGCCCGATATCCCCCCGGGGGGCTTCTCAAATCGTCGAAAGGGGGATACAATATCGGGAAACCAACTTGGGAGAGAACATCATGGAAAACTGCGCCATTGAAGATAGGGTTGTACGCTACTGGACGATACGGTCTCATGACTTTGGAGCCGTGCGGAAAAACGAATTGGGGAGCATCATGGGGCGGCGCTGGCAGGAAGAACTGGAAGCGCGGCTGCCGCAGGGTTCGCCGCTGAACATTCTGGACGTGGGCACCGGCACCGGATTTTTTGCCATCCTCATGGCGAAGCTGGGACATAAGGTGACGGGCATCGACCTGACCCCCGCCATGCTGGAGGAAGCCGCCGCCATGGCGGCAGGTCTTGGGCTGGACATTGCCTTCCGGCATATGGATGCCCAGCAGCTGGATTTCCCGGACGGCACCTTCGATGTCGTGCTCAGCCGGAATCTGACGTGGACGCTGCCGGAACCGGAGAAAGCCTACGCCCAGTGGCACCGGGTGCTGAAACCGGGCGGGCTGCTCCTGAATTTCGACGCGGACTACGCGGCGAACGTGCGCAGCGAAAGCACCCAGAACTGCTCCGTAGCGCCGGACAGCCCCTACGGTCACGTGGGCATGACGGAAGCGCTGGTGGAGGAAAACAACGCCATCACTTTGGCGCTGGACGTGGGACAGAAGCGGCCCGCGTGGGATGAGGCTGTGCTGAAAAAGGTCGGGTTTTCCCACTGCCGGACGGACTTGACGGTAGGCCGGCGGGTGCTGGGGGAGGCTGACCTGGTTCATGCGCCCATGTTCGGCGTGTTTGCGCAGAAATAATTTTGAACGCCGCGGGGCTTTTCGGTTCCGCGGCGTGATTTCACTATTTTCCGTAATTATTTATCGATTTACAACCCCCGGGGGGGCTTCCGCTGTCCCTTTTCCCGTGCTAGTATATGGCTATACAAACACACGTTCCCAAAATTCCCCCTCGCTGTTCTCACAGTCGGACGGGGGCAGGAGGATTCCATATGAACCGGTTTGCTACTTATGAGGAAGAAAATATCCACTACTGGACGCACCGCGCCCCCGGCTACTCCGGTGTAAATCAGGAGGAACTGGCAACTGACCAGAAGCGCGTCTGGGGACGCACCATTCAGGAACGGATCGCCGCCCGTTTTCCGGGGCGGAAGCCCGGCTCCATCCGGGTGCTGGATGTAGGCACCGGCCCGGGCTTTTTCGCCATCATTCTGGCGAGAATGGGCTATCAGGTGACCGCCGTGGATTATACCGCCTCCATGCTGGAGGAAGCCCGGCGCAACGCGGGCGCTCTCGCGGACAAGATCGACTTCCACCAGATGAACGCCGAAGAACTGATGTTCGCGGATCACAGCTTTGACGTGCTGGTCACCCGGAACGTGACATGGAATCTCCACGACCCGGAGAAGGCCTACAGCCACTGGACACGGGTCTTAGCTCCCGGCGGGCTGCTGCTGAACTTCGACGCCAACTGGTACCGGTACCTGTGGGACGAGGAAGCAGAGCTGGGTCACAAGCGGGACCGGGAGAATCTGGCCGTCTCCGACGTGCGGGACGAGAACGCCGGAACGGACGTGGACGCCATGGAGGCCATTGCCCGGAAGACCCCCCTGTCCCGGCAGCACCGTCCCCAGTGGGATCTGCGTGTCCTGAGCCGCTTTGGCATTCAGGCGAGCGCCGACGAGAACATCTGGCAGCGGGTCTGGACGAAGGAGGAGCGCATCAACAACGCCTCCACGCCCATGTTCCTCATCGAGGGGCGGAAAGCGGGACTGCTGGAAAGCTGAGGAAGCACCGGCTTCCTAAAGGGGATATCCATTTTGAACAAATATATAGGCAAGCGCTTTTTGCAGCTGATCCCGGTGCTGCTGGGCATTACCTTTCTGTCCTTTGCCATGATGCGCGCCGCAGGCAGCGACGCCATTATCGAGCTGTACGGCGACAAGGGCGCGGTGGCGCAGGAGATCATCGACGCCAAACGGGCGGAGCTGGGGCTTGACCAGCCCTTTCTGACGCAATATGGCGCATGGCTGAGAGGGCTGCTGACCGGCAATATGGGCGTCAGCTATGTTTCCGGGAAGGATGTGTTCGGGACATTTGTGTCCAAGCTCCCGGCGACGCTGCTGCTGACGGCGCTCTCCATCGGGGCGACCGTGATCATTTCCATTCCGCTGGGCATCTGGGCGGCGGTGAGGCACGACAGATTTACGGACTATTTTCTGCGGTTCTTCAGCTTTATCGGCAACAGCCTGCCGAACTTTTTTGTGGCGCTGCTGCTGATGCAGCTGTTTTCCATAAAATGGAAGCTTCTGCCCGTCATTTCCGGCGGGACGACGGTGCAGGGCGCGATCCTCCCCACCCTGACCCTGGCCATTGCCATGTCCGCCAAGTATATGCGGCAGGTCAGAGCCGCGGTGCTGGAGGAACTGAACAAGGACTACGTTCTCGGCGCGGCGGCAAGAGGCGTGCGCGGGCGGGTGATTCTGTGGAAAAGCGTGCTGAAATCCGCCATGCTCACCATTCTGACCCTGCTGGCGCTGTCCATCGGCAGTTTGCTCGGCGGCACGGCCATTATTGAAAGCATCTTCATGTGGGACGGCGTGGGGAAGCTGGCGGTGGACGCCATCACCATGCGGGACTACCCCCTCATTCAGGCTTATGTGGTCTGGATGGCGATCATTTACGTGATGGTGAATCTGGTCACGGACATTCTCTACCACGTCCTCGACCCGAGAATCCGACTGGGGGTGCAGGCGGGATGAAGACCGTAAAAACCTCCATAGGCACAGTCAGGCGAAACACGGTGAAAGCCCGCCTGATTCTTTTTTCCGTCCTGGCAATCGCCCTGATTGTTTGCTCCTTCTTTTCGGAGTACCTGACGCCCTATGACCCGTACCTCCAGAATCTGGACATCGCCAAGCAGGCGCCTACCAAAGCCCACCCTCTCGGAACGGACCGGTATGGCCGGGATATGCTGTCCCGGGTCATTGCCGGAAGCCGGGCGAGTATTTTTTCCACGCTTCTGCTGGTGGCCATCATCACGACCCTTGGCACGGCGGTGGGCGTGACCTGCGGCTGGGTCGGCGGCCTGACCGATACGGTGCTGATGCGCGTTTCCGACGTGTTTCTGGCGTTCCCCGGTCTGGTGTTTGCCCTCGCGGTAGCGGGGGTGCTGGGCGGCGGGTTGCAAAACGCCATTATCGCACTGGCGGCGATCTCGTGGCCGAAATACGCCCGGATCGCCCGAAGCCAGACATTGGCGCAAAAAGAAACCCAGTGGATGAAGGCCGTCCGGCTGTCCGGCAGCGGCACGGGAAAGATCATCCTCAAGCACATCCTGCCCAACATCATCGGCCCCGTTCTGGTCACAGCCATGCTGGACATCGGGACTATGATGATGGAGCTGGCTGCGCTGAGTTTTCTGGGGCTGGGCGCGAAACCGCCGATCCCCGAATGGGGCAGCATGATGAGCGACACCAGAAGTCTCATGACCACCTCCCCGTGGATCACCTTCAGCCCCGGCATTGCCATTTTCATTTCGGTGATGATCTTCAACCTTCTGGGCGACACCATCCGGGACTACGCAGACCCCAAAAGCCGGAGGTAGAACATGGAAACCTTACTGAGATACGAGCATGTGGACATCGCCTATCTGGGGCAGCCTGCCGTGGAGGATGTGAGTTTTTCCCTGTCCTCCGGCGAGATCTTAGGCATTGTGGGGGAAAGCGGCAGCGGCAAATCCACCCTGATCAAAGCGGCTATGGGTCTGCTTGGCAGTGAAGGCCGCGTCACCGGGGGGAGCATCCGGTACAAGGGACGTGACCTCACCGCGCTTCCCCAAAAGGAATTACGCAAGCTCTGCGGCCCGGAGCTGGGCTATATCTTCCAGAGCGCGGGCAGCGCTTTCTGCCCCATCCGCACGGTGGGGGCGCAGCTGTATGAGGCCATGCGGGAGCATGGCAAAATTTCCAAGGCACTGTTTGAAGAACGCGCGCTGGAAATGCTGGCCAAGCTGGGCTTCGAGGATGGAAAACGGATTCTCACAAGCTACCCCTTCGAGCTTTCCGGCGGGATGCAGCAGCGGGTGGGCATTGCCGCCGCCATGCTGTTAAGCCCCGGCGTTCTGCTTGCAGATGAGCCGACCTCCGCGCTGGACGTGACCCTGCAGAAGCAGGTGGTGGAGGAAATGCGGATGGTGCAGGACACCTTCGGCACCGCCATCGTCCTCGTTGCCCACAATCTGGGCGTCATCGGCGCCATGGCCGACAACGTGCTGGTGCTGAAAGACGGAAAGGCCGTGGAATACGGAAAAACCGGGGATGTTCTGGCAAATCCTCAGGCAGACTATACCAGAGCGCTCCTTGCGGCCGTGCCCCGGCTCCGGAGGTGAAGACATGGAACCGATCCTGAAAGTCAGCGGCCTGACCAAAACCTTCTCCCGGCAGGGGCAGGCGGACTTTACCGCCGTGAAAAATATCAGCTTTGACCTGTTCCCCGGCGAGTGTCTCGCCATCATCGGGGAAAGCGGCAGCGGCAAAACCACCGCCGTCAACATGATCGCCCGTCTGGTGGACGTGACCTCCGGCTCCATCTTTCTGGACGGCGAGGACATCACCCGCCTGAAAGGCAAGCCGCTGCGGGAGGTCTACAGAACCATGCAGATGGTTTTCCAGACCCCGGCGGACTCCTTTGACCCCCGCCGCACTTTGGGCGACGGCATCGGCGAAAGCCTGCGAAATGCCGGACTTTCCCGAAAGGAAACCCGAGAAAAAGTGGAAGCTCTTCTGAAAGACTGCGGTCTGCCCCCGGAATATGCCGATCGCTACCCCCATCAGGTCAGCGGCGGACAGTGTCAGCGGGCGGCGATCGCCCGGGCGTTGGCCATCGCGCCCCGGCTTCTGATCTGCGACGAGATCACCTCCGCGCTGGATGTGACGGTGCAGAAGGAAATTCTGGAGCTGCTGAACACCCTGAGAACCCGACAGGGGCGCGGCCTCTCCATTCTCTTTATCTCCCACGACATTTCTCTGGTGCAGCAATTCTGCGACCGGGTACTGGTGATGTACCATGGCGAGATCGTGGAAGAAGGCACCCCGGATGAAGTCATCCGCAATCCCCAAAACGATTACACTAAACGCTTAATTGACAGCGTATTATCATGATGTTATGCCGTGACGTCCGGCAGGACATAAATAACCGAATACGAAAGGAATCCATCATGAGAAAGATCATTTCTCTCCTGCTGACTGCCTGTCTGGCAGCTGCTCTGCTGACCGGCTGCGGCGGCAAAGCCTCCGAGGGCGGCGCGGCAGCCAAAAAAACCATGGTCATCGGCGACACCACCTTCAACTCCGAAAACTGGGAAGAAACCGTTGACCCCCACCGCACCTACAACGGCTGGGCCTGCATCCGCTACGGCATCGGAGAAACGCTGGTGCATTACACCGACGCCATGGAGCTGGAGCCCTGGCTGGCCACCGACTGGACAAACGACGGCGGCTGCACCTGGACGATCACCCTCCGGGATGGCGTGAAATTCTCCTCCGGCCGGGATATGGACGGCGAGGCCGTAAAGCAGTGCCTGAACCACCTGCTGGAAAATCACGATCGCGCCCCCAGCGACACGAAGATCGTGGACGTGGCCGCCGACGGTCAGGTATTGACCGTCACCACCAGCGAGCCCAATCCAGCCCTGATGAACTATCTGGGCGACCCCTACGGCTGCATCATCGATGTGGACGCGTCGGATTTTGAAAACGGCATTGTCGCCGGTACCGGCCCCTACGTTGTGAAGGAGCTGGTCACGGACGACCATCTGACGCTGACCCCCAACACCCAGTATTGGAACGGCACGCCCAAACTGGACGAGCTGACCATCCGCACCCTTAGTAACGGCGACACCCTCTCCGCTGCCCTACAGGCCGGGGATATTGACGCCGCCTACGGCATGGCCTATGAGGCTTACCCCAATTTTGAAAACGGCGGTTATCAGTTCTCCGCCATCCAGACCTCCCGCGCCTTCTTCGGCTCCATGAACATGACCAGTCCCATCATGCAGGACACCGCCGTCCGCAGGGCAATCGCCATGGGCATCAACAAGGAGGGCTTCGTGAAGACCCTCTTAGACGGCCACGGCGTCGCGGCCAGCGGTGCGTTCCCCGACGGCTTCTCCACCTTCGGCGGCGAGAACGTCACGGCGGAAGCCTACGACCCCGAGGGCGCGAAGGCGGTTCTGGAGGAAGCGGGCTGGGTGGATTCCGACGGCGACGGCATCCGGGAAAAGGACGGCGTGAAGCTGACCGTCCGCTGGCTGACCTACCCCTCCCGTCAGGAGCTGCCCCTGCTGGCCGAGTCCGCCCAGGCGTCCCTCAAAGAGATCGGCATTGACGTGGACATCAACTGCACTGCAAACCGCCGGGAGTTTCTGGCGGACATGGGCAGCTGGGATATTTACGCTTCCGCGCTGGTAACAGCTCCCTCCGGCGACCCCCAGTATTTCTTCACCACCTCCTGCGTTCCCGGCATGAGCTACAATTTTGGCGCTTATGACAATCCGGAGGTCACGGCGCTGATCGAGCAGCTGTCCCGGGAATTCGACCCCGCCAGGCGGGGCGAGATGGCGGTGACGCTTCAGCAGATGATTCTGGACGACAACGCCTACGTCTTCTGCTCCTTCCTGCAAATGAACATGATCTCCAAGGAAAACGTCAAAAACTACACCGCCCACGCCTGCGATTACTATCAGGTCACGGTTGACCTCGATATCACGTAAGGCAAAAGAAATCTCTCGACGATTGCCTCCCTTTGTGGTACAATACGGGCAGTATTGACCCAAAGGGAGGTTTTCCTATGGCCGCAGAACAGCCGAACAATATAAAGAAGCCCCTGTGCGCCGGATTGCTGGCCCATGTGGACGCGGGGAAGACCACGCTCAGCGAGGCGATGCTCTATGAAGCCGGGGCGCGGCGCACCCTGGGGCGGGTCGATCATCAGGACGCGTTTCTGGACACCCACGCGCTGGAACGCGCAAGGGGCATCACCATTTTTTCCAAACAGGCGCTGCTGGAAACGGCGCACCGCGCCGTCACCCTGGTGGACACCCCCGGCCATGTGGACTTTTCCGCCGAGGCCGAGCGCATCATGCCGGTGCTGGACTGCGCCGTGCTGGTCATCAGCGGCACCGACGGCGTGCAGGCCCACACCCTGACCCTCTGGCGGCTGCTGGAACGCTATCAGGTACCGACGTTCCTGTTCCTCAACAAGATGGACCTGCCCGGAATGGGCAAGGAGAAATTGCTGGCCGAACTGCGGCAGCAGCTCAGCCCCGCCTGTGTGGATTTCACCGCGTCCCTGGAGGAGATCGCGGAAAACGCCGCCATGTGCGACGAGGCACTGCTGGAAAACTATCTGGAAACCGGCGGCGTCACGGTGGGGAATCTCCGGGCGCTGATTGCCGGACGGAAGCTGTTCCCATGCTGCTTCGGTTCCGGGCTGAAACTGGACGGCGTGGGGGCGCTGCTGGATATTCTGGACAAATACGCCCCGGAAACGGCCTATCCCGGCGAATTCGCCGCAAAAGTCTATAAAATCTCCCGCGACCCTCAGGGGAACCGCCTGACATGGCTGAAGGTCACAGGCGGCAGTCTGAAAGTTCGCTCTGCTCTGCGTTATGTAAATCAGGAGAACGAACCGCGTGAAGAAAAAATCGTACAGCTGCGGCGGTACTCCGCCGACAAATTCACCGCCCCGGAGGAAGTTGCCGCCGGGCAGCTGGCCGCGGTGACGGGGCTTTCCGAAACCTACGCGGGGCAGTCTCTGGGGGCGGAACCGGCGGGACAGCCCTACGTGCTGGAGCCAGTCATGACCTACCGGGTGAATCTGCCCGGAAGCGCTGATCCGGCGCAGGTTCTGCCCAAGCTGCGGCAGCTGGAGGAAGAAGAACCCCAGCTGCGTCTGCTCTGGGAAAACGGGCAGATCCACGTGCAGATGATGGGGCGGGTGCAGCAGGAGGTTTTCCGCAGTCTGGTGCAGCAGCGCTTCGCTCTGGACGTGACTCTCAGCGATCAGCGGATTTTCTACAAGGAAACCATTGAAAACACGGTGGAGGGCGTCGGGCATTTTGAGCCGCTGCGCCACTATGCCGAGGTGCACCTCCTGCTCGAGCCCGCCGAGCGCGGCACGGGCCTGACGTTTGACACCGCCTGCAGCGAGGACGTGCTCGACCGGAACTGGCAGCGCCTGATCCTCACGCATCTGGCCGAGAAGTGCCACCGCGGCGTGCTCACCGGCGCACCGCTGACGGATGTGAAGATCACGCTGCTGGCCGGACGCGCGCACGTCAAGCACACGGAGGGCGGCGACTTCCGGCAGGCGACGTGGCGCGCCGTGCGGCAGGGGCTCATGCAGGCGGAAAGCGTCCTGCTCGAGCCGTATTACGCCTTTCGCATCGAGGTCCCGGCTGAGCAGATCGGCCGCGCGATCAGCGACGTGCGGCTCATGTCCGGCACGTTTTCCTCGCCCGAGACGCACGGCGACATGGCCGTGCTCACCGGCCGCGCACCGGTGAGCACGATGCGCGATTATCCCGCCGAGGTCGCGGCGTATACGCGCGGGCGCGGGCGCATCTCGTGCACTGTCGCGGGTTACGACACCTGCCCCATGGAGGTGGTCAGCTACACCCGTGGCCGGGGCCGCGTGAGCCTGACGCCGGAGGGCTACCGCCCCTGCCACAATGCGCAGGAGGTCATCGCTGAGAGCGGTTACGACCCCACGCGCGACCTTGACAACACGCCGGACAGCGTGTTCTGCGCGCATGGTGCGGGCACGGTCATCCCGTGGGACCGCGTGCGCGATTATATGCACATCGACACCGGTTTCGGCAAGACGGAGACGCCCCCGCCCGCGCCGCGGATGTTCCGCCGCCGGTTCGATCTCGACGACCGGGAGCTGGAGGAGATCCTGCAGCGCGAGTTCGGCCCGATCCGCCGCGCGCAGTATGCAGCCCCCGTGCGCAACGCCGCGCCCGGTGCGGACGAGACAGAGCGCGCCGAGCTGTTCCACCCCCGGCGCGAGCGCGTGATCGTGGACGGCTACAACGTCATTTTTGCGTGGGATGATTTAAGGAAACTGGCCGACGGCAATCTGGACGCCGCGCGGCGCAGGCTGATGGATATTCTGTGCAACTACGCGGGCTACCGCCGCTGTGTGCCGATCCTGGTTTTTGACGCCTACAAGGTGCGCGGCGGCGCGCGGGAGGTAGAGCAGTACCACAATTTGTATGTTGTCTACACCCGTGAGGCCGAGACGGCGGATATGTACATTGAGCGCGCGACCCACGAGCTGGCGAAGGAGCACCGCACCCGCGTTGTCAGCAGCGACGGCGCGGAGCAGATCATCGTCATGGGGCACGGTGCGCTGCGCGTGAGCGCCCGGGCGTTTGAGGAGGAAGTCAGGGCCGTGGAGAAGGAGATACGGGAGTTTTTTGGGGAATAAAACGAAGGGTAGGGGCGAGGCATGCCTCGACTGCAGCTTACCCATGAGATGGAGCTGATGGGAAAGCTGCGGGCCGGGCATGC
>ENA-ORSB01002699-ORSB01002699.1-human-gut-metagenome-genome-assembly--contig:-NODE-2699-length-13689-cov-3.208449_pt1 | contig 13689 bp, 8 predicted proteins | sample MGYA00242180_ERZ509144 | MGnify/ENA primary metagenome ERZ509144 (study PRJEB26280, sample SAMEA2338661) | human gut metagenome | biome: human gut; feature: human-associated habitat; material: faeces...
ACACAGTCCGCGAAGCTGCACCCGATTCAAAATCAAACCGGCTTTCCGTCATGTCCATATACAAGCCCGACTGCTTCACCGGAATCTCTATCAGGAAATCACCGTCCACATGGAGGTTGACGGCTCCGGAGCGCTCCTCTACTCCACCGTTCTCCGTCACGCTCACCGACAGTTCCACCGTACCCGCCGAGCCGGAGGAAGGACTGACCTGAATCCAAGAATCAGTAGTAGAGGCCGTCCATCCCAAGTCGCAATACAACGTTACCGTTTTCGTGCCCGCCGTATTGCGGAAGGCCAGACTGCTTTCGGACAAGGAATATTCAGGAGACTCCTGACGGACTTCCAAATAATAGGTGAAAATCGTCTCGGAAGAGTTTTGCCACTCTTGCCCGTAAGTATCAAAATAGATATAACCCACGCGCACGTCTTCCGTTTTGTTCTCGCTGGTCGTCACCATGATTTCATTGCCGGAGGCCGTAGCCTGAAGCCAATCGGCATCGGTCCGCAGGCCGAACTTGGGCGCGTTCGTATCCACTGTGAAGGTTTCCGACGAAGCGGATGCACGAAGCCGTAGCGGAACCTCGCAAGACACGGTCAACGACGTGCCCGTATTACCCTGTTGCGCCGCCCAGATTTGCTGACTGTATTTATAAACCGACGTGTCCATGACCGCCTCCAGGCTGAACACCGACATGCGGTAATACGTAGAGGGATTGATGTCCGCCCCCACGCTGACGAGGGTCGTATCTTCTTCCCCGTTGCCTTCGGCCGGTGTAACTTTAAGCCATTCGTCGGCCACATCCAACCGCCACGGCACGTTTTGGCATTCCACGTTGAACGTGGAGGGATTCACCACGGTATCGGGCAGGTTGAAGCCTAACATATTCGTATATAAGTAATAAGCCTTCGTGGCAGGCACGACTCCCACGCCTCCCATGTAAAGTTCGTCATTGCAGGACACCGTCAGCCCCAACAGAGCCAGACATCCCGACAAACATTTCACTATTCTTTTTCGTTTCATAACCATCTGTGCGTTTTCAAGTCATTAAAAGAAGAAATAGACCCCGATCTTGCAATTGAAGCCCTCGCTCCAGTCCTTCATGGCTGGTACTACGGACGACAACAGTTTATAACCGTCGGCTTCGGCAAGCTTGAAGGCGTATTCCGGCGTCAGGCTGATGCCGATGTGTGACGTACAGGCCGCTTCAAGGCGCAACCCTGCCGTACCCGAAAGCGCATACAGAGAAGTCCCGTTATTTCCTTCCACTCCCACATAACTGCAACCTACTTGAGGGGTCATGCGGAACCGCGTACCCAAGATGAAACCGTAACCGGCCTTTCCGCCCACGATGAACTTCAGTTTGAGTTCCTCTTCCGTCCAAGGGGCTGCCTGTTCGTTCTCGCCCGTAGAGTTCCAGAATACGGTCTCCTTGCCGAAACCTTTCATGTAGAAAGCTTCCACATTCACGTTACCGGCATAGAACCCCATCGTGCCGCCCACAGCCGCGAGCGCACCGAACTGCCCGTCCGCACCGAAATAGAACGCACTTCGCTTCATCAGTTGGCGCGACATCTTGAAATGCACCTCAGGTTTAGCCACGTCGATGTACATCTTGCGGCGGAAAGGACGGTAACCGTAAGCCCGCCCCTGAATGTCATAATTACCCGAAGCCATCTCCTTCGTGAACGGAGTAGTGCCTTCGAGCGTGCCGTCTATCAGTACAGAAGCCCCTCTCGGTGTACTGGAAAATGAAATCAGGGCCGTGGAGCTTAATTCCACATTCAGTTGCTCTTCCTTGCCCTCCATGATATTCACCTCGCGCACCTCCGGTTTCCGGTTTGCCATGGACACCTCTACTTTATGTTGACCGATAAGCAAGTCTTGGATGATTTTCGGAGTCACCCCGTAATCTTTCCCGTCAATCTTGATTTGTGCGCCCACAGGAGTGGAATTCACCGAAAGGAAGCCCGTAATGGGTATAGGAGGGTCGAGTGTGATGGTGCTGGCCACATCTACCTCCACGTGGATTTCCTTTTGCGTCTTACGATGGTTGGCCTTGCGGCATTCCACCAGATAAGTACCCGCCTTCAAAGGACCGGCCCAACGGCCTGCTCCTTTGCGTATCCCGTCGATATAGATGTCCGCTCCACCTTCCACCGTCAGTGTCGTTTCTGCGAAATTGGACTCCAACACCGGCTTGATGACCGTGGTTTCGCCTTGTTTGATGGTAAACTCCTCTGTATGACTCTTATAAAGGTCCTTCACCAAAAGCAGTTGGTATGTGCCGCAATCCCATTTGACATCGCTTTTGTAAGGCACGGAGCCCACTTCCTTATTGTTGACAAAGACTTTAGCCCCCGAAGCGTTGCCGGGATCCTGGATTTCAAGATAACCGAAATTAGGGGTCAATTTCACTTTTTCCACATAGGTGCTGTCCGAGGTCGTGAGCTTCACCCGCCCCGATGCCTCCACATAATTGGGCACCTTGATACCATAGAAATACGTACCGAATTCAAGATTCCACGCCACGCTGCCCGTCGCATCCGTAGTGGAAGTCTCCATAGGTTCACGTTCCCCCTCGCGTGTCAGCGTGACCACCGCGTTAGATAACCCCGGCTCCAATTGTAATTGCAGGAACTGTTTGTTCAGGGAACGTTCCACGTTCCACGTCACTTTGTCGAACGTGATCTTCATGACATACGTCGCCCCTTCCTTGATGGTGGTCCTCAAATCATACTTCTTGATAGGGGCATAGCCCTCACGGCTGATAGTCACCGTGCGCGCGTTTTTCTGTACGTAAATCCACAGTTCATCGCCATGCAGCACGGTTTTATGGTTCATATTCCCGAAATTGAACATGAAAGCCTCCATATTGTCGATTTTCACCGTGGGGTCGGCCGACATGAACTTGATGATGGCCATGAGCGAACCGCTGCCGTCCACATCCTTGTATTCTTCGGACGTGGCCGTAGTGGCTTGCTGGTCTTCATAAAATTCCGTGATAGTGAACTTATGCAAGCGTTCCAAGTCTTTTTGGGCATAGGCTGCCACTATCCCCCAGCAAAGCAACAAGCAGAGTGCCCACTTCCTTTTTAAACTTTGTTGTGACATTTTCTTAATCTACCTGCCATTTGCCGCACCGACCGTTTCAGGCGACAAAAGCATTTCTTTTCGCCATATCTGCCGACTCTCCCCGCAAATCAATCCAGTTAGTACATCATTATATACGAAAAAAAGCGTGAGAGTCTGTACCCGTTACTCATCCCGCTTATCAAGGCTCTCGCATTGCCCAGTTTGGTAGAACGAGCAACGCAGAAGCCCACGCCGATATGTATACAATTCCCCCATACCCGGCACATACACCTTATATAATAATTAAGGTGAATATACCAAATATAAGGGGATGCGTATAAAACACATCCCGAGGACATCTACTGTTGCCTTATCTTGACCAAACTGTGAACTTGCGAGATTCTGATAAGCCCAAGACAAGACGCATGTAAACGCCTTTTCCCAATATATAGTGCTCCGGCTCGCCCAAGACCCGCCGTCGGTTCCGAGCACAACCTCTTTCCTTCAGGCCCGGCGTAAGCTTTTCCCATCCTTATCACGGCACTGAACCCATCCGTCCTCGCCATGAAAAATAGGAACGCAGGAGTACAAGGGCAAAAATACTAAAGAAGGTTGAAAGAAACAAATAAATCTTCAAGATATTCTCGGTATGACAGGCAAAATCCTTTTTCTTAGGTATATAAGCCCCTCCTTACTCCCATCCGCAGTGCTCCCTTGTAACCGGAAAGACCTCCTTTGGCAATCCCTAAGCCGTTTTGACATTTTGTCATTTTCATCCGAAATGCGGCGCGTATTCCGGGGAAAATCCGCCGTAGAAGATTTCAAGCGATTCTCGCGCCGTCAGGGAAACCCGGAAAGAAAGCCGTTTCCCCGTTCGGCTGCCATTTCGTTTCCCGCCTCCCCGCACCATGCGGAAGAAACTCCCGGGCGCGTCATCCTTGCAAACATTTTCCTTTCTTTCTGCCATTCCATTCAGGTACGTCTTTTCTCGGCAAATAGAGATTTACAAGGTATTTAAAGCCTTTCCATCCGCCGCCGGACGGACATTTCCGGCCCAAAATATCGACAACTCACCACCGCCCTGCGCCAAACGAAAAATCTCTTTCAGCCAAACGATTTTCAGTTCGGCTGAGATTAAAAACCGGAAATGCGCAATAGAAGCAGAAGAATGAAGTTTGTGTGAAAAACAGACCGTTCCATGAGCCGACAAAACTTCTGGAAGCCATAAAACGACAAGGATAAAATTGACAAAAAGCAAGCAAAAACCCTGTTGATTCGCCCCATGATTAAGGCATAATCCGTATCTTTGCGGTACAAAATGACAACCCCATAAATATGACGTTCACTCCAAATATCCTTTTAGCATGCTTTTTAGCCGGAAGTACCGCCTGTGCTCAAACTCCGGGACGGACGGCGCAAGCCATGGAACGGTCGGGCTTCGTGGATGTCCGCAGCATGGACAGCACGATACGCGTGAGCCTGATGTACGCACGGGCGGACAACTTCACGGGACGGGTGCTTTACACCGATCTGCATGAAGCTTACCTGCACCCGAAAGCCGCACGCGCCCTGGCCAAAGCCCAAAAAATCCTGAAAGCCTCCCACCCGGAACTGAGCCTGAAGGTGTACGATGCAGCCCGCCCGATGCACATCCAGCAAAAAATGTGGAACGTAGTGGCCGGAACACCGAAGAATATCTACGTGAGCAATCCCAAAAACGGTGGGGGATTGCATAATTACGGTATGGCCGTGGACCTCACACTCTGCGACGTGAAAGGCGACACGCTGCCCATGGGCACGAAAATAGATTATTTAGGCAAATTGGCCCATATCGACAACGAGGCGGAAATGGTAAAGCTGGGCAAACTCACGCCGGAAGCCCGGCGCAACCGCGAATTGCTGCGCCGGGTCATGCGCCAAGCCGGGTTCAAAGCCCTGCGCACGGAATGGTGGCATTTCAATTTCATCACGCGCGCCGAAGCCAAAGCGCATTATAAACCCATCCCATAAAACACATGCTGGACGAAAAGACACAAGACTTCATCCGGACACACCGGGAGGAGGACGTACGCCGACTGGCCCTGAAACCGGCCCCGGAGAACGTGGACCTGCGCATGGCCTTGCAACAAATCGAGGGTTGGCAGACGGCAAGGCGCAAACTCCCCTCATGGGCGGAACGAGACGGGATACTGTATCCGCCCCGTCTCCCGATGGAACAATGTTCTTCGGAACAGACGGCAAGGTACAAACAAGCCCTCGTAAAACGCTTGTTGGACAACGACGGCACGGAAACTCCCCATACCCTGATGGACCTGACCGGAGGTTTCGGCATCGATTTCAGTTTTCTGGCTCCACTGTTCGACCGGGCTGTCTACATGGAACGCCAACCGGAATTGTGCCGTATCGCAGCACATAACTTCAAAACGTTGGGACTGGCACAAGCGGAAATCCGAGAAACCGACTCTTCCCTTTCGCCGGACGAATGGCCCGACGCCGCCTGTTGCTTCATCGACCCGGCACGGCGCGACACCGTCGGGCGCAAGACGGTGGCCATAGAAGACTGCGAGCCGGATTTATCCATCCTCCAAGAAGCCATCCGCCGCAAGGCGGCTTTCAGCCTCATCAAGCTCTCCCCCATGCTGGACATCCGGACGGCCCTGCGCACCTTGGCACACGTGGCCGAAGTCCACGCTGTCAGCGTACAAGGGGAATGCAAGGAACTGCTGTTGGTCGTGACACGGCAAAAGCCGGAAAAGACGGCGTGCCATTGCGTCAACCTCGACACGGAAGCCCCCACCTTCACGTTCACCTTGACTGAAGAGGAGGAGGTCGCATGCACTTATTCGGACACGCCGGGCCGATTTCTCTACGAGCCGAATGCTTCTGTGATGAAGTGCGGCGGCTTCCGCAGCCTGGCCACACGTTACGGCCTGCGGAAACTGCATCCCAATTCCCATTTATACACCTCGGACCATTCCTGCAAGGATTTTCCCGGGCGGGCGTTTGCCATAGAGGGTTGCTACGGGTTCGGCAAAAAGGAACTGAAAGGACTTTTAAACGGCCTCGGACAAGCCAATCTGACCGTCCGTAACTTTCCGGACACCGTAGCCGGACTCCGCAAACGCCTCAAACTGAAAGAGGGAGGCAACGTTTACCTCTTCGCCACGACGTTGGCCGACGGACGGCATGTGCTGCTCCGGTGCCGGAAAGCGGAACCCCAATAAAAAAGGCCGGCTTCACAGCCGACCCCTTCCTCATGAAAAAAATTACTCTGTTACTTTACCCTGTAACGGGTCTCTTCCAATCTGTATTTCTTCGTCTTCACTTGTTCCTTCTTCACGCCCTCACCCGTGACTTTTACGATAGCTACACGGTTCTTGTCGTTCTCGGCAAACGGTTGCACGGTGTCGCCCTTATATTCGGAAGTAATGACAGATCGGCTCACACCGGCCTTCACTAATGCCGCAACGACTTTCTCCGCCCGTTCCTTGGAATATTGCATATTCAACTCCGGTGTTCCCGTGGCTTTATCTGCATAAGCGGTTACCTGCACGCTGCAATTCTTATGCGCCTTGACGAAATCGGCTATCTTCTGAATCTTTGAAGCCGGATCCGGTTCGCTCAAACGGATTTTATAGTAAATATTGTCCTCATAAGTGACTTTTTCGGGCACGTCCCTATACGTGATGTCGTCATACCAAACGGTATCCGTACGCGTAGCCCATTCCTCTGCCACCGGAACCGGCTCTTCCGCCATCTTTTCGGTCTTCTTCTGCCCGAACTTGAAAATCAGACCTAAAGAAGCTGTGGCAGCCCAGTCATTTCGGTCGGTCGTTTTAGAATTGATACGGTCGGCTCTGTTATTAGCGGCCAATTCCAGATTCAGCCCGAAATGTTTGGCGATATTGAAATCGAGCTGCATTCCCAAGCGCACATTATGCGAAAGCCTACGATCCTGCCATGCCATCGGATAGTTCTCGGCTGCTTTGGCAGCCAACGCGTGGAAATCGTCATTGTCCCATGCGCCTGCCAATCCTACACCTCCAAGAAGAATAAGATTAAAGACACGATCTTTATCGCTACGGAACATGTTGGTCACGTTCAACAGCAAGTCCGCACTACCCGTCACCGTATTGAAATCGTAAGTTTCATTTAAAGACTTGATGCCGCCTTTGTTTTCATAACCGCTCACATGCAAACGTGCCCCGATGACCGGATTGAAATAAGCACCGAACGAAACGCCGTAACTCGGTGTGATCAACTTGCTGAAATCATAATGAGTAAAAGACACTTGCGCGCCCCCGTTCAACCCGAAGAACATGTGCGGATACGGACGATAATCTTTCTCACTGTTTCCTTCTCCGGCATAAGCCACTCCCGTGCCTATGGCCATAGCCATAACCGCGAGCATACATCTTATCTTTCTCATCAGTCTATATTTTTATGATTCAACTTGGATTAAGTTCACAAATATAAGATAAATACGAGAAGCTAACAATCTTTTTTAACTTTTTCTTAAAAAAAAGGGAGGATAAGCGAAAAGCGGAGCATTTTACTCAACTGTTAATAAAAAAAAGGCTATATTTGCACGTTTGCGCATCGCCGCAATTTATTGACCATTTTACATATATGACATGTCTGCTGTAACCATTAAAAAAATATCGACTCGCCGTGAGTTGAAAGCGTTCATACGCTTCAACTACGAACTGTACAAGGACTGTCCGTACGCCGTGCCCGACTTTTTGGAAGACACGCTCGACACGTTCAACCCGCAGAAAAACGCAGCCTTCGATTTCTGCGACGTGGATTATTTCCTGGCTCTGCGCGAAGGAAAAATCGTGGGGCGCGTGGCTGCCATCATCAACCATAAGGCCAATCAGACATGGGGTACGAACAACGCCCGCTTCGGTTGGATCGACTTCACGGACGACCCGGAAGTGAGCCGCGCCCTGATGGACACGGTGGAAGCTTGGGGACGTGCCCACGGATGCGACAAGCTGGTAGGGCCTTTAGGGTTTACGGACATGGATCCGGAAGGCATGCTCACCGGCGGCTATGACCAGTTGAGCACGATGTCCACCACGTATAACTACCCTTATTACCCGACACACATGGAACGTTTGGGGTATACGAAAGAAGTGGACTGGGGGGAGCGCAAGATACGCGTACCCGACCGCGATCATCAGGCACACATGGACAAATATTTCCGCGTGGCGGAAATGAGCGCCAAACGCTACAACCTTCACGTACGCAAATTCAAAAGCGCCCGCGAAATACGCCGGGGAGGATGGGGACCCAAGATTTTCAACGTAGTCAACAAAGCATACGCCCCGTTGTACGGTTATTCCGAAATGAACGAGCGGCAGATCGCCCAATACGTCAACACTTACCTTCCGCTCGTAGACATGCGGCTGGTCACGGTCGTAGAAGATGCCGAAGGACGCATCATAGCCATGGGAGTGGGTATGCCTTCCCTCTCGCACGCTTTGCAGAAAGCCAAGAGCCGCCTGTTCCCCTTCGGCTGGTACCATTTGGTCAAAGCGCTGTTTTTCAAGCATTCGGACATCATAGATTTGTTGCTCGTGGCCGTCCTCCCGGAATATCAGAACAAAGGGGTCAATGCCATGCTCTTCGCCGACCTCATCCCCATTTGCCAGCAGATGGGCTTTAAGTTCGGCGAAACGCATCCGCAACTAGAGACCAACGAAAAAAGCCAGGGGCAATGGGCTTACTTAGACGCAGAGGTACATAAACACAGACGTTGCTATCAGAAGTCACTTAAATAGAAACACACTATGGCAGAAGAAGAGAAACCAAACGAAGCACCGATACTTACCGAATATACCGAAGACCACATCCGCCACTTGTCGGACATGGAACATATCCGTACCCGTCCGGGCATGTACATCGGAAAGCTGGGCGACGGTTCTCATGCCGAAGACGGTATCTACGTGCTTTTGAAGGAAGTGATAGACAACAGCATCGACGAGTTCAAAATGAACGCCGGCCGACGGATAGAAATCACCGTAGAGGACAACTTGCGGGTCAGCGTACGCGACTATGGCCGCGGTATTCCTTTGGGCAAACTCATCGAAGCGGTGAGCATGCTCAACACGGGCGGCAAATACGACTCCAAGGCATTCAAGAAGAGCGTGGGACTGAACGGAGTGGGTGTAAAAGCGGTCAACGCGCTCAGCTCGCACTTCGAAGTGCGAAGCCATCGCGACGGCGAAATGCGCCGGGCCACTTTCGAACGCGGAATCCTGACCGACGAATCGACGGAACCGACAGCCGACGAAAACGGAACTTTCATCTATTTCGAACCGGACAGTGCTTTGTTCAAGAACTATACGTTCCGTAGCGAATTCATCGAAACGATGCTGCGCAACTATACGTACCTGAACACGGGACTGACCATCATGTTCAACGGACGCCGCATCCATTCCCGCAACGGGCTGGTAGACCTGTTGAACGACAATATGACCAACGACGGGCTCTATCCTATCATCCACCTGAAAGGAGAAGACATAGAAATTGCCTTTCCCCACACGGGACAATACGGCGAGGAATATTATTCGTTCGTCAACGGACAGCATACGACCCAAGGCGGCACGCACCAAAGTGCCTTCAAGAAACACATTGCCGAGACCATCAAAGATTTCTCGGGCAAGAACTTCGATTACGGCGACATCCGTAACGGACTGGTGGCGGCCATCGCCATCAACATCGAAGAACCGCTCTTCGAAAGCCAGACGAAAATCAAATTAGGGTCGCTGACCACCATACCCGACGGCGGAATCAGCATAGACAAGTTCGTGGGCGACTTCGTCAAAGAACAGGTGGACAACTATCTGCACAAGAATACGGACATCGCTGACATCATCATACAGAAAATCACCGAAAACGAAAAGGAACGTAAAGCCATCGCCGGCGTGACGAAACTGGCACGCGAACGGGCCAAAAAGGCCAATCTGCACAACCGCAAGCTACGCGACTGCCGCATCCACCTGAACGATGCCAAAGGCGACTTGAAGGAGGATAGCAGCATCTTCATCACCGAAGGCGACTCGGCCAGCGGCAGTATCACCAAGAGCCGCGACGTGACGACCCAAGCGGTATTCAGTCTGCGCGGCAAGCCGTTGAACTGTTTCGGCCTCACGAAGAAGGTGGTGTACGAAAACGAGGAGTTCAACCTCCTGCAAGCCGCCCTGAACATCGAAGACGGACTGGACGGACTACGCTATAACAAAGTCATCGTGGCTACCGATGCCGACGTGGACGGCATGCACATCCGCCTGCTGATGATTACTTTCTTTCTCCAGTTCTTCCCCGAACTCATTAAGAAAGGACACGTGTATATTCTCCAGACTCCCCTCTTCCGTGTACGCAACCGCAAAAACAAAATCGGCAAGCAAAAACTAAAGGAACTGGAAGAAGAAGCCAAGGCTGCCAAATCGGACTTCATCACCCGCTATTGCTATTCCGACGAGGAGCGTGTGGCGGCCATCGAAGCCTTAGGTCCCGACCCGGAAATCACCCGTTTCAAAGGGCTTGGGGAAATCTCTCCCGACGAATTCAAACACTTCATCGGTCCGGACATCCGTCTGGAACAAGTGTCGTTGCATAAGAGCGACCAAGTGAAAGAGCTATTGGAATATTACATGGGCAAGAATACCATGGAACGACAAAACTTCATTATCAACAATCTGGTCATTGAGGAAGACCGTGCGGAAGAAGACGAAACCGCAGAAACCGCTATATAAAGATTCATCAATGGAAAAAATAGCCATATTCCCCGGTAGTTTCGACCCCTTTACCAAAGGGCACGAATCTCTGCTACGACGGGGACTTACGCTCTTCGACCGCATCATTATCGGCGTGGGCATCAATGAATACAAGCGTATGGAACAAAGTACGGAAAAGCGCATTGCCGCCCTGCGCAAGCTTTTTGCCGGGGACGAACGCATCCAGGTGGAGGGCTACTCGGACCTGACCGTAGATTTCGCAGCCCGCCATCACGCCCGCTTCATCCTGCGCGGCATACGCTCCATCAAGGATTATGAATATGAAATGAACATAGCCGACCTGAACCGACGGTTGACAGGCGTGGAGACTATAATCCTGTTCACAGAACCGGAATGGGCGTTCATCAGTTCCACGATGGTGAAAGAACTTATGCACTTCGGGAAGGACATCTCGCCTTATATCCCGGAAGGGCTGGAATACGAATAAACAACAACTCAGCACAAACATCATGAAAAAAACTCTTTGGGCAGCCTTGCTTTTCTGCCTTCCGTGGACAGCTCCGGCACAACGGAAAGGGAACATGTCGGAAATGGAACAGTCCATGCGTAAACTCTCCATGGCCCAGTTGGCCATCAGCAGCCTGTACGTGGACAGTGTGGACGAAGTGAAACTGACGGAGGACGCTATCAACGGGATGCTCTCCAAACTGGACCCGCACTCCTCTTATACCAACGCCGAGGAGACCAAGAAAATGAACGAACCGTTGCAAGGTAATTTCGACGGTATCGGCGTACAATTCAACATGCTGGAAGACACGCTTGTCGTCATTCAGCCCGTGGCCAAAGGACCGTCGGAAAAGGTGGGCATCCTGGCAGGCGACCGCATCGTCAGCGTGAACGACACAGCCATTGCCGGTGTGAAGATGAGCCGTGAGGAAATCATGCGCAGGTTGCGCGGCCCGAGAGACACAAAAGTAAAATTGGGTGTGGTGCGGAACGGTATCAAGGACCGGTTGGAATTCATCGTCACGCGAGACAAGATTCCTGTATCTACCGTAGATGCGGCTTTCATGGTAACCCCCACCGTGGGACTTGTCCGTCTGTCCAGTTTCGGTAGCACGAGCCATGATGAAGTGAAGAAAGCCATCAAGGACTTGCAAGACCAAGGCATGAAGGACTTGATACTGGATTTGCAGCAGAACGGCGGCGGATATATGGATGCCGCGACGTGTATAGCCAGTGAGTTCCTGCCCAAAAACGATTTGATTGTCTACACCAAAGGATTACGCACTCCCTATAAAGAATTCCGCGCCCAAGGCCCGGGATTGTTCCGCGAAGGAAGAATCATCGTATTGGTGGATGAATATTCAGCCTCGGCCTCCGAAATCGTCACGGGAGCCATCCAGGACCAAGACCGCGTCCTGGTGGTAGGTCGCCGCACGTTTGGCAAAGGTCTGGTACAAAAACCTTTCGTCTTGCCTGACGGCTCTATGATCCGGCTGACCGTAGCACGTTATTATACCCCGAGCGGACGCTGCATCCAAAAGCCCTACACTATGGGGGATAAGATGAAGTATAACATGGACGTCATCGAACGTTACAACCATGGCGAACTGACCAACGCAGACAGCATCCACTTCCCCGACTCCTTAAAATATAAGACTTTGCGCAAAGGCCGTACCGTCTATGGAGGAGGAGGCATCATGCCGGACTATTTCATACCGTTGGATACGACACGATACACCAAGTTCCATCGCGAACTGACGGCCAAAGGTGCCATCGTCAACGCCGACCTTAAGTTTATTGATAAGTACCGTAAGAAGATCCGGCGCGAATACGCTTCATTCGACAAATTCAAAACCCGTTTTGAGACACCCCAGGAACTCATCGATCTGGTGCTCGCAGAAGGTGAAAAAGCAGGCGTGAAGCCCAAAGACGAGGAAGAACTGCAAAAGACATTACCGGAACTGAAACTTCAGATGAAAGCCTTGATTGCACGGGACATCTGGGATATGTCGGAATACTTCGCCGTCATGTACGAAGAGAATCCATTCGTGAAAAAAGCATTGGAGCTCCTTGAGCAATAACATTCAAACCACCCTATACAGGAGTTTCACCCAAACATCCTTCATCGTTCAGAATACGCCATAAACCATTCATAATATTTATATTACGCTCTGAAGGATGTTTCAGGTATTTCTCAGCCAAATGTCATTTCATTCTCAGCCAAACGATAAAACGTTTGGCTGAGAATGAAAAAACGTTCTGCGCCAAACATTTTACGGCTCTCCACCATGAAAGGAAGCTGAAAGACGACCTCTCAATTCTTCAGTCCATAACACATTATATAATAACCATTTACTATGTATCCTGAAAGATGAAAGGCATTTTCCGGAAAAGTATGGAAGAGGGAAAGATGTGGAGAGTATCGAGTCCGACGGCTATCCGGTTTCTTTGAGGAAGGACGACACGGAGAGCGCAGAAACGTGCACTAACGTGCGGAAATGTGCACAAACGAGCGGAAACGCGCACAAATGTGCAACCTCCGCCATGCGGCCCCTAACTTTGCCGTAAAAACCGAAGTACATGGAACTGAAACAAATCGTAAGGAGGGCGGTACGTCGATGGGCGGAGAAAATCGCGAGTAAACGAGCGCAGAGGCAAGCTCGCTTGGCTCTGCCGAGTGGGAGCGATTTATCAGAAAGAAAAGCCGGACGTTTGGGAGTTGCCGGAAGCGTGGCCGGTCATATCGGAGAAATAACAGTCGCCGAATCGCGACCGGAATCCTTCACGAGGCCGACCTCTCGGAAGGCGGAAGCCCACGACGCGAAAGACAACGCGCCTGCCCACCTCGACCTCCAGTTGGCCGCT
>ENA-ORSB01002701-ORSB01002701.1-human-gut-metagenome-genome-assembly--contig:-NODE-2701-length-13683-cov-4.440710_pt1 | contig 13683 bp, 10 predicted proteins | sample MGYA00242180_ERZ509144 | MGnify/ENA primary metagenome ERZ509144 (study PRJEB26280, sample SAMEA2338661) | human gut metagenome | biome: human gut; feature: human-associated habitat; material: faeces...
GTCTATTGCCACCGACGCCCCCACCAATAATACCCAACCCGACAATAACATCTACCAAGACGGCGGAATAATCAGAACCGACCCGTCAGTCAAGCACATAGACTTTGTGTTCACCGCTGCCGACAAGGCCGACGGAGCGGAAAGAATCATCTCCACATTGAGAAAATACAACATCAAAGGCGGATTCTTCTTCACCGGAGAGTTCTTCGAGATGTACCCTGATGTTGTCAGAAGACTTGTCGCCGAAGGACACTACGTCGGAAGCCACTCCTACGGCCACCTGCTCTACGCCCCTTGGGGCAACCGTGACTCACTTCTGGTGACAAGGCAAGAGTTCAACGAGGATATATTCAAGAGCTACAAAGTGTTGCGGGAGTTCGGCATCACGAATGCACCGTATTTCATCCCGCCGTACGAGCACTACAACGCGACAATCTCCTCCTGGGTGCGTCAACTTGGCCTGCAGGTCATCAACTACACCCCCGGAACCCTCACCAACGGCGACTACACCACCCCCGAAATGAAGCGTTATTTTAGTAGCAAGGAGATTCTCGGCAGGATTTGGGAATATGAAAGGACGGATCCCAATGGTCTGAACGGCCACATCATGCTGATCCATTTCGGAACGGATCCGGCCAGGACCGACAAGTTCTACGACAAACTGCCTGGGCTGATCAGGGAGTTGCGTCGTAAAGGATATTCATTCACACCATTGAAAGACAATGATCAAGCACATCTATAAGATTGAAGGAAAGTTCGAGTTTGAGTCCGGCGGAAGCATTGACAATCTGGAGGTTGCCTACCACACATCGCCGTTTGGATATTCACCGGACAAGAAAGTGATCTGGCTATGCCACGCCCTCACCGCGGATTCTGATCCGGAGGGAAGTTGGTGGCCAGCTCTGGTAGGTCCCGGCAGACTGATCGACACCGGGAAATATTTCGTCATCTGCGCCAACGTCCTTGGTTCGGCCTGCGGTTCGTCAAGCCCGGCGTCAGCCAATCCGAAAACCGGCAAACCCTACTATTTCGATTTCCCCAGAGTGACCGTGCGTGACACCGTCCGCGCCTTCGATCTTCTGCGCCAACATCTTGGAATAGAGAAAATTGATATGCTGATCGGAACATCGATGGGCGGATTCATGTCCTTTGAATGGGCCGTGATGCGTCCCGGCATATTCGGAAAGATATTCTTCATCGCCACCGGTGCCCGCGTGACCCCTTGGCTCGCCGGATTCAACGCCGCCAGCCGCCTCGCCCTTCTCGCTGATCCGACCTTTAAGGAGCACCGTGACCTGAATGGCGGCATGGAGGGTCTCAAGGCTGCCCGCGCGATCGCCCTGCTGACATATCGCTGTGAGGAGGGCCTCTTCAAGCAGAACGAGGACAGTGACGACACCATCTTCGCCGGCAAGGTCGGCTCATATTACCGTCACCAGACCTCCAAGTTCGTCAAGGATTGGGACGCATATTCCTATCTATATGTCTGTGACGAGGTTGACAGCAACAACGTGGGACGTGGCCGGGGAGGTGTCGCCAAAGCCCTTGCTCAGATCAAAACCGACTGCACCTTCATCTGTATGTCCTCAGACGAGCTTTTCCCGCCCGAGGATATGCGCCCCCTCTCGGAATTGATCCCCGGCTCCCGCTACCGCCAGATCGAGACCCCCTACGGCCACGACGGCTTCCTCATCGAAACCGCCGCCATCGCCGAGATCCTCGCCCCGGCCATGCCGTAACTTCGATGTCTATCCTGTAGGAGCGATTACCTTAAATAACGCTCTCGGATCCAAATATCCAGAAACAGGTCATAAACTTGATAGACCCCTGTTTCTTTGACCCTGTCGCAAAAGTATTTGGCACCGTCATAACCGGTAGTGATGAATGGATTTATCATATTCACAATGTCTTATGATACCAATGTGACATTTTATCATTTTATGATAAAATTTGTACGCAGTGGAAAATAGGGAGATTCTCCCGTTTGTGTTGGGGATTCTTATCGCTGTTGTGCGGAAGCCTGGCAAGGTAAGGGCGTGTGAAGAAAAGCGGTGTGTGGTGGCGAACGTTAAGGTGGTGGTATGTGGTGGGGCTGGCTCGTGGCATTTAACTGATTGATATTTAGGCTTATGATGTTGTTCCTGGTGTTGCTTCAACCAGTAGGCAAGTGCTTTTGTCCTTGATTACCAGTCATTTATCTGCCACGCCCTCATTCTCAATGGGTGATGTCTAACTTCTTGAATATCAGTTAAAAGCCGCCTCTCCTTTAGTCGAATCAACCCAAAGGCATTTCTTTAATGCATTGAATATCATTGCCTAACCCTCCACGCGTTTCTCGTATCTTTGCCACGGAGCCGCCCCATAGGTGTTGTCATCTGCGAAAATATTACTATATGAAATTATTTCACACATTTATCCAGCAAGCGGCTTATGACGTCTTGGTTGAAAATAGAAAAACGGCTTTGCGGCGTAGCGGGGGCATGATTCTTCATGGTGAAGAGGGATGGATGACAGCCGAGGCGATTGCCGAGGCGATAAATAAGAATCCAGATTATGGATGGCATTATCATCCTTTGACGGCTGATCAAGTCAGTGAAGCCTTGATGGAGGTCGTAAGGACAGACAAGCGTTTTGCGTGGTTCCGATCATTTTACCCAGAGCAGATAAAATTTTGGGCATACTGTGATGATTGACAAGAGTCGACACGTATGTCTGAATGATTTTAATGTGCTGTAAATTCGACAAGGCACCGCCGATTCTCCGAAACGAGGGATGGCGGTGCCTTGATGATGTAAGGAGTCTAATATTTTTCGGTGATCATTCGGGGAAGGGCGCTTGGGCAACGTTTTCGGGCTGAAATGTCTCTCAAGAGTGTTGCGGAACACTCTTGGGGAACGAAAATGACCCAATGCGTTGCCTGAGGGATCTTGAGTTCATAAAGGCCAATGGCGATGCCTTCAAGTGGTGGCCGGACTTGAGGGGTGTCACTATCAGTTATGTCCACGAATCAGAAGCGGGATGACTTGTGGTTTTCTAATACAATGCGCACTGAAATCTGGATCAACTTGTTCGGATTACCGAGGCGGGTTGTCGGGTTGAGCGCCTTGCAGGGAGCTCTGAGCGTAGATTGTATTCCTCATGGAGTGGTATCTTCGGGGGTATCATCAAGAAATTTCTGTTTTTTATGAATTGCATGTGTTTCTTTTCGTTTTTTACGTTTACAATTCCGATATTGCGGGCGGGTTCCGTAAGGGATCCAGTGACCAAATAACATTCATCATCACCACTTCAACTATGGAGACTACAGAGAGAAACAGTGCCGTCAGGCGGAATGCCGATGACCAAACTACCATTAACCAAGGGGCCATATTCCTGAAAGTCGCTGATTGAAAGGCTGATGAATATGACAGTCCGGTTGCGGCATGGTGCCGGATATTCAGAAATTTCGCTATGTTTGCGAAGTCGAGGTCGGAGAAAGACGCTGAGTTTGTGAGGTTGGAACGGGCGATGCGTGTCAGCGGTCTTGACGACAAGGAGATTGACAACTATTTCAACGATATGATGACAGAGAAAGAGATGCGCCCGTACATAGAGGGAGCCAGACAGCAGGGCTATCGAAAGGGCTTTGAGGCCGGTGTCGAACAGGGCACGGCGGAAGGCGTCGAGAAGGGTATAGAGAAGGGTATAGAGAAGGGGGTAGAGCAAGGCATAGAGCAAGGCATAGAGAAAGTCGCCAAGTCTTTGCTGTCGTTAGGCATCCCGGTTGAGCGGATCGGGATTGCCACGGGATTGTCTCTTGAGCGAATCGAGGCATTGAGGCAGAGTTGAGATAATCTTCCAATTCATGACATCGAAGGTCTTTTAGGGGGGACCGATGTGTTTCGTGACCGCTAAAGAATCGGTTGTTTGGTGGAATTTCACCAACATATTCATGATTTCACAACGAATTTCCGGGGTTGGCGGTAATTGACTGGGAATAACCACTTATTTTTCGTGATGTTGAAAGTGTCGGATAAATTTGAAGTGGGAAAGGTTTTCCTGTCGCGTGTTTGCGGTTCGTGGGACATGTGAGGGATGCCTGCCAAGAAAACGAAACTGACATGACAAATCAAAAAGGGCGGTTGCTGGCGATCGACACGGGATCGACATCGACGAAGATCGGGTACTTTGTGGACGGGGAACTTGCGTTCGAGGAGAATCTTGGGCACAAGGCGGAGGATTTGGCCGGGTTCAAGGATGTGATGGAGCAGGACACGCTGCGGCGGGATGATGTAAGAATATTCATGCGCGGCAAGGGGATCCACGCACAGGACATCGACATCGTGATGGCGCGTGGCGGACTCTTCTATCCGGTGGTCACGGGAATATATTCAGTGAACGAGGACATGCGGGAGGTGCTGCGGAGCTGCAAGTACGGGAGGCACGCCTGCAACCTGAGCGCGATCATCGCTGACGATCTGGCGAAAGAGATAACAGAAAAGAACGTTGCCAGAGGAGTTGAGATGCCTTTCGGAGTCTGCCGGGCGTACATTGCCGACCCGCCGATGGCTGATGAGATGCTGCCGGAGTGCCGTGTGGGAGGTTTGCCGGAATTCCAGCGCAGACCGTTCTTTCATGCGCTCAACTCAAGGGCTGTCGTCAGGCGCTATCTGAAAGATCACGGGTATATCCATAATGACATCACCGCCATTGTCGCCCATATCGGCGGCGGGATCACCGTCACTCTTCACAGGAACGGAAAGGTGATTGATTCCAACAACGGAGTCGGAGGAGACGGACCGTTCACCCCGGAGAGAGTCGGCTCTTGTCCTGGTTTCCAATTGGTTGACCTCTGCTACAGCGGTGAATATTCCAAAGCGGAGATAAAGAAGAAACTGATGGGCAAGGGCGGAGCCGTGGCGTTCTTCGGGACGAATGACCTCAAGGAGATTGTCCGCAGGGGAGAGGATGGTGATGTCCGGGCAAAGGTCTGGATGGAGGCCTTTGTTCTCAACATCGCCAAGTATATCGCTTCGGAGGCCGCTGATGTCTGTGGGAAAGTGGATGTAATCCTGCTGACCGGAGGGGGAGCCTATGGGCGGGACATCGTGAGCGGAATCCGCAAGAGGGTGGAGTTCATCGCCCCCGTTGAGGTCTATCCCGGAGAGTTCGAGCTGCAAAGCCTTGCCGAACACGGGTACGACATTCTCTCCGGCAACGCCACCATCCTTTCCTACGACAAGGACGCTCCGGAACCGGATCCGTTTGTTTGAAAGTCTTTGTGCGCATAACCTTGCCGCTCACGCACCGGCCCTGTCTAAAGAACCTTCTGTGCGTGAAAGAATCAGCCTTACGCACAGAAGGTGGTTTACGGATAAGTGGTGCGTGGATAAATCTGATTTACGCACGAGTGCCGGGTATGTTCAAGTCCAGTGAGCAGATGAGCATGATTTACGCACGAAAGCTTAAAAGATCAGTTTCTGTCCCCTGTAGAAGTCCAGCAACTTGGCCGAGAACAGGAACTCGTAGCGGGCGCGGGCCAGATTGGATTCTGATTCCAGGAAACTGTCCCGAGCCTCGTTGAACTCAGTGATGTTGGCCTTGCCGTTCTCGTACTTCGCAAGCACAAGCTCGTACGACTCCTTCGCGCTGGTGTCAGCGTCCAGACTTGACCGGAATTTCTCCTGAGCCGCCACAGCGTTGTAATACGCCTGCTGGATCTCCTTGTAGAGGCTTTTCTTGCTGTTTTCCAACTGCAACATCTGGTTCGTCCTCGAAAGCTCGGCGGAGCGGATCTGGTTCCTGGTCTGGAATCCCGAGAAAATCGGAATGCTCAGGTTAAGACCAAGATATTGGCTGAAATTGTTCTTGATTTGGTCTGCGAACGGATCGCTGGAATGACTGCTCATCGTGTAGTAATTGGTTCCCAGACCACCGCTGGCCATAAGAGATGGCAGACGGGCCCCCTTTGCGTTCCTGATGGAATATTCTGTGGCATCCAGCCTGAACTGCTCCGCCTGGATTGACGGCTTGCAGGCCACTGCCTGCGCATAGATGTCCTCCGGATTGCTCAGAAGCAGCCCGTCAACCGAAACAGAAGGGCGAATGATAGAGAATCCTTCAGGATTCGGTAACTCCAACAACTGGCTCAGATCCAACAGCGACAATCGTAAACTGTTGGCGGCCTGAGTCTCAGACAGTCGGCTCTGTCCCAGCGCTGCTTTCTGCTGAGCCACCTGAACCTTGCTGGCCTTGCCGCTCAGCTCCATCGCCGAGAGTCTCTCGACCTGAAGCGAATCGATGCTGACCTGATTCCTGGCCACATCCAGAAGCTCCATATTGTAGAGAATCTGCACATAAGCCTGCGCCACGGCGACACTGACATCTTCGCGAGCCTTCTGAAAATCAGCCGTCACGGCCTTGAGGTTCAGTTCGTCATGTTTAATCGAGTTGTTGATCCTGAGTCCTTGGAACACTGGCACTGAAGCTCCGAGGCTGACTCCCGTACTGGTAGTGTTGGTGTTTGAATAGGTGTTGTCAGCAGTCAATCCTCGTCCGAACGAGAAGTTCTCGCTTGCGCTTGCGCTCACACCCGGCAACCTGCTGTTCCTGGATGTGTTCAATTGAATTTCCTGCTGCTTGACCTGAATCTCCTGCTGTTTGAGGGAAATGTTGTTCTCAAGAGCGTGCGTGATGCAGTCCTGAAGCGTCCACAGCCTGCCATCCTGCGCGGAAAGCCCCACCGTCAGCAGACCAAAAATAATCAATGAACATATTCTTTTCATAGCGCTATTTCTTGTCTGTGAATATCTGATTACCACGGACTTTCTGATCCTTGCCCAGTCCGCTCTTCACCTCTATCTTGACCCCGTCGCTCAGCCCTGTGGTGACAGGCTGGCGTTTATACTGTCCGTCACCCTCGGCAAGATAGACGAACGAGGAATCCTTCTCAAATGAGATTGCCGCCTCAGGCACTGCCAAAACTGAGTCGGCGTGCTCCAAAGTGATCTCGGCGTTCGCGCTGTAGCCTGAACGGATCTTCACGCTGTCCAACTGGCTTACCCTGGCCTTGATCTCGAACTGGTTAGCACCGTTGTTCTGCACGGCCTTCGGGGAAATATATTCAAGGACAGCGTCCATTTCCACGCCCTGCACCGCTCCGATGGTGATTCTCATCCTCGTGCCTTCATCGACCTTGCCGACCTCTGTCTCATCCAGATTGCCTTTGAATATGAGGTCGTTCATATCGGCCACCGTGGCTATGGTTGTTCCGTCGTTGAATGTGTTGCTCTGGATCACCGAGTTACCGACTTTGACCGGAACATCGAGGATCAACCCTGTGATTGTCGAGCGGATCAGCGTCGAGCTGGCCGTGGCGTTGCGCTTTGACACTCCGTCCCTGACAACCTCCAGAGCCTCCTCAGCTGCCTCTTTTTCCTCCTTTGCCTGATCCAGGGCCTGACGCACTTGGTCATATTCCTCGGCACTTACCAACTGCTTGTCGTATAGGGCTTTCTCGCGTCCGAAGTTGGTCTGTGCCTGCTCAAGGTTCAATTCGGCGATGCGCAAACGGCTCTGCGCCGAACTCAGCGAGCCCATCTCAGGAATGACCTTGACCTTGGCGATCACCTCGCCTTCCTTCACCTGGTCGCCGGCCTCCTTGTAGATCTCGGATATAATTCCGCTGATCTGCGGCTTGATGTTCACCTCGTCACGCGGCTCAATGGTGCCGGTGATGAGGGTGGTCTTCTTGATGTCGGCGATCTCGGCGGAAAGCTCCTCGTAGCGGATCTCCTGCGGACGTGACTTTTTCCAAAGGAAGTAGAATGTGCCAGCGAACACCACGATGATGGCGGCGAACAGAATGTACTTGAAATACTTTTTCATATTGCTTGACTTTTTATTTCCGAATATTGATTCTTGACTATCTATCTTTGAATATGTTTGCTCATCCTTAACATGTCTTGTTCCCGAAGCGGCTTATTCATCCCTCATAGCGTCCACCGGTTTGATGCTCATAGCCCTGGCCGCCGGGGCGAGTCCGGCCACGACTCCGAGAACAGTCAACCCGAGAAGAGTTCTGACAGCTGTCCAGAAACTGATCTGGAACGGAGCCTGAAGGATGCCGTCTGTCGTGAAGGCCAGCTCCAACCCTTGCAGGATCAGCACCGAGAACAGCAGGCCCAACATTCCGGCCACGGCTGTCAGCAGGATGCTTTCCCAGATGATCTGCGATAGAATCATCTTCGGAGTCGCTCCTATGGCTCGGCGGATTCCGATTTCCGTGGTACGTTCCCGGACCGTCACCATCATAATGTTCGAGATGCCGATCACACCGGCCAGCAACGTCCCGATTCCAATTAGCCAGATCAGGAAGTTCACGCCTTTGAACAGACTGTCTATCATCATGAAAAACATTTCGGTGTTGAGGACGGTGACTGCCTGTTCATCTGTCGGGTCTATGTAGTGGTTGCTTGCGATGGCTTTTCTGATCTTCGGGATGATGTCGCTCATCACGATCCCTTCTTTAGCCGTGACCGCCATCACCTGTACTTTGTCACCCATATTGTAAACGGCCTGCACTACGGAAATCGGAATCACAATGGCCTCGGTCTGCCTGCCTCCGAAGCTGATGACACTGTGTTCGTTGTAGTCAACTCCGATGACCTGGTAATATGCCGGGCCGATCTTGATTCTGGTTCCGCACGGGTCCACCCCCTTGGGATAGAGGTTTTCGTAAACCTGCTTTCCTATCACGCAGACCTTGCGTTTCTGCGCCACGTCCATCTCGTTGATGTAGCGTCCGTAAACTATCGTCGGTGTCTCTATTTTAGCGAAGTCGGCCTTCAACCCCTTGACGTTGCACCTTGATGACTTGTCCTCGTAGGTTGCCTCGCCTCTGGACCAACTGAAGCATTGAGGCGACACGATGTCCACTTCAGGAACCTTTTCCTTGAGAATCTCCACGTCCTTGATGTTCATCTCCCAGTAACGTCCCTTGTTGAAGCCTTTGTATGGCTTGGACGTGTTCTGGGACCAGATCATCGCCGAGTTGGACGCAAACCCTCCCATCTGCTGGTTCAGCATCACCTTGAACCCGTCGCCGCCGCCCAGCAGGAACAGCAGCATGAATATTCCCCAGAACACCCCGAACCCGGTCAGCAGGCTCCGTCCCTTGTTGCGGGTCAGCGTGTCAAGGATTTCCTTGAATCGGTCTATATCGAAAAATTTCATTTGAATATTCCTTTCAATCTTTTATGAATATATTCCATTATTTTAGTCACTTCATTTTGAATATTCGTCATTCGCTGCGGAGGGCTTCGATCGGGCGGACCTTTGCGGCTTTGCGGGCGGGGGCGAGACCTGCCAAGGTGCCGGCTATGACCAGTAGGGTTGTAGCGCCGAAGCAGACGTTCAGGCCAACCGTCGGGTCTTTGAAGACCGTTTGCTGGAACAGGCCGAAGTCCATCACCATATTTCCGGAAATATGATCGAGCCACTCGTTGGCCAGAACTCCGAGCACCATTCCGACGTAGCCGAAGAACGCGGTGATGATGATGCTTTCGGAAATGATCAGTTTCAGTATGGCCCATGGGCTCGCGCCGATCGCCTTGCGGATCCCGAATTCGTGCGTGCGCTCCTTGACGGAGATCAGCATGATGTTGGAGACCCCAACGATTCCGCTCAACAGTGTCAGGATTCCAATGATCCATAATGCTGTGCGGATCATCAACATTCCTTTGTTCATCTCCATGCTCATTGTCAGGAGATTCCATATTCCCACAGCCCTCTTGTCGTCCGGGGCGGCGTTGTGGTTGTTGTTCAGCGATGCGCGCAGCCGATCCTCGAACGCCCTGTTGTCTTCCTCGGTGTCCAGCCCGTGGAACGAGAAAGTATATTCATCAATCTCCTTGCCTCTGTTGTAGATTGTCCGGATGGTGGTGATCGGAGCGTAGAGGTTTGACCAGCCGTTTTCACTCGGCCTCAGGATGCCGATGACCTGAAACATAGAGGAGTTGACCTTGACATATTTCCCGATCAGGGCCTCAGCCGCGGCTGCCTTTTGAAGAGCCGTCAGCCCTTCCTCTTTCTCTCCGGTCACGCCCAAAAGCTCCCTTGCGTCGTTGCTGTCCATCACTATGACCCTTCTCCTCTCCTTGATGTCTATCTCGTTGATGAACCTGCCGTAGAGGAGGCTGAGCTTGTTCATTTCTGAATATTCAGGGCTTACTCCGCTGACCTGCTTGACGATATATTCCTTTCCGTAGCTTGTGGTGAGGCTCGCTTGGGTGAGTATTGTGCCGGCCTTTTCCACATTATCCGCGAAGTCCGGGCCGAGGGTGATGTCTATGTCCTTGTCGTTCAGTTCGATTCTTCTGCCCTCCTGCATTCCGTTGTATGGCTTGGAAGTCCGGCCGCCCCAGACGTTCATCGTGTTGGTCATATAATCATTGTTGTTGCTCTCCAGCGCGTGGATCAGGCCGTTGCCGGCACCAAGCAGGAAGATGAGCATGAATATTCCCCAGGCCACAGCGAAGCCGGTGAGGGCGGTGCGGAGCTTGTTCCTCCGGATGTTGCTCCAGATTTCTTCAAACAGGTCTCTCATCGCTTACTTCATTATAGTGCCCTCGCCGAACGGAGAGGCGTCGTGACGAATGTTCTGCTCGATCTTGCCGATGATTCCGTCCTTGATGTGGATGATTCTGTTGGTGAAGTTTGCCACCCCGCTCTCGTGGGTCACCACGATGATGGTCATATTTTCCTTCTCGTTCAATTCCCGCAGAAGGTTCATAATCTCCACGGAAGTCTTTGAGTCCAAGGCTCCTGTGGGTTCATCGGCAAGGATGATCTCCGGTTTTGTGATCAACGCGCGGGCGATCGCCACCCTCTGCTTCTGTCCACCGGACATCTCGTTAGGATAGTGGTCAGCCCACTCCTTCAATCCAAGTCTTTCCAGAAATTCCATCGCCATTCTGTGACGCTTCTGCCGTCCGACACCTTGATAGAAGAGCGGCAGCTCAACGTTCTCCGCCGCCGTCTTGAACCCTATCAGATTGTAGGACTGGAATATGAATCCGATCATCTTGTTCCTGTACTCGGCGGCTTTTGTTTCGGAGAGATTCCAGATCAGGTTGCCATTTATGCGATATTCACCAGAATCGTAGTTGTCCAATATTCCAAGAATATTCAGAAGCGTGGATTTGCCTGATCCCGACGCTCCCATAATCGAGACGAACTCGCCCTTCTCTATGGTCAGGTCAATGCCCTTGAGCACGTGCAGAGGCTGCGCGCCTTGATAGGTCTTGTTGACATCTTTTAGTTCAATCAGCATTTGGTTGTTATCTTTTTTGCCCTATGGGCTGTTGTTTCTTTTTCATATACTTCTTGAAGATTGTCTTGTCTTCTTTACTGGTCTTCCGTCACTTCGACAAGCTCTGTGACCGGATATTTCTCACCTGTTTTGTATATTAGTTTATTAATACACTGCAAAGATAGGTATGTTTTTCTATAAAGCAATAGTTTTTTGAAAGAAATTCACAAACGCTTAAATATAACGTTTTAGCGCCTGATTTATAACAAAATACACGCCAATTAATAGAAAATGTTTATCTTGTGGTCTGGATTTGCAAGCCCAAGACTGAGATAAACTTTTTAGCACAATAATGAATATGAAAGGATTAGCGTTTAAGAGTGTGATGATGGCGACACTGCTGTCGCTGCCGATGATGTTATGTGGATGCAACGGGAACAACAAGGGTAAGCAGGAAACCCCGGTCGTGTATTTTACGAAGGACATCTCTCCAGAGGCTCTTGTGAAACTGTACGAGGCGTTGGGTGTTGAGGCGCAGGGGAAAGTCGCCGTAAAGATCTCCACAGGAGAGTCCGAGAAGTCTAATCATCTGAGGCCAGAGTTTATCGCACCGCTCGTGCATAAAGTCAACGGAACCATAGTTGAGTGCAACACGGCCTATGGCGGAAACCGCTGCAACACAGAGGATCACCTCAAGGCGATCGCTGAAAGAGGCTATGACAAGATCGCTCCGGTGGACATTATGGATTCGGAAGGCGAGATTAAGATTCCTGTGAAGGATGACAAATGGATCAAGTACGACATAGTCGGCTCTCACATCGCCAGTTACGATTTTATGATCGACTTGTCGCACTTCAAAGGACACGCGATGGGTGGATTCGGTGGAGCCTTGAAGAACGCTTCCATCGGTGTGGCTTCCCGAAACGGCAAGGCGTACATCCACACGGCTGGCAAGGCTGAGGACTATCAGCTTCTGTGGCAGAACCTTCCTGAGAAGTGGGACGAAAGCCCGGAGGGCAACACTCCGTTCATCGAGTCGATGGCCGCCGCCGCCCAGGCCGTCAATGATTATTTCGCCGCCAAGAAAGGAATTGTGTACATCAATGTCCTTAATAATCTCTCAATTGACTGTGACTGCGACGGTGATCCTCACAAGCCGACAATAAAGGACATCGGAATGGCAGCTTCCCTCGATCCGGTCGCCCTTGACAAGTTCTGCCTCGATCAGGTGTTCAACCTTCCGAAAGACAAGGACAACGACACACAGGCCCTCCTCGACAGGATCAGCCAGCGTCACGGCATCCGCATCGTGTACCGTGCTGAGGAAATGGGTCTTGGCTCCACTGAATATGTCGTCAAGGACATTGACTGATTTCAACGCATCACCTTGCCGAGACGATGTAGAAACAGGAGGTGGAGAGGAAGTTGCGGAGGAACGGGATGTGGTCGAGGCCGAGACGCAGACGGGTCGGGCGAAGATGGAACTTGGCCTTGTAGTGTGGGCTGATCAGCCATAGTTTCCGCTCCATGATCTGGAAACCGGTTTCTCTGCAAAGACGCTCGAATTTCTCCGGAGTCATCTTGGAGCGCTTGATGCTCAGCAGCTCATCAATCTTGGCTGGATCTTCCTTGAATATTCTTAGATAGCCTCTGTAAAGGCTGGCCGGCAAGAGATGCATAAACGGAACTTTGGAGCAGACACCGCTCCGACAGATCTGTTGGTGGCCTCCGAACGGCATCTGCCAGGCCGGGAATCCGAAGAACACGATTCCGTCGGGTTTCAGGAACTTCTTTATGCCGGAGAAGAAGGCCGGTTTGTCATCCGGCTCGATGTGCTCGATCACATCGTGGATCAGCACGATGTCGAAACGGTCGTCCCGAGCGGGCATATTCAGAAAGTTTCCGCTGATGAACTCGCCCGGCATATTCCTTTTTGCGAAATATTCCTTGGCATTTTCTATCTTGTTGGCAGCCAGATCGATGCCCGTCACGCAGCATCCCGCTTCGGCGAACGGCAGAAGATTTCCGCCCTCGCCGCAGCCGATCTCCAGCACCCGTGTTCCGGCTCCGACGTTCTTGAACTTCCGGAGATAGTCAATGTAAAACTCCCTGGAAGTCTGGGCCAACTCCCTGAAATACCTTTCCCTGTCTGTGTGTCTCTTCTGCATTGAATATATATTAACAATATCAAAATAGCAATTAACGAACCATTAAAATGAATTTTTATATAGGATTGCATCCATTTTACAATTAAATATATATATATTTCCTCTAAAAAACAGTTTCTTTCTTATGTGACGGGCGTAAAAATCGCAGATTTTTATGTAAGTTTGCATATTGAAGTTACGAAAAGAGTGTAATTTATTGGAAATGAGCATTGGGTAATCGCTCAT
>ENA-ORSB01002705-ORSB01002705.1-human-gut-metagenome-genome-assembly--contig:-NODE-2705-length-13663-cov-4.023222_pt1 | contig 13663 bp, 10 predicted proteins | sample MGYA00242180_ERZ509144 | MGnify/ENA primary metagenome ERZ509144 (study PRJEB26280, sample SAMEA2338661) | human gut metagenome | biome: human gut; feature: human-associated habitat; material: faeces...
CTTTACATACATTTTTAAATTCGATATATGACATAATATTCACTCCTTTGTTAAGTAATTATATAAAGCTTGACATCCTTTTAGTACTTCTTCATAAGTTTTGGTAAAATTTCCTGTGTACCAAGGATCTGCTATATCTTTTTTCTCATTTGTAAAATCCAATAATTTATATACTTTATTTGCTGTATCTTTACCTACAATTGCTTTTATCCTTACAATATTACTATTCTCCATGCCAATTATATAATCATATTTATTATAGTCTTCTTTTTTTAATTGCTTAGCTTTATGCTTTTGAAATGGTATATTATGTTCAAGCAATTTTTCTTTTGTCCCATAATGCATATCATTTCCAATTTCTTCTGTACTCGTTGCAGCAGAAGAAACGTAGAAGTTTTTCTCTTGTCCATTTTTTGCTACTATATCTTTAAAAACGTACTCAGCCATTGGTGATCTACATATATTTCCAAGACATACAAATAGTATTTTTTGCATATTAAAGTCCTTCCCTTTCTCGGTTTGTTCGAATGTACATGTAAAAATGAAAGTAATTTTCTTTCAAAATATTCCTTCTATATATAAATTGTATCATACTTTTATGTCCATTTGGTAAATTTCACAAATTTTTCCAATATTACTTTTTTTATATTTTTTTATTACATTTTTGTAACAAAAATGTTGACAATTTTTAATATTTGCTCTATAATGAATTTATATTATGAAAAATACTAAAGATTTTTGACATAGATACTATAGATAAAAAGGAGAGAAATACAATGGAAAATTATAATAAAACTGATTGTTTAGCCTTAACAATCAGAAAAGAGCATAGGTTAGTAGTTATTAACAAAGCAGTTAAGAAAACTATAACAATTTCTGTTAAAACAATCTTAGCAGCAATTTGTTTAACTTTGTTAAATGTTTTTGTTTAATATATATTCAATGCATCGGGATTTTGGGGACGTTCCTCAAATCCCGATTTTTTAAAGGGATTTAGGGACGTTGTTCAAATCCCTGCTATTTCTATTTTAATTAAAAACAGTTATACATACAAAAAAGCGCCTCTTTCATATAAGAAGCACTTTTTCTTAATTTTCACTAGCATTTATAATTATTTGCTCGTTTGCTACAATAATATTTAAAATATTTTTTCCTTCATCTGGCTTTAATCTTTTTTGATTGTCATTAAAATATTTCTTTATATCTCTAGTCATGTTATTGCCAATTTGTGTTAATGACATTTCTTCTGCATTTTCTTGTTTTTCTGCTTTTTCTATTACTTTATCCTTAATGTTTATATCAACCTTAACTATTTCCTTATCATCTACTTTATAGTATAGATTTACTATTCCTGTTTCTAAATTTTCTAATTTATAATGAGCTTTTACTAATTGTATATTTTTCATATCTAAATGCTCTATTACCTCATTATTTAAATCATTTAATATTAAGATGTCTGATGATAATTTCTTTTCTGCATTACTAATTCTTATTTCTCCATTTGAATCAGTTGAGTTTATCTTTGTAACTATAAAATATCCTGCAATTATTATTGCTATTATTATAATTACAGCTAAGACTTTTCTTTTATCAATTACTCTATTCCTTTTATTTGGAGATTTTTTGTGTGAACTAGTTTTTTTGGTTGGTTCGCTTTTATATCTTTTTGCCAAAATATTTTCCCCCTTAAAAATATTCTGTTTCATATCTTTATATTGATATATAAAAGGTAGAAAGTACTTTCTACCTTTTATACTTTTGTGATTATCTTTCAACTTTTACTGATATAGTAGCTACATTTGAAGCATTTCCTGAACTATCTTTTGCTGTATATGCTATTCTATATTCTCCTACTTTTGATGTATCTACTTTTGATGGTGATGGGTATACTAATTTACCATTTTCATCATAAAAATGAATTGTAATTTCATAATCGTCAGCATCTATATAAGCATTATCAGTTAATGTTGCTCCTAATTCTGTATATGTGTCACCAACTTTTAGTGTTTGGCTCTTTCCATTTGCTGTAATTACTGGAGCTGTTGTATCTTTAACAATAACTGTTCTTACTGTAATCTTTGTATTTCCTGACTTATCTGTATATTCATAACCAATTTTATATTCCCCTGGTTGTTTAACATCTACTTCAGTTAAATGTGACTTTTTAAGTTCTCCATTTACATAATAATTTATATTTGTATATTTAAAGTTTTCTATAGTAGGGTCTGAATTATCTGTTACTTTTGCACCTTCATCTTTATAAGGTGTTCCTGCTTCTATTGTTATATTTTCTTCACCATTTAATGTAACTGTTGGCATTGTTGTATCTTTAATGTATAAATATCTTGTTGCTTGTTTTGTATTACCTGCTTTATCTGTATAAATATAGGCTATTTTATAAAGTCCTGTTTTTCTAGTATCAATTTCTGTCAATCTTGACTCAGTTACTTTGTCTGAATTAGGATCTGCATAATAGTTTGCATAAGTGAATTGGTAGTTGCTAGAAATAAAGCCGTCAATATTGTCTGTTACAGTTGCACCTGCATCTACATATTCACTTCCTGCTTCTATAGTAATAGGTTCTTCAGTACCATTTAACTTAATTGTTGCTGGTGTTTTATCAAAAAATACTCTATTTCCATTAGATGGTTTTGTTTCATCTGTCATTTTATTTCCAAATAAATCTACTAAATCAGAAATTTTAAATGTAATTTCTCCATCTACAAAAGCTGTATCTTCTGGAATTTCATAAATTAGAACATAACTATATCTATCATTTTTTTCATCATAATTAGCTTTTACTAGATTTCCATCCATTGGATATTCTACACCATTATTTATTAATGTAAATGATGGATTATGTGCTAATTCTTCTTTAACACCTATACTTACCCAAAGTTTATCTCCTATTTTTGCATAAAATTCATGTTTTGTACTATCATCACCATTAACCATGATGTTTGAATACTCTCTTGTTGGAGCTACTGCATCATAGTTAAATGTATATTCAGCTGTATTTCCAGCTTCATCGCTAGCAACAACAGTATTTACACCTTCTTTTAAGTATGATTTTAATGCTTCATAAGAAATTTCTCCGTTTGTAAGAATTAATGTTTCACCATTAATTTCATAAGAAGCTACACCATTATCGTCTGTAACTTTAAAACCTATTCTACTATAATTACCTTCTGAACCAGAAATCGAATCTTCTGTTGGCTCTATAGTTGGTTTTGTATTATCTATTATTACATTTGTATATTTACCATCATTTATATCAGCATTTGTTAAAGGTTCTCCTTCATTTCCTGCAACATCTTTGTATCCATATACTTTAAATGCTACTTCACCTTCTGGTGTATTTTGGTCTATCTTAACATCTGCCATATAATAATAAATGTTTGATTCTTCAATTGAACTATCTGGACGATATGTTACATCATATACTTTTCCAAACATTTCAACTTTTGGTTCTACTGCTAATTTTTCTGGGAAAGATACTAATACACGAATGCTGTCTCCAGCTTTTGCATATCTTTGATCTCTTGTATCACCATTATCTATATTACGAGCAATTCCTAAATTTAATTTTTCAGGAGCTGTTGTATCAAAAAATACTTTATGTCCATTAGTTGGACCTTTTACGTCTTCTCTCTTATTTCCAGCTTTATCTTCTATATTAGAAACTTTTAATTCAATTTCTCCGTCTACAAAAGTTGTATCTTCTGGAATTTCATAAATTACTGTGTAATCCCATGCTTTTGCAGGATTTTGTTTTACTATTACTTGTGAATCTTCCATTACATATTCTTTTCCATTATTAATTAATGTAAATGTTGGATTATGTCCTAGTTCTTCATTTGCTGTATAGCACATATAAATTGAATCACCAGGTCTTACATAATATTCTCTTTGCTCGTTAGATTCACCTAATTTTAAAATATTATTTGCTAATGTCTTTGGAGCTGTTCTATCGAAAATTACGTAGTAATTATCATTACCAGTTGTTGTAACTTCATCTCCTGTATTTCCTGCTAAATCAACTAATCCTTTAACTGTTACTGGGATTTTTTCTCCTTCTACTAAATTCATATCTTCTGTTATATCTACATATACTACATATTTATTAAATTGAGGTTCTTGTACTGGCACTTCTATTTCTTTTCCACCAATTACAATTATTGGATTTTTATCTAATAATTCTGTTGTATTTACTGTTATTGCTATTCCTTTATTTTGTCTTGGATTTTGTGTTAATCCTGAATAGTTTTGATTTCCTGTTGGATTATAGAAGTTTTGTACTCTTAATTCTCTTAATGCTGGTGCTGTTTTATCAAATGTTACAGATGTATTATTTGTAGTTGTAGTAATAACATCTCCAACATTTCCTGCTAAATCTTCATAACCAGAAATTTCGAAAGATATTTTTCCTTCTTTCATATCTTCTGTCATTGTAAGCCATGCAACATATAGTGTTCCGGCTTCATTTTTGTCATTTATTATTGTTTCACTATCTGTATCCATGCCATTTATTTTGATAACTGGATATTTAGATAATTCTTCTTTAATTCTAACTTTTACCCAAACTTGATCTCCAACTTTAGCATATTGATTGTTTTTATTTGTAGATGTAATCTCTACAAAGTCTGCTACTGGTGCTGTTTTATCATATTCTACACCTTTATCTATTCCTGGATATTTTAAATCTGCATTTGTTAATGTTTTTCCAACATTTCCTGCTGCATCTTCGTATCCATAAACTTCAAATTTAATTTCACCTTCTGGTAAATTCATATCCTCTGTTATTGTAAATTGTCCTGAATAAGCATTAGTGTTAAGATTTGCAGAAGTTTGATCAGCATAGATCATATTTACTTCTTTAACAACTTTATTATCTTCTCCTAATACTCTTATTTTTGGCATTACAGTTAATTTTTCATTATCGAATTGAACAAGAATTCTTACATAATTACCTGTTTTTGCATGATATATATCTCCTTCTTTTGCATCATAATGAGATCCATTAACTATTCCTAATGCAGTATATTCTGCAGGTACTGTATCATATATTACATATGGATATTCTTTGCTTGTTGTTTGTTCTTGAGTTATATCCTCTCCAACATTTCCTGCTGCATCTTCATATCCATAAATTCTATATTGTATTTTACCTTGTGGTAATTGTAATTCTTCTGTTGTATCAAATTCTACAAAATAGAATTGTGCTGCTTCACTCCAAGCTAAATCCATTGTTGTTACTTTTCCATTTTCTCCATAAATATCAACTTTTGGATTAACTCCTAACATTTCTGTAAATGTTACATATAATCTTATATGTTCATCTCTTGTTGCAAGTGTAATATCTCCACCATAATTATCATTTGTCCAATTGAATATACCCATTGCAGCAAGTTCTGGAGCTACTGTGTCGTAAACAACTCCTGGGTAAGCTTCTTCATTTATTTCTGTTACTACTTCTCCAACATTTCCTGCTGCATCAGCATATCCAGAAATTCTAACTTGAATTGGTCCTTCTGGTAAATTCATTTCATCTGTTAAAGTAAAGTCTGCCATATACATATAATAGTTGTTTTCTGGTTTAGAAGTTTGTTCTCTGTATGTACAGCTAACTTCTGTAACAGTTCCATCTTCTCCAATTACTTCAACTGTTGGTTCAACTGCTAATTTTTCCTCGAATGCTACTCTTAATCTAATTCTATCCCCAGTTGTAGCAACTGTAGTATCTTTACCTTCATTATAATGTGTATCGTTTAACATTCCTACTGTTTTTACTACTGGTGCATTATTATCATATGTTACTTGACCATATTCTGATGTGAAAGTAACATCTTCATTATCTAATATTGCTTCATTTCCTGCTAAGTCAAATGCATTTGTTACTGTAAATGGTACTTCTGTTCCATCTGCTAATCCTAAAATATCATTATCAATTACAATATCTGCAACAAAAGTGCGTTTTCCATCTACTGTATTTCTATATCTAAATTCTACTGTTTGAGTATTATTTCCTGTTCCAATTGTTAAAATTGGAGCTTTAGACATATCCATATCTTCGTTAAAGTTTGCTTCTACTCTTAATGTTTCTCCATCTCTAATCCATGTACGACGATTTGCATCACTTACGTTTAGGATATATAGTGGATGTCCTGCATCTTTATTTCCTGAATATGGAGCTGTTCTATCATATATTACTTTTGAATATTCATCACGATTAATTTTTGTTTGATCTAATTTTTCTCCAATATTTCCTGCTATATCAGCATATCCATATACTTCGAATGGAATTTCACCTTCTGGCATAGTTTCATCTAATGTGAAATCTACCATATAGTAGTAAATATTTTGTTCTGGATTTGAACTTGCTGGACGATATGTTGCTGTATATTCTTTTCCAAATACTTTCACTGTTGGTTCAACAGCTAATAATTCTGGGAAAGAAATTAATATACGAACTTCGTCTCCTTCTTTAGCCCATGTTAAATCTTCTACTTTATTTACATAGCGTGTTTTATTTAATATTCCTAATTTTGAATATACTGGAGCAATTGAATCATATGTAAATGTATAAGCAGCTTCATTTCCAGCAATATCTCTTACAGTAATAGTATTTGTTCCTTGTACTAAAAATTCTCTGATATTAGCAAAGTTTGCATCTGACCATGCACTTGGTGTCATACCTGTAATTAAAGTATCATTTACTTCATATTCTACAACTTTAAAATTATCACTTAATTTAAAGCTTACTTTACTATATACATCTTGTTCGTTATTACCTACATAGTTTTCTTTTTCCTCCATGTATCCTTCTGTTCCTTTTACATGGATTTCTGGTGCTGTACCATCATAAAATACTCTATGACCATTTGTTGGTCCATTTTCATCTGGGATTGAATTTCTATGTTTATCTTCTATATTAGATACTCTTAATGTAATTTCTCCATCTACAAAAGTTGTATCTTCTGGAATTTCATATTTTACAGAATAATCCCATCTATCTTCTGCTGTTTGTCTTACTGTTACTAGTGAATCTTCCATTACATATTCTTTTTCATTATTAATTAATGTAAATGTTGGATTATGTGCTAATTCTTCATTAACAGCTATATACATATATATAGTATCTCCACGTTTTACATAATATTCTTTTAAATCGTTTGATTCACCATCTTTTAAAATATTTGTAGCTAGTCTAACAGGTGCTGTTACATCTGTTACATTTGCATCAACATTAGCTAACAACTCTCCACCATAAACAGTCATATTGCTCCAAGCTAAAGTTAAAGCTTGTGTTGGGATTGTTTCTGTTGTTGTAGTTGTTGCAACTTGTGTACTACCATCTGTTGTAGTTGTTGTTTGTTGTGCTGGTGCTGTTGTTCCAGCATTAGTAGTTGCACCATCATTATTAGCTACTGTTGTTTGCTCTTCTGATTGTTCTTCTTGTTGTGGTTCTTCGCTTTGTGTTGCAGTACCTTGGTTATTATCACCATTATTTTCAGGGACTGCATCTTGTGTTTGTTCACTATTGCTACTGTTTTCACCTATGGCAGTAGCTTCTGTTTCACCTTGATCTCTTAAGAAAACTACAACCATTGAAATTGCCGCAATTGCTAATATTGCAACTATAACTATGGCAACTATAGCTTTCTTACTTAAACTTTTCCCTTCCATAAATTATCCCCCTATAATTTATTTTTTTACTTCTTCCGCCTTAATAATAAGTCTGGCTTTGTTTCCGTTTTCGCAAGTTATTAAGGTGACTTCTCTAATTTCTTCTTCATTTGTTTCTAAGATGCTAACATCATTTGGGTCTGTTACAAAAATAGAATTTATTTCGTACTCAACAGTATTTTTTTGTAAATCGGTTAAATAGATTTTATCTCCAACTACAAGTTCATCGTTTTTTCCAAACATTGTTCCATCATAATTATTATGACCAGCTAGAGCTAAATTTCCTATTTCGTTAACATTTCCACCACTAAAACGGGTTATTGACGTTCTCATGTTTTCTTTTGTAGTTATGTCTAGAATTGGGTATTCTAGATCAATTTTGGGTATATTAATAATTCCTATAATAGAATTATTACCAAATTTAATAGGTTCTGTTGTCCTTTCATGTTGTTTAATCTCTTCCACTATTTGTGCATTATTTTCTTCATTAATTTGATTTCCAATATATTTTTTTGCTATAAGTACAATTACAATAATCGCAAAAATAATAACTATAAAAAGTAATATTTTATAAAATACTAACTTTTTATTTTTCATTTTTATTAGATAACCTTCTTATTCTTATTGCTATTATTACTATTGCTACTACTGCAACACCTAATAGAACAAATAATATTGGATTATCGAATGTAACTGGTAGCTCACTTCTTGTTTCTGTTTTAACAACTTCTTTTACTTCATCTTCTGAAGTTTCTTTCTTTGAAGTTAAAACTTGTGCATCATATGTTGTAGTTCCATTTAATTCTTTCTTTAATAAAACGACATATTGTGTACCATTTTCTGCATCAACAGGTTGAGCTATTGTAGCATTTGTTACTTCTTTCCATTCCGTATTTGTTATAATATTGTTCCATAAATTTGTGTATTCATTCGCTAGTTTTATTGAATCAAATATATTCATTTCATTATTTATTTTGCTCATAATATTAACTAGTTCTTGACAATTTGAATTTTTATCGTTTAATAAAACAACATCATAACTATATTTTGCATTTGCATCATCAGTAATTTTTAATGTTCCTTGTGTTACTGTTCTTATTACATTTTCTTCTCTTGTTTCTTCTGTTATAGTTTGAGTTGCATCAACTTTAATTCTATTTGTTAAAGTTTTCATTTCATTAATTTCTGCTTCAGTTGATACTTCTGATATATTTATAGGTTCTGCTTTCTTTATAATTTCGTCATCTATTTTTACCCATAAATATGATCCAACTTGACCCTTTGAAACTTTTATTACTTTATTTCCTTTTGTATCTTCTGCTGTATACCAATTTAAATTATTTTCTTCAACATCTGCACTAGTTGTTATTGCATAAGAATATTCATCATTTAAGTGACCATTTAAATAGATTAAATAATCTCCATTGGCATTTTCTAGCACTGCCATATCTTCGGCTGTAGCATTTACAGTGGCGTTTAAACTTAAAATAAGAGTAACTGCCATTACAATTAATAAAATTTTAGAACTTAACTTTTTCATTCTATTCTCCCCTTTCCGCTACGGAAACATTATATTACACTTCTTTACAAAAGTAAACAGTTTTACCATTTTTTGTCCATATTTTGAACACATTTTTCTTGTATCCGTAGACTTTTGATTGTTTTTATGTGCTACTGTTCTATTTGTATTTATTGATTACCTAATACTATATATATGAACCTTTATAAAAAACAATCTGACTATTTCTACGGATGGACTAGATTAATCATTTTCACAAAAATAAAAAACACGCCTCTGTTTAAGTATAATTAATATACTTAACATGGCGTATTCGTTTATAAGAAAAGTAGATTTACTATATGTAACTAAACCTTGTTGCTCCAGAAAAATCGATAGATTTTCCAAAGCAATAAAAAAAAATTAAATCTCTATTTTTATTATTGGAACTTCTAGTTCTTCTTTTGTTAATCCACAATGTGTTGATAGCTTATTATCTACTTTTCCATTTGCCACAGTTAGATAATTTTCTATTAAAATCCTTGTACCGCTTGTTGATATAGCTACATAATCACTCACAAAATCATCAATCTTTTTGTGTGGTTCTCCTTCTCCCAATAATTTTAAATTTAAAAATTCTTTTTTTGTGTATAAAATGAATTTATCCTTAAATTTACTTTTAAATAGTTCTTCAAATTCTTGTTTACGATTTTCTTTTACAAAAAATCCTACCATTCTCCCTTCAAAAGTCGGTGGCATTTGTAGGCAATCATAAATTTCTGGTAAATCTAATATACTAATAGTTTCTTCTATATCTTTATGTCCATGATCTGCTGATATTAAAATTAATGTATTTGTATCTTTTATTTTTTCAATTAATTTAGTTAGTTCATTTTGGGCATTTTCCAAAAATTCTTTTACTTCTTTTGATTTACAACCATATTTATGAATCAAGCCATCTGGATTGTCACTATATACTAGTACAAATTTTTTATCTTTATTTTTACATAACATTTCTAATGCTTCTGATATTTCATCCATTTTTTTGGCATTAATCGGTGTTTTAGTTTTTTGATCACAATAGTCTGGCGAAACTTCATACACCTTAATATCTTCGTTTTGCTCTTTGATTTGTTCATAAATTGTTTTGTATCCAATAATATCTGTTCTAGTTAAATTTGGAATATTTATTTTTTCTCCAGTATAAGAGTCAACCCATGGCAACAAGTTAATGTTTCTTCCGAATTCTTTAAAATATTGTGACCATGCTATCCAACCAGTTTCTATTGGAGGTTTGCCTGAATAATATGTAGTCATAGCTGCAGCTGTAGTTGTTGGATATACAGATGTTGTTGTCTTTATTCTGTTTTTTCTAAACAAATCATTTTCGTTTAATTCATTTAATATATTTTCTCCCATACCATCTAATATTAGCAAAATTACATTATTATAATCTTTGTTTAATATTTCATCAATTTCTGATAAACTATTATATTTACTTTTCACGTTATAATATTTTAAAATTGATGTTATTAAATTTAATATACTATTATTATAATCTGGTCTTATCATTAAAACTCTCCTTTTATAGCTGTTCTTCTACATATAAATTTGGATATTTTATCTCATATCCTTAATTTTTCTTTTGCACTTTTTACTAATTCATCATGCACAATTCCATTACTTATAAGTGCTCCATTTATTGGTTCGTCATATCTTTGCTCATTTCCAAATAAATCTGTTACTTTTCCTCCAGCTTCCTCTACAATTACTTTTACTGCTGCCATATCACAATTTTTCCCTTTTGTTCCTGGGAATATGCAACAAGTAAAATCTCCAGAAGCAACACATACTGAAGCTCTTATTATACTACCAATACCCACAAAATATGTTTTCTTATACAATTCATTCATTACAGGTATAACATTATATTCTGCTGCTGGCCACATATCAAAATGCCCAATACTTTTTTCATCTTCTAATTTATAAGCATTTACAGTAATTTTTTCGTCATTACAATATGCACCTTGTCCTTTTATTGCTGAATATAAATTATCTAAGAACGGATCATATACCACACCTACTTCTGGTACACCATCTATAACTAATGCTAAAGAAAATACTGCAACTGGTATATGTCTTGCATACATTGCTGTTCCATCTACTGGGGCACATACCCATACATATTTACTTTCTCCAAATTTTTCCTCTTCTCCATCTACAGAATGATTTGGAAATTTTTCTTTTACCTTTTCTATTAAAATATGGTTAATTTCCTTATCTGCTAAAGTTACAATTGTTCTATCTCCTTTGTAGCTTATACCACTATCTTGATAAAAATATTTTTTCATTATCTTACCTGCTTCGCTACACATTTCCTTTGCAAAATTTAAATACTCATTGCTTTCCATGGTAACCTCCTTATACATCTTTACATACATCTACCCATTTTTCATAATTTGAAGTTTTTTCTAATTCAGCAATTGTTAATTTTACTGCACTATTACTACTTCCACATGCAGGATATATAATATCAAATCTTTTTAATGATTCATCTAAGTAAACTTTTACATTTTCTTTTACGCCAAAAGGACAAACTCCTCCTGGTTTATGTCCAGTATAATTTTCGACATCATTATATGGTATCATTTTAGCTTTTGTATTAAATTCTGCTTTATATTTAGCATTATCTATCTTTTTATCTCCTGCAACTACAATTAAAATTGCTTCATCATTCACTAAAAATGATAAAGTCTTTGCTATTTCTTTTTCTTCACATTTTAAAGCTTTTGCTGCCTCTTCTACTGTTGCAGAAGAAGTATTAAATTCCATTATATTATTTTCTAAGTTAAATTTTTTTAAATATTCTTTTGCTTTTTCTAGTGACATATTCGTATCTCCTTACTTCTTGCTGTCCATATGTTCTTTTACAATATCCCTATATGGCTTTTCTTTTTCTTTTAATTTATTACAATTCATTCTTTCAACAAATTTATCTAATTCTGTTCTTAACTTTTCTTTTTCTTCTTCCGTATTTGCTAAAATCTCTAATTCTATAAAATTTCCTACTCCATCTATTTTGTCTATCATAATGTTATATTCAAATCCGTTAATATTCTTTGAATATACTTGTCTATATTTCTTAAACGAAACATATTCGATATATCCAAGTTGATTTATAACATATTTCGTATCTTCGTAATCTTTTGGGTCTAATCTTAAATTCACTTCTTTTTTTCCATATTTTTCTGTGCTATTATCTGTTTTTGGCTTATATGTAAGCTCTAAGAAATCTTCATTTGTCTTCCTTGTTCTTAGACAAGTCCTACTCTTAACAAATTCTAAATTCTTATCTGTAAAATATGTGTCTTCTTCTACGCTATCTTCTACAAGTTTAAAATTTTGCTCCTCTATTTTCTCTAGTATATCCTCATAATTTTCTCCTAGATGATAACTTGCTTCTAATTCTATTCTACTAGCCATCTTGACCCTCCTTACTTTTATTTTTTGTATATTATCATATTTGATATTTTTTATCAAACAAAAAACCGAATTCAAGATTTTCTAACCATTAGTAAATACTAGATAATCTAACATTCGCCATAATTGTCTAGTACAGAAAGTTCTCCTACTAGGCAAACTTTCCTAATATACAAAAAAGATGCAGGATTTTTTATTTTCCTACATCTATTTTTCTTTAAATATTTTTCTAAATATAAATCTTACAAATGGTCCTGCATAAAATATTTGCCAACATAAAGCCATAGGGAAATTTAACACTGCTATTTGAAGCCATTTAGCAATTATATTTTCCATTCCTTCATAATTAAAGAATATACTTCCAAAAAAGCTCATTATTGGGCACATAAAACATACTATTACTGTTGATATTCCAATTGTTATTAAAATTGATGGTGTTTTCTTTGGATCTAATAATTTTAGTGCTAGTTTTTGAGCTAATTTACCTATTAAGAAAAACTCTAATATAAAAGCAATTACTCCCATTATCGGCAATTCTTTAAGTGCCATTAAAAATACTTCGTTTGATAAACCTCCCATATTTGTTGAAATGTTATAGCACACCATTGCATAAACCATTACTATAACCATTATTACTGTAAATACTGCATCTTGAAATTTGTTCTTTGGCATAAAATTTTCTCCTTTCATTATTTATTTTGAATCGCAAAAACAACACATATTTCTATGTGTTGTTCGTTAATCATTATATTAAATAATGTACGTTTCCAATTTTATACCTACAATATATGTTATTTTCTTATTAATTTATTCCTCGACTTTTTCCGACAAATAAATCAGCCAAGAATTATTATACATTATTTTTTTATTTGTTGTCAAGTATTGATTACTCCATATATTTTTTATACATTTCGTCCGCTACTTTTAAAAACCTTTCTTTATCTTCTATTAAATCTTGTAATTCTTTTAGAGCCTTCTTCCTATATTCATTTTCTATAT
>ENA-ORSB01002710-ORSB01002710.1-human-gut-metagenome-genome-assembly--contig:-NODE-2710-length-13652-cov-4.341914_pt1 | contig 13652 bp, 11 predicted proteins | sample MGYA00242180_ERZ509144 | MGnify/ENA primary metagenome ERZ509144 (study PRJEB26280, sample SAMEA2338661) | human gut metagenome | biome: human gut; feature: human-associated habitat; material: faeces...
TGATACCGCACATACCGGTGATTATGAGTGGGAAGATCCGCAGATCGTGGAAGCAATCCAGAGATTTGTATACAACGGAGGCGGCTTTATCGGTGTCGGCGAGCCTTCCGGCCATCAGTTCCAAGGGCACTATTTCCAACTTGCAGATATGCTTGGTGTGGAAAAAGAAACTGGGTTCACCTTAAATTATGATAAATACAACTGGGAGGAACATCCGGATCATTTCATTCTGGAAGATATCACGCAAGCCGTGGATTTCGGTGAGGGCAAGAAGAGCATCTTCGCTTACGAAGGTACAGAAATCCTGGTACAGCGGGAGAAAGAAGTGCAGATGGCAGTTCATGAGTTTGGAAAGGGACGCTGTGTTTATATCAGTGGGCTGCCGTATAGCTTTGAGAACAGCCGTATCCTATACCGCAGCATCCTGTGGAGTACCCACGGTGAGAAGGAGCTGCACCGGTGGTTCAGCTCCAACTTCAACGTTGAAGTGCATGCCTATGTGAAAAATGGCAAATTCTGTGTGGTCAATAATACATATGAACCCCAGAAAACTGTAGTTTACCGTGGCGATGGCAGCAGCTTTTCGCTGGAGATGGAAGCAAACGAGATCAAATGGTATAACATTTAATACATCAATTTGATTATATAATGATTCAATAAGGCTAATGCCATATCAGGGAATTGGTTTCCTGGATGGCATTAGTTTTTTATGTGTTTAGGAGTCTTTTAGGTTCACTTGTTAAAAGAATACCTGAATATGAAATAAAATAACAATATAGGAGAGGGAAAATATGAACGATTATTTAGGCAATTTGACTACGGAAAGTGTTAACGAGAGAACAAAACATATTGATGAATGCAGTACGACAGAGATCCTTATGCTGATCAATGAGGAAGACTCCCTTGTTGCAGGAGCTGTAAAGGAGACGATCCCTAAGATTGCAGCAGCGGTTGATACTATTGTAGATTCCATGAAGCGAGGGGGAAGACTCTTTTACTTTGGCGCAGGAACATCCGGAAGGCTCGGTGTCTTAGATGCTTCTGAATGTCCTCCGACTTATGGTGTGGATCCGGAGCTTGTACAGGGATATATTGCCGGAGGCGATACTGCACTGCGTACGGCAGTGGAGGGCAGTGAAGATAGTGAAGAACTTGGAGAAAGCGAGATTGCAAAGCATCATATCACAGAGGATGATGTTGTAGTCGGGATTGCAGCAAGCGGAAGAACTCCCTATGTGATTGGAGTTATCCGTAAGGCAAGGAAAGTGGGAGCATACACCATCGGAGTTACGACAAACTCTCAGAACATGCTGGAAAGAGAAGTGGATATATGTATTGCACCGGTTGTAGGTCCGGAGGTTGTGACAGGCTCCACGAGAAGTGATACAGCAGAATGTGACAGATATCAGAAACTATTTACAGGATCATGGACTTGATGTGGCAGACTGCCTTGGTATCTGTATCGGAAGTGCCGGTACCGGAAATGAAGATGCCGTAGCATTTCTGAAAGAAACTTTTATGGAAGGGGGATTTTTATGCCGTCTTCTTATCACCGGTGACCATGTAACTGCCTTAAAGGGTGCATTCAAAAATGCATGTGGAATCCTTCTGATAGCAGGGACGGGAGCGATATGCTATGGACAAACAGGGAGCGGAGAAGAGCCGGTGCGTGCCGGAGGATTTGGACATCTGATTGATGATGGGGGCAGCGCATATGCAATCGGAAGGGATCTGCTCCATGAAGTTGTCATGGAATGGGATGGAAGAAAGGAAAAGACAATCCTGACAAAGGCAGTTTTTGCAAAGATCGGGATTACTTCTATTCCGGAAATGATTGCTTATATCTATGATAAAAAGCATACCAAAAGGGAGATAGCGATGATTGCATCCATTCTGACAGATGGGGAACTTCTTGCTCTTGAGTCTGTACAAGAGATACTTGAAAATGGTGCAAAAGAGCTGGTTTCCTGTGTAAAGGCAGTAGCAGCGCAATTGCATGTGCCGGAGGGGGAACAGATTCCACTTGTGCTTGCAGGAAGCACGATACGGAAGAATAAAGTATATCAGGATATATTTGCGCAGAAATTAAAAAAAGAGCTTCCGCAGATACAGATTGTGGAAGCCGGGAAGGATGCTGTGCATGGGGCGGTTGAGCTGCTTATGGAGAAAATAGAAGATCAGAAATGATCTTTTACGGACAAAGATTTGACCACATTATAACTTTTCTCCAGATTTCCTTCGATTTTCTGATAGTCACGGTTGGCAATCACCGTGAATAGAACATCAGCCAGACACAGCTGGGCGATTCGGGAACTCATGGCACCACTTCGCTTGAAAATCTCGGGAGAGTTCATATAAAGTGTATAATCAGCCGCTTTTGATAAAGTGTTGTTCGTATATTTTGTGATGGCAACGGTGGATGTATGGTTCTCTTTCAGAACATGAACCGTTTTGATGATCTCGGAGGTTTCTCCGCTATTAGAAAAAACAAGGGCAATATCATCTGCCGTGCTGGTAGAAGCATAGGTCATGGAAATGTGAAAATCACTGGTATAAGTGACATTAAAGCCAATGCGGAGAAGTTTATAATAGAGGTCCATGGCAACCAGTCCGGAAGCACCGAGTCCGAACAGGCGGATAGACCTGGCATGGATTACAAGTTCGGCAACTTTTTCCAGCAGAGATTCATCCAATAACTGATACGTCATATGGATTGCTGATGCACTGCTGTTGCAGACATTTTTGGCAATAGCGGAAATAGAGGAACATTCATGAATATCAGAAAATTCAATTGCATTTTCATCAGCCTCTTCTTTTGCGTTATTAATTTCATTAAAAAGGGCATTCTTGAGACTTTTCATGCCATCATAACCAAGGGATTTGCAGAAACGTACCCAGGCACCCTGGCTTGTCTTAGACAATTTTGCAAGTGTTGCTAAAGGATAGTGGAAGATTGCCTCTTTGTTATTCAGAAAAAAATCTGCAGCGCGCTGTTCTGATTTGCTGATATCGGGATATATTTTTTTTACTTCCAGTTCAATCGTTGCCATAGTGAACCCATACCTTTCCGTATATTTTTGTATACCAATAAAAGTCCCTGATCGACCTTTTGAGTTAAACTATAATAATATTATTATAGTTTAACTGCAAGAAAAAAACAAGGAAGCAGTTAAGGAGGAAAAATGTACAGAGTAGGAATTGATCTTGGAGGATCCACAATCGCCTCGGGGATTGTAGAAGAAAAAGGAACAATCGTAAGCAGACTTACCATCGCAACCGGTGAGAATCTGACAGGGGAAGAACTGATAATAAGGATTGCAGATCTGTACAAGTCACTAATAAGAAAATCAGGTATCCCGGAGAATGAGATTGTAATGGCAGGAATTGGAGTTCCGGGAACTGTTAACCAGAAAACAGGAGAAATCGAGGATGCTAATAATCTGGGTCTCAATCATTATCCATTCAGGAATAAGCTTGAAGAACAGATAGGAAGATTTGTAGCACTTGAGAATGATGCCAATGTTGCGGCACTTGGAGAATATTATTTACAGGGGCTGGACGTATCAAGTTTTTTTATGGTGACACTGGGAACAGGAGTCGGTGGAGCATATCTTGTGGATAAGCATATCCTTACTGGTGTTAATGGTGCACTTGGTGAAATTGGACACATGGTCATAGAGAGGAATGGAAGACCATGTACCTGTGGAAGGAGAGGCTGCCTGGAGCAGTACGCATCAGCACGAGCTTTTGTAAAAGATACGCAGAGACTTATGCAGGAAAAACAAAGCGGGTTATTATGGGAACAGTATAAAAATAATTTGGAAGCTCTGGATGGGAAGAAGATATTTGATGCTTTCCGGAAACATGACAGGATTGCAGAAGAATCGGTTGCACGGTATGTGGAATATCTGGGAGAAGGAATTGTCAATGTGATCAATATATTGCAGCCGGATGTTTTGTGTATTGGCGGAGGGATCAGCCAGGCAGGGGACTGTTATTTTGACCGGCTCAAGGAATATGTAAGGACTTACCGCTATTCTCAGAACGCAGCAAAGAATACAAGAATCTACATGGCAAAGAATGGAAATGATGCAGCAATCATAGGCGCAGCAATGCAGGAAATCAGAAAATCTTAAAGAAAAATGCATGCATGGTATCTACTTATAGTTGATTTGAAGTCAAGAAAAAACAACTAACACATGCTTGAAAAATCAACTGTTGGTTTTATAATGGAATTAAAAAACGAAATGAGTGACGCGGAATGTTTGATATCATGACAATGGCAGAAAACATTAAAGCATACCGTAATAATAAGGGACTGAACCAGTATGAATTTGCGGAGAAATTAGGAATCAGCCCACAGGCAGTATCTAAATGGGAGTGTGGACAGTCTTGTCCGAGTATCGAAAATTTATGTATGATCTCAGAGATTTTTGGCATATCAATTGATACGCTGCTTAGTGGAAGCGGCGATAGCGAAAAGATGATGATCGGAATCGATGGAGGTGGAACCAAAACAGAGTTTGTATTATTTTCAGAGAGCGGAAGGGTCTTGAACAGGATTGTTCTTGGCGGCTCTAATCCAAATACGGTTGGAATGGAGAATGCAATCAACATCTTACAGCTTGGCATTGATACGCTGCTGAGGATTAAGGGGAAAATCAGCGGAATCTTCGTAGGTGCGGCAGGACTGGATTCCGGGAATAACACATCAAAGATCAAAAAGATGTTAAAAGAAAAATATCCAAAGGTAAAAATCCGGTGTGAAAATGATGTTTTTAATGTCATTGCATGTGGAAAAAATCTTGACCAGTGTGTGGCTGCAATCTGCGGAACAGGAATGATTGTTTATGCGAACCGGAATGGTAATCTGAAACATTTTGGTGGACGGGGATATCTTCTTGATAAGGGAGGCAGTGGCTTTCACATTGGGCGGGATGCAATCTGTGCGGCTCAGGATGCGAGAGACGGAACAGGGAAACACACAATATTGACAGATCTGGTTGAGGATAAAATTGGAAATACCGTATGGGAGAGTATCCAGGATATATACAGTAAAAACCAGTCCTATATCGCATCTTTTACACCGTGTGTATTTCTTGCGTATGAAAACGGAGATAAGATTGCAGAACAGATTTTAAAGAATAATGCAGGATGCGTAGCGGAACTGATCAATTTTGCTGTGGATCATTGCGATGTTGGAAAATATGTAGTTGCATCCGGCGGAATTTTAAAACAGAAACCTGCTTTCCGGGTAATGTTAAAAGAGATGCTGCATCCGGATATCATATTAGATGTTCCGGACTATCCACCGATATATGGTGCGTGCATTATGTGCTGTATAATGTGTGGTATTGATACAAAACAGGTGGAAGAGCATTTTATGATGTCGTATGATTCATGCCAATAAGAAGGAGGAAGATTACATGAGAATTATCAAAGTAACAGATTATGATGAAGTTTCTGTAAGGACAGCCAATATGATTCTTGGACAGGTAAATTTAAAACCTGATGCAGTTTTAGGACTTGCTACAGGTGGCTCACCTGTAGGGGCATATAAAAAAATCGTGGAGGCATATAACAATAACGAAATTGATTTTTCCGAAGTTACGACAATTAACCTGGATGAATACAGGGGAATCAAAAGAAGCCATGAACAGAGCTACTGGAGCTTTATGCACGAAAATCTGTTTAAACATATAAATGTAAGAGAAGACCGTATTTTCATTCCAAATGGGGAAAATCTTAATGCGGAGGAAGTCTGTAGGGAATATGATAGGATCATCGAAGCCGTCGGTGGCATTGATATGCAGATTCTTGGGATTGGTTTGGACGGACATATAGGTTTTAACGAGCCGGCGGACCATTTTGAAAAAAATACACACTGTGTAGATCTGACGGAGAGCACAATTGAGGCAAACAAGAGATTTTTTAATAGTAAAGATGAAGTTCCTCATCAGGCATATACCATGGGTATTCTGCCAATCATGCAGGCAAAGAAAGTGATCATGATTGCAAATGGCAGGAATAAAGCGGATATTATCAAAAAAGCATTTACCGGACCAGTCACACCGGAAGTTCCGGCATCTATTCTGCAGATGCATCCAGATTTTACATTGATAGCAGATAAGGATGCACTTTCAGAAATTTAACAGTGGGCTATCATTAGAGAGACAGGAGATTAAGGAGGATAGATATGATTATAAAAAATGCATTGATCTATACAGAAAATCACCGGTTTGAGAAAAAAGATGTCAGAATCAGGAATGAACGGATTACAGAAATTGCAGAGAACGGACAGTTCACGGATCCGGATGAAAATGTGATTGATGGAGAAGGGTTATATGCAATACCGGGACTGGTGGATATTCATTTCCATGGGGCAGTAGGGCATGATTTTTGCCAGGCATCGAAAGAAGAATTATTAAAGATAGCAGAGTATGAAGCTGCAAATGGTGTCCTTGCCATATGTCCTGCCACAATGTCTTATAATGAAGAAATTTTAGGAAAAGTTATGGATAAGGCAGCGGACTATAATGAAGAAAGTGGAGCAGATCTGGTCGGCATTAATATGGAAGGCCCGTTTATTGATTTAAAAAAAGCCGGGGCACAGAATCCGGAATACATTATGCCGGCAGATAAGGAAATGTTTCTGCGTCTTCAGGAAAGAAGCGGTGGACTGATCAAACTGGTAGATATCGCACCGGAAGAAAAAGGTGCAATGGATTTTATTGAACAGTGCCATGAACAGGTTAAAATCTCTATTGCACATACCTGCTGTAATTACGAAACAGCATGCGAGGCATTAGAGAAAGGCGTAAGCCACATGACACACCTCTATAATGCAATGCCGGGAATCAATCACAGGAATCCGGGACCAATCATAGCAGCACTAGAGGCGGGAGCAGAGGTAGAACTGATTGCAGACGGCATCCATATCCACCCGGCAATAGTGAGAATGACATTCCGAATTTTCGGTGCAGATAAAGTTATTTTGATCTCAGACAGTATGGAAGCTACGGGGCTTTTGGACGGAGACTATCAGCTTGGTGGACAGGGCGTGACCGTAAAAGGCAGAAAAGCTATTCTGACGAAAAATCCGGATGTAATCGCAGGCAGTGTCACGAATCTGCTCGACTGTATGAGAAACTGTGTACAGAATATGGGAATCCCACTTGAGGATGCAGTTCTTGCGGCAACTGAAAATCCGGCAAAATCTATTGGAGTGGAGAAAGACTACGGTAAGATTGCAGTTGGAAATTATGGAAATCTGCTTTTATTGGATAAAGAACTGCGGGTAATAAATATTGTTCAAAAAGGTAAAATGATAAAGCCCATGCATCAAGATGCCGGCATATCATAATGACAAACAGGCGGCAGTGCTACATCATAGATGGATGGCATCTGCCGCCTGTTGATTTTTAGTCTGCGTTATCGGTGTCCATGACTGACTGGATCTGCTCCATAAGCTTGTTAAAGTTTTCTTCATTGTCAATACCGCCTAGTAGTGGCTGGCCTACGATATTCCCGTTTCTGTCAACCAGAATAGTTGTTGGAAATGCCATAATGCCTAATGCATATTTACCTGCATCAGAATCAGAGGCAAAGCAGATATTACGGTATTTGGCACCCTGGCTTTCAAGAATACCCTTAGCCTCTTCAATCGCAGAGTCGTTGCCATCAAATGTATTTACATTCACCCCGATTACCTGACCACCCTTTGAACTGATTGTTTCATTTAGTTCATTAAGCTTGGACAGTTCGGCAACACAGGGCTTGCATCCAGAAAACCAGAAATTCAGGACAGTCACAGTACTATCGGAGATAAGGCTCTGGTCTATTTCATTTCCATCCAGATCTGTGCCTGATATGTTCTTAAATGCATCGGAATCATCTGAGGAAGCTGCCGTATCAACTGAGGATACATAGCTGTCATTTGAAAGAAGCTTCTCTGCAATATCATTTATGTCTTTCTCAATGCCTCGTATTACTTCAATATCTTTTGTAAGCATATCCAGTTCTTCGGAAGATAAATTGTTCTTGTTATATTCTACCGCCGAAAGCAGAAAATCTGCGTAGTCGGAATCTGATTCTACCTTATCCATCACTTCAAACACTTTATCCCAGGTATCTTTATGGCCATCAAATATTTTCTGTTCCTGTTCATACAGGGCTGTCAACTGTGCCTGAAGATCATCCGTGCTTTCGTCTGCTTCTGTTACAGAGGCTGAACTTTGTTGCGTATTATTGCTTTCACCTGTGCTGTTTCCGGCACACGCAGTAAGCGATAGTGCTGTGAAAAGTGTGAGGGCTGCGATAATGTTTCTTCTTTTTTTCATGATAAAATCTCCTTAATATTTTACTGTGTAGATTACCAAATGCCCTGCAAAGAGAGGTTATTGGAATCTATGGATTGTTTTTACAGGAATGGCATAATGGCTTTCCTGCAAACTGATAGTGAAGGGCATCCTTAGGACAAGCCTTTATGCAGGCTCCGCAGAGTATACATTCCGGATGGTTTTGTGTCCTGAGTATATTTACATCCATCCCGCATGCTTTTGTACACTGGCCGCATCCGATACATTTAGTCTTTTCAACCTCTATGCCGGTCAGAGATACCTTGTTGAAAAGTGAGTATATTGCTCCAAGTGGGCAGATCCACTTACAGAAAGGCCTGTAGAACAGGATGCTGAGTACTACGACCGTGATCAGGATAATGCTTTTAAATGTAAAAAGCCTGCCAAGTGCTGAGCGGATACCTGCATTGAAAAGTGAAAGGGGGATGGCACCTTCCAGCACTCCCTGGGGGCAGATATATTTGCAGAAGAAAGGATCTCCCATTCCGATAGGATTTGTGACAAATATAGGAAGCAGGATTACAAAAACGACCAGGATTACATATTTCAGGTAACGAAGAGGTTTCAGTCTTGCTGTAGAAAGCTTTTTGCCGGGGATTTTATGTAATAAATCCTGAAACCATCCGAATGGGCATAAGAAACCGCATATAAATCTACCCAATATCACACCGAGCAAGATGAAAAAACCTGTAATATAGTAGGAAAAATTAAATTTTGAGGAACCGACTACTGACTGAAAAGCGCCTATAGGACATGCACCCGCTGCAGCAGGACAGGAGTAGCAGTTTAATCCCGGAACACATACAGTTTTGCCGTTGCCTTGATATATTTTGCCCTTAAAGAAATTTGGCAGATGGATATTGCTGAGCAGAGCGACGGCAGCCTGTATGAGACATCTTAATTTTGCTATTTTTTTATCCAATTCCAACACACTCCAGACATAATTTTATTGCTTTGCCGAGTACCACGGCAGCTTCGCCCCTGGCTGCACCATAGGAAATAAAGCTTATTCCGGTGACAAGCAGCACAAATCGGGCTATTTTTAGTATATTTTTCTCTGGTTTCAAAGTTACAGCTCCTTCTTTATGGTATTGTATTTGACCTATCGACATTTGGATTATACAATAGGAGATGTAAAATCCTTGTTAAGAAAAGGAGAAATTATCATGAGATTGTTAATTGTTGAAGATGAGAAGAAGCTGTGTGATACAGTAGCAAAAAGCTTATATGGAGCAGGCTATGAGGTTGATACCTGTTATGATGGGGACGAGGCTTTGGATTATATTTTTGCAGAAAAATACGATCTTATTGTATTAGACCTCAATCTGCCGGGTACGGATGGCATGGATGTATTGCGGGAACTCAGGCAGAGAGATGAGGAGACAAAGGTGCTTGTCCTGTCTGCCAGGAGCCAGATCGCAGACAAGGTAGAAGGACTTGATGCAGGAGCTAATGATTATATGGAGAAGCCTTTTCACCTGCAGGAGCTGGAGGCAAGGATAAGAAGCCTGACAAGACGGAAGTTTGTGCAAAAGAATGTATGCCTTCATTGCGGGGATATAGCCTTTGATACTGTAAAGCGCCAGGCAAGTGCCAGAGGGGAAGCAGTCACACTTACCAGAAAAGAAAATGGCATTCTGGAATATTTATTGCTAAACCAGGGCAGACCGGTAAGCCAGGAAGAATTGATCGAGCATGTGTGGGATGCCTCTGTAGACAGTTTTAGCGGTTCTATCCGTGTACATATGTCATCACTTAGGAGAAAGCTTAAGGCGGTGCTTGGATATGACCCGATCGTGAATAAGATCGGGGATGGCTACAATATACTCACGGAGTATTCTGAGTAAAGCGTTTGAAAATATAACCCAAAGATCTGTTTGAAGAAGAAAACGGCAGATCATGACAGAGCAGGAGGAGGATAGAGAGTGAAGAAGTTGTCACTGCAGTGGAGACTTACAATCATTACAACATTATTTATAGCCCTTATATGTGGATGCCTGACAATGTTTGTATATAGTAATGGTGTTTATTATATAAATTCATTACAGGATGCTGTGACACTACAGGATGAAAATGAAATATATATAGGAATCCCGGATGGTGCATGGGATGGTTTCGTGGAGGATTTTTCTGTGCAGGTGTATAACAATAAACTTGATTACAGACAGAAGAGTCTTATTATATCGGCTCTTATGGCATTGCTGGGAGGAGTTATTACTTATTTCATCAGTGGACATGCATTAAAACCTCTCCGTGTTTTTTCAGATAAAATAGAGAAGGTGCAGGCACAAAATCTTGCTGACTCAAGGATTGAGGAGAACGAAGTCAAGGAATTAAACCAACTGAGCATGTCGTACAACAAAATGCTGGGGCGTTTGTCGGATGCCTTTGAGGCACAGAGACAATTTACTGCAAATGCAGCCCATGAGCTGCGCACACCTCTTGCCCTGATGCAGGTGCAGCTAGATACCTACAATGCATGTGCGCATCCTGGTAATGATGAGGCAGCTGTGGAAACAATTAAAATGATGACGGAGCAGAATGAGCGTCTTGGCAAAATGGTCAAGACACTTCTGGATATGAGTGAGCTTCAGACAGTAGCCAGGGATGAGGTGATTGCCCTGGATGCACTGATAGAGGAAGTGCTTACTGATCTGGAATCACTTGCCGCACGCAAAAATATCAGGCTGGTCCGGGAATGTGAGCCCGTCACCATGACGGGAAGCGATATCCTTATCTACAGGCTTGTATATAATCTTGTGGAAAATGCGGTCAAATATAACATGGATGGTGGACAGGTTACAGTGACCTGCAAAGAATGGGATAAACATATCCATATTAGGGTGTCTGATACAGGAAAAGGAATACCGGAAGAATTAAGAAGCAGAATATTTGAACCATTTTTCCGTGTGGATAAGTCAAGAAGCAGGGAACTTGGTGGCATAGGTCTGGGACTTGCGCTTGTAAATGAGATTGTCAGGGTGCATGAAGGAAGTATAGAGATAAAATGCAACAGAGCGGGTGGTACTGACTTTGAGATAGAATTTTAGAGTATGCACACCATAGAGAGGATGAGATAGCTGCACGGTTGTTTTTGGCAGCAAATTATCTGTACCGGACATATGGAAAAAGTATTACATATATGCATAATAAAGGCGGAAATGTATGAAAAAATGGAACAATTAGATGGAATTGCCAGGTGTGAAAGCAAAAAATGGAATTTTTAGGAGAATGGAATGTACAAAAGTACGTTCATTGTTCAAAACTGTTGACACTTGACCGTGATAAGTAGTACACTTTGAGTGTAAACAACAGTAGGTGAAATCTTCAGCAGGATTCCCTATTGATAATATTATTTTTTACCAAAAGGAGGTAAATTTTCATGGCAGACGCATGGAGAGGTTTTGTGAAAGACGGCCATTGGGATGTAGATGTCAATGTACGTAATTTCATTCAGAGAAACTATACTCAGTATGATGGTGATGAGAGCTTTTTGGAAGGACCTACAGAAGCTACAGATAAGCTTTGGGGCAGACTTCAGGAATTACAGAAGGCAGAACGTGAACACAACGGTGTTTTAGAGTGTGAAACAGAGGTTGTATCCAGTCTTACAGCTTATGGACCTGGATATATCGATGAGTCTATGAAGGATCTTGAGCAGATTGTTGGTCTGCAGACAGACAAGCCATTAAAGAGAGCATTTATGCCTTATGGTGGTATTAAGATGGCTCAGCAGGCAGCCAGCACATATGGCTACGAAGTAAATGCTAAATACGACAAGATTTTCAATGAGTACCATAAGACTCATAACCAGGCTGTATTTGATGCATACACAGATGAGATGAAGGTTGCACGTCATACACATATCGTAACAGGTCTTCCTGATACTTATGGACGTGGACGTATCGTAGGTGACTACAGAAGAGTTGCCCTGTACGGTATCGACTTCCTGATCCAGAAGAAGATGGAAGATAAGAAGAACTGCGGTAACGGAACAATGACAGAAGACATCATCCGTTTAAGAGAAGAGCTTGCTGACCAGATCAAGGCTCTCAAGGGCATGAAGGAAATGGCTAAGATTTATGGCTATGATATTTCCGGTCCTGCTACAAACGCTAAGGAAGCAGTTCAGTGGTTATACTTTGGATATTTAGCAGCTATCAAGACACAGAATGGTGCAGCTATGTCCGTAGGACGTATCTCTACATTCCTTGATATCTATATTGAAAGAGACTTAAAGGAAGGCACATTGACTGAGAAGGAAGCTCAGGAATTAATCGACCATATCACAATGAAGTTCCGTATGGTTAAATTCGCTCGTATTCCTTCATACAACCAGTTATTCTCCGGTGACCCTGTATGGGCTACACTTGAAGTTGGTGGTATCGGTATGGATGGCCGTCATATGGTTACTAAGAACGATTATCGTTTCTTACATACTCTTGAGAACATGGGACCTAGCCCAGAGCCAAACTTAACAGTTCTGTACTCTAGCGCTCTTCCTGCAAACTTCAAGAAGTATGCAGCTAAGATTTCTGTAACAACATCTTCTATCCAGTATGAGAATGATGATGTTATGAAGCCTATCTGGGGCGATGACTACAGCATCTGCTGCTGTGTATCTGCTACTCAGACTGGTAAGGAAATCCAGTTCTTCGGTGCTCGTGCTAACCTGGCTAAGTGCTTACTGTACGCTATTAACGGTGGTAAGGATGAGAAGCACCTTGACAAAGATGGCAAGCATATGCAGTGTGGTCCTGAAATCGCACCTATTACTTCTGAATACCTTGATTTCGATGAAGTTATGCATAAATATGACATCATGCTTGACTGGTGTGCAGCTCTGTATGTAAACATCCTGAACCTGATTCATTATATGCATGATAAATATTACTATGAAGCAGCTGAGATGGCTCTGATCGATACAGATGTAAGAAGAACATTCGCAACTGGTATTGCAGGTCTTTCTCACGTAGCTGACTCTCTGTCCGCTATTAAATATGCTAAGGTTAAGGTTATCCGTGACGAGCAGGGATGCGCTGTTGACTTCAAGACAGAAGGCGAGTTCCCTAAGTATGGTAACGATGATCCTAGAGCAGATGAATTCGCTGTATGGCTTCTGAAGACTTTCATGGAGAAGATCAAGAAGAATCATACTTACAGAAATTCTGAGCCTACAACATCTATCTTAACTATTACATCTAACGTTGTATATGGTAAGGCTACAGGTGCTCTTCCTGATGGCAGAGCAGCATACACACCATTTGCTCCTGGTGCATCACCATCTTACGGTGC
>ENA-ORSB01002725-ORSB01002725.1-human-gut-metagenome-genome-assembly--contig:-NODE-2725-length-13570-cov-4.551979_pt1 | contig 13570 bp, 7 predicted proteins | sample MGYA00242180_ERZ509144 | MGnify/ENA primary metagenome ERZ509144 (study PRJEB26280, sample SAMEA2338661) | human gut metagenome | biome: human gut; feature: human-associated habitat; material: faeces...
TGCGACACAGGCTTCGCCCGTTTCCAGCCCTGAAAACGGCGGCGGAATCCCCCGTCCCCACGCCTAAGGGCAGCCCTGCCGCCCCACCTGACGGCGATCTGCCGGGACAAAAAAATCCCCGGGCGGCGATGCCACCCGGGGAAAATCATGCGGCACGAGCGGCCGCCCGTCGCAAATTACTTGCGGTAAATCTTCGTATAACCGTAGATAGCCTCGTCACCGAGCTCCTCTTCGATGCGCAGCAGCTGGTTGTACTTGGCCATACGATCCGAACGCGATGCCGAACCGGTCTTGATCTGACCCGAGTTGGTTGCCACGGCGATGTCTGCGATCGTCGAATCCTCGGTCTCGCCCGAACGGTGCGACGTAACCGACGTGTAACCTGCACGGTGAGCCATCTCGATGGCGTCGAGCGTCTCGGTCAGCGTACCGATCTGGTTTACCTTGATCAGGATCGAGTTGGCGCAACCGGTCTCGATACCCTTCTTCAGGAAATCTACGTTGGTCACGAACAGGTCGTCGCCCACGAGCTGGCATTTGTCGCCGATCTCGGCGGTCAGCAGCTGCCAGCCTTCCCAGTCGTTCTCCGACATACCGTCCTCGATCGAGTCGATGGGGTATTTCGCTACGAGCGACTTGAGGTACTCGACCTGCTCCTTCGAGCTGCGCTTGGCACCCTTCTCGCCTTCGAACTTGGTGTAGTCGTACACGCCGTCGGCGTAGAACTCCGACGAAGCGCAGTCCATGCCGATCGACACGTCGCCGCCCTCGCTCTTGCGGCCCGGCTTGTAACCGGCAGCCTTGATCGCTTCGAGGATCGACTCGATCGCATCCTCCGTACCCTTCAGCGCGGGTGCGAAACCTCCTTCGTCGCCTACGGCCGTCGAGAGGCCCCGGTTGTGCAACACCTTCTTCAGGCTGTGGAACACCTCGGCACCCATTCTTACACCTTCGGCGATGCTCTTGGCGCCTACAGGACGGATCATGAACTCCTGGAAAGCGATAGGAGCGTCTGAGTGGGCCCCACCGTTGATGATATTCATCATAGGAACAGGAAGCACGTGGCCGTTGGTTCCACCGATGTAGCGGTAGAGAGGAATGTCAAGGTAGTTGGCGGCGGCGTGAGCGACAGCGAGGGAAACACCGAGGATGGCGTTTGCGCCGAGGTTGCTCTTGGTGGCGGTGCCGTCGAGTTTGATCATAGCCTCATCGATCGCCCTCTGCTCAAGGCAGGACATTCCGATGATTTCTGGAGCGATCTTCTCGTTGATGTTGGCGACAGCCTTGAGAACGCCCTTTCCGCCGTAGCGCTTAGGGTCACCGTCACGAAGCTCAAGAGCCTCGTTCTCGCCTGTTGATGCGCCTGATGGAACGGAAGCGACACCGATGATGCCGGATTCGAGTTCAACTTCACACTCGATTGTAGGGTTTCCTCTTGAATCAAGAATCTCCCTGCCAGTAACACGTACAATTCTCATAATAAAATAATGTATTTATTAACTTACTGTTTTTAGTCTCAAAAAAGGCCGGGGTTTGAAACCCAGCCTTTATATTCTTTCAATTATCACGCCAGATTATTTAACGAGGCAGACAGCGACACGGTTCTCCTCAGGAGTCTCGAATGGATTGACGGTGTCACCGAAATACTCAGTGATGATCCTGTCCTTGTTGATGCCGGCGGCAACGATGGCCTCAGCGACAACCTCAGCTCTCTTCTCGGAGAGGAACTTGTTTCTCTTGGCGGTACCAGTGGCCTTGTCAGCGTAACCGGAAACGCGAACCTTGGTGTCAGGGTTGGCCTTGAGAGCCTCGACAACCTCATCGATCTTGAGCTGCTCGCTCTCACGGATGTCCCACTTGTTGATGACGAAGAGGATGTTGCGTGAAAGTGACTCGAATGCAGGAACAACCTCAACCTTCTCCTCAACTACTGGTTCTGGTTCTGGTTCTGGTTTAACAACAGGTGCCGGAGCCGGAACCGGGACAGGTGCCGGAGCTGGCTTTGCCTTTCCGAAGCTGAAGGTAAGACCTGCGACAGCCTTGATCTGGAAGTCAGCCTTTGAGCCCTTCTTAGAGTTGAAGTGGTCGTCAAGGAAGCTGCAATTGCCTTCGAGGTTGAGGGCGATCACGTCGGTGAGACGGATGTTGAGGCCGGCACCTGTTCTGAAAGCAGGTGAGATCTTGTTGTCCTCCCAAAGATAACCGTCAACGAACTTGTCCTTCACGGCCACAGCCTCATCGTTGTTGAAAGCGTAGTTCACGCCGACACCACCGAAGATGTAAGGATTGAGGGTACGGTCATATTTGTAACCAGCGAAGATCGAAGCGATGTCAGCCATAAGGTCAACGGCACCTTCAACATAATTGAACTTGTAAACAGTGGTAGGGCCGTTCACAGCACCTTTACCCTGCCATCCATTGACATTCAGCCTTGCGCCGAAAACAGGCGAGAACTGATAGCCGAATGAAACAGCGGCTGAAGGAGAGATAAGGTCAGAGAATGAGGTCTCACCGATTGTGTGAGCCGCACCACCCTGAAGCTGCATAAACCAATAAGGGTCAAAGTCCTTCTTCTGTGCGTTCGCTACGGACAGAGAAGCCACAAGCGCTGCGCTTGCAAGAATCGCAAAAATACGTTTCATAATATTGTTGAATATAAATTGCACATTTATCGACGCTAAATTACGACAATTTTTCCAATCTGCAAAATTGACTATAAAATATAACGAATAAACGTGAATGTTTTTTTTGGACACACATCACTTCAACGTTCAATCTTTCAAGCATCCCAGAGGTATTATCTTGACTCCGTCCGGTCTTGTGTAGGCCATTTGGCCACCTGTTATGATCACAAGCAGATCCGGTTCCCTCAGCGGGTTTTGCCTCTCTGATTCGTTATGCTTTTTTATCAGTTGTTTGAGTTCAAGCAGATGCGCGGCCCCTTCCTCGATCTCGCGGCTGCCAAGCTTGCATTCAATCAAGGCATAGCGTCCGTCCGACAGATGCAGTACGATGTCCGCCTCAAGGCCGTACCTGTCCCGATAGTAGGAAATGTGACTATCCTGATCCATCGTGTAGGCACGAAGGTCACGCACACACATTTGCTCGAACAAAAAACCGAACGTTTTCAGCTGTGTCATCAGGATATCCGGAGATAATCCTAAGGCGGCGACCGCGACAGAAGGATCACAGAAGGATCTTTTAGGGGTGCTCCTGATGTTTGACTTACTCCTTATCGCAGGACACCAGGCACCGATATCCTGAATGACAAACAACTTTTCCAACGCCTTGACATAATCATCAAAAGTGTCCGAAGAGCAACTGACCTCTCCGGAAGAAGTGACATCCGAGAGCATAGATGTCTTTTTGGCAACCGTAGAAATATTGCGGGCGTATGAACGCATTATCATCGCCGCGGTCTTCTCGTCACGCTGAACCCCGTCTATTCTTGAGATGTCCTCTGAACACACACTCTTCAGGTAATTCTTGGCCACAAGCAGCCGAACCTTATTTTTGACTGGAATAAGTGACGCTGGCCAACCACCACGACAAGCCGCGAGAATCAAATCCTCCACCGACAACTTAGAAGTCTTCCCGTCAATATCATATTCAGGATTACTGAATAGTTCCTTGACCGACACCAGTCCCGTTGACTCCCTTGACTCCCACAAACTCATAGGGAGCATCTTCATTTTTGCGATCCGGCCTGTTCCAGAATGTCTGGTCTCCTCTTTTTTCACCCTATTGGAGCCGGTAAGGATGAACTGTCCGGGGACACCCCCTCTCTTATCACATATAGTACGGACGGCATCCCAGATCACAGGTGCGTCCTGCCATTCGTCAATAAGGCGCGGAGTGTCCCCCTTCAGAAGAAGCGATGGCTTGGAAGCCGCCGTCGCCAGATATTCATCTCTCATATCAACATCCTGCAAACTAATGGAACTATTCGCCTTTTGGCTGCACGTTGTAGTCTTTCCACACCATTTTGGGCCTTCGACAAGCACCGCACCCGAGGCCTCAAGGTTGTCTTGCAGTATGCCATCAGCAATTCTACTGAGATATTCCATAATAGACTCAATTATTTGCCAAAGGTATGAAAATTAATTACAAAGAGCAAGCCGATCGGCATTTTCGTGGCATTTTAATCGGCATTTTCGTGGCATTTTAATCGGCATTTTCGTGGATGCGCCAGTTCAAAAACGTACAAGCACGAAAAAAGCAGGCCGACACACGATAGTGCCGTTGGCCGGAATTAAGGTCTCAAGACTTATAAAATAACGCGAAGCGCCTATTTCCGAAAAGAAGAGCTTAACCTTTTCATACCACTATCTTACGACAAGGGCGGCGTCCTTCGCGAGATAGAGGATATTCTGGTTCACCTCCGGGGAGAAGGTCAGCTCCTTCAGGTTCGGGCAGGACTGCACATTGACGTTGTTCAGTTTCGGGCAGGCTGTGATATCCAACGCCGGGACCGGGGTGTTGTCAATCCAAAGCCTGTACAAACCGGTCTGGGTGCCGAGAGCCACCGACTTTACGCCGGTGTGCGACGCATAGACAAAAGACAGGGAAGGACAGCCCGTAAGATCAAGAGCGGCGAGGTTCTCGTTATTCGCACACTTGAACATCTCAAGGGCGGGGAGTTGGAAGGCAAAGGACTCCACACGGGTGCCGGAGAAGTCAAGCGACTTCAGGTTCCTGAAATATTCAAGGCCTGCCAGTGACTTGATTTCGAGACCCGAGACATCGATCGACTTGACGGAATCCGCTTCAGACAATGACAACTTCCTGTCTCCGTCAAGATCCATCGACGAAACGCAATAGGCGCGGAAAACAGGATCCTTGATTTTCTTTGCCACATCCTTGACCTCTGACGAGCAGGATGTTATGAATATAGCCGCGAAGGCCGAAACGACGAACAATACTTTTCTCATTATTCAGACATTTTCTTTTCATTCAACTTTTATAGGCAGGCAACCACTTACTTTAATAATATATAGGAGTGATTGCCCGCCTACGTCAATTACCGTTACCATTCAATAAAGCCAACACCCTCCGAGCCGCCGGCACCGACGTTGTCCGACCTGACAAGGATCACACACTTCGCGACGACGCTGCTGTTGTCTTTGGATTTTGCGGTTATGAACACCTTGCCGCCGCTCTTTGCGGTCACGATGCCGGACTGCGAGACGTAAGCCACCGACTTGTCGGACGAATCCCAGATAACATCCTTGATGGAGGCGTCCGAAGGTGACACCTTAGGAGTCAACGTGAGGGTCTGTCCGACTCTCATCGACGTTTCCGACATGTCGAGGGTTATGCCACTGACAGGAACCTTTGTCACCTTGACAAAGCATTGGGTGGAATAACTCTTCGAATCAATGGCCAAGGATCCTCTTCCTTCCTTGTAGATCGCCTTGACCTTAACATTCCAAAATGGCGTTCCATTATCCTTGACAGGATCGCAAATCACAGGACAGTTGATCGCAGGAGAGATCTTCAGCGGTTCTGTCGCATTATCCGGAGAGACCTTAACCCTGATGGTGTAGGATCCTCCCATTTTCAAGTTAATGTCCTTATTTTCCTCTGAATAGGAGATCATTTCGATAGGTATCAGACGCTCGGTTACCGTGACCGAACAAGTTGCCGTGAACGCTCCGGCTCCCGCCGCTACCTTGATTGTGGCTGTGCCTGGAGAAACCGCGGTGACAACCCCCTCATTGACAGTCGCGACAGATTCCTTGTCCGAACTCCAGGTTACGGTCTTGTCCCTCGCATCCTCAGGCAGAACGGTGGCTATGAGCTTTCCACTCTTACCAACTTCGAGAGTCAGCGACTTCTCGTTCAGTTTCACGCCGGTGACCGCATACTTATCGATGACGGTGATTGTCACCTCGTTCGACGTGACATTCTTGCCCTTGACCTTGATCTTAGCCACTCCGACTCCCACAGCGGTGACATCACCGTTCACAACCTTCGCCACGGACTCGTTGTCAGACTCCCACACAAGCGTTTCATCCGCATTGGCAGGAAGCATCTTAAGAGTCAACGCGGCGGACTCTCCTATGTTCAGAGACGATGTCTGAGATGTCAAAGTAAGGGAAGTGGCATAAACGACCGGTTCAAGGACAGTCACATTGCAGGAAGCCTGATGTCCACCGTCAGCGGTCTTGACAGTGATAACCGCCTTTCCGGTTTTCTTTGCGGTCACCTTTCCGTCTTTCTCACCCACAGAAGCGATTTCCGGATGGTCTGACGACCAAGTCACCGACTTGTCAGTGGCGTCAGCCGGACTAATCACAGCCGTAAGCAACTCTGTACCGCCAACGTGCATAGTCAATTCCGGCTTGCTGACAGCGACCCCGGAAACGTGACATTTGACCACTACCTCGCAGGTGGCCGTAAATCCACCGTCCTTGGTTGTGACGGTGATGGTCGCCTTGCCAGCCTTGTTAGCGGTCACCTTTCCGTCTTTTGACACGGACGCCACAGCGGAATTGCCCGATGACCAAGAGACAGTCTTGTCAGAGGCGTCCTCTGGGGCAACTGTCGCGGCAAGAGATTCCGTCTCACCAACGTACAGATTCAGAGAAGACTTGCTGAGAGAGACTCCGGAGACGTGACGCTTGACAGTCACTTCACAATCGGCTTTGAACCCGCCGTCTTTAGTAGTGGCTGTAATAGTGGTTTTTCCTGGCTTCAGTGGCTTGATGACCGCATGCAACGCCGCACCAGGGGCAATTGACGCCACCTCAGGATCCGAACTTGACCATTCGAGAGACTTGTCTGTGGCATTGGCAGGAGTCAAGGTCGCGCTGATGTCCAAAGAAGGGTCTCCGACATAAAGGGTTTTGGAGGAGATCGACAGGGTGATTCCCTTGACCGGTGTCCCGACCTTTACAAGACAGGTCGCCATCTTACCTCCGTCAGAGGTAACGACGTGGATCGTAGCCTCTCCCGTACTCACGGCAGACACAAGTCCCGATTGCGAGACTTTAGCGACCGATTCTTTGTCCGAGTACCACGTGACCTCGGCATTCGAGGCGTTCTGAGGAAGGACCGTCGCTGTCAGTTGATGGGTTTCACCAGGTTTTAATTCGACAGTCGTCTCACTCATGGAAATCCCGGTGACACGGCTGATGACAGTAACCTTGCAGACAGCTGTCACCTTCTCGGCCACCTTGACCGTGACTGTCGCCGCGCCTGCCTTGCGGGCGGTCACATTACCTTCGTTGTCAACCGAAGCGACATCAGGATGATCGGACACCCACGTAAGGGTCTTCTGCGTCGAGTTCAACGGGTACACCGTCGCCGTGAGTTTGCCGCTCTCTCCTTCGAGAAGTTTCAGACTCGTCTTGTCGAGCGAGACATGCTGCGCAGGACTCTTGACACTCACAACACAGTTTGAAGTGAATGAGCCGTCGTTGGTTGTGGCGGTCACAGTCGTCGTACCGGGACCGATCGCGGTCACGGTACCATCCGAGGCAACCGACACGACCTTCGTGTCCGCGCTTTCCCAAACAACCCCTAAATCCGATGCATCCTCAGGAGAAATCACCGGCTTGATCGTGAAACTGCTTCCGATTGTCTCAAGAGTGAATTCACGTGGGTCAAGGCTGATGCCTGTGACAGAAGTACCTACCTTGATATTGCAGTAGGCCGTGAAACCGCCGTCTGACGAGGAGACAAAAACCGTCGCCTCTCCATTGCCCTCCGCCTTGACATTGCCATACGCGTCAACAGTGGCGACAGAAACGTCAGAGGAACCCCATTTGAGGGACTTGTCCGAAGCGTTTTCAGGGAATATGGTGGCCTTAAGGGAAGCGGACTCTCCTTTTTTCAGAGACAGTTCAGACTTGTCGAGCTCGATCTTCTCGACCCCGACTCCGACAGTCACATTGCACGAAGACATGAATCCTCCGTCATCAGTCCTTGCCGTGACCTTGGAAGTCCCGACCTTAAGTCCCTTGATGGTGGCGCTACCGTCCTGATTGTCAACATAGTCAACAACCGAGCTATTCTCAACCGTCCAGATAATCTTCTGATTGTCCGCATTCGATGGTGAGATGATCGCTTTCAACACAAACGAAGCCCCGATGGAGAGATCTTGACGCTCCTTGTCAACGGCGACCGAGCTTACCCCGATCAACTCCTCCTGACAGGCGGAAAAAAGGCACAGGGCCGAAATGAGTAAAAGAATATACTTTTTCATCATGATTCAATTTTTCTCTAACTTCTACTGCCTCTGGCACCTTACTGCATGGCCATCGCCACGTGATTTGTTGTGGCAATACAGGTTAATCTCGGACTCCGCCGCAGTACTTTTGACATGAATCTCAAAAGTTGTCGTAGCCTGCGAGGCGGTAGTTGTCGTCCAATAATCGGCAAACGAGCCTGCAAGCGCGATAGTCGCATTACCTCTTTTAAGATAGCCCGTGCAAGGGTACCAGGCTACACCACCGGAAGACAGGGTGAAACGCACACCGTGATTGGATGTGTCCGCAGAGTACGAGCCCTCGCTCACCTGGTTCCAAACCCCATCCGGGCCACCTTTAGGCACACGCCATCCTGCCGGACAAGGGTCATAGATGGTCTTCACATCTGTCCAAAGTTCATTCTGACGCTCTGCATACAGCCAATCGTTTCCGGTGCTGAGATCGCAAGTGATGAAAGTAGTCGGATTGGCAACAGCAAAGTCAACCGTACAGTCAGCGTTGGAAGCCAACTGTTCGAACTGACACGTGGAAGCCATAGGTGTGCCATCTATGGACGCCACCCCCATGAAAGGATCCTTGCGTCCCCATTGATAGAAAAGGCCGTAAGAGGCCACTCCCTCATAAGACGAGGACAGCGCGCCAACATTTCTGTCCATCATATCCACAGATGCTCCTTGATAGCGCTGTGCTGTCTGATCCGCGTCGAAATCACACATCCAGATATGCCAGGACCAGAGTATCCTGTCATTGGAGTCATATGCGGCCACAAGGGCGTTACCAGGCTTGAACTGTTCGGCGGTCTTGAAGTACAGGCAACCATTCTTGACACGGACAGAGGAATTAATCAGAGTTCCCTTAGCGACAGCGTTAGCCGAGTTGTCGGTCTCCCAAACCACACCGGCATGATCCACGGCGCCGACTGATGTACGGGAATTTCCACGCACCAGTGGAAGTTTGTACGAACCAGCCTCGCGTACAATGTAACAGTTAGCTGTTCCTTTGGCGTCCAGCGGCTCACCATCAAGAATATTCGAAATCGACGAAGGAATGTCGGCATTGCGGACCGTGGCGAAATAGTACCTCTGCACCCTTACGAAAGATTCGCAGACAGAGCGGCTTACCTCCGTACCACCTTTATAGAAAGTCAGAGTGAATCCTTTCTTGAAAGACTGAGGGATAATGGAGAGATAATAGAACTCTCCCGCATTGAACTCCCCTTCAAGAGAAATCTGTGTGGATGTTTCAGAAGAGGCCGCCTGACAAAGCGGAATTCCATCTTCTCCGAAAGAAATTGAGACCGATCCTGCTACCGCTTCATTGGCATTGCCGCTGAATATGACCTTGTCATACCCCGATTCTGAAACCGTAAAACGGATGCCGCCCAAGGCATCATAGAAGCCCATCTGATCAGTGGACGCGGATCGTCCTACCATAAGGAACGCAGCCGGGTCAAAAGAGCCGGACACAGCCTGCTGCACAGCGGGCAGGGATGCACTGACAACATTAGATGCGAAAGATGTCGAGCTACTGTAAGGATAAACTCCATAGTAATAGCCATCGGCCGGCTCAGAAGCCTGTCCGGCAAACACAGCAGTAGCTCCCCCTTTCTCAGTGACAAACCTATTACCACCCGAACCGGAATCAGAATCGAAAACGCTGATGCTGTCGGAGGGATTCCAACTTACTGAGCCAAAATTGTCGGTAATGGCCGCCTTGGTCTCAACCGAAAGATAAGCCTTTAGCAATCTGGGAGTCTTTTCTGGCCTTGGAACATCTGGTGCCGGAGCAGAAGACTCCTTCTGGCAGGAGATTGCCGCAAAAGCGAGCGACAACATCATTAATCCATATAATCTCATAAGACGAAAAAAACAATGTAACAGAGACGAGAGATATTCAAAAGAGGGAAGACAGAAAACTATCTTCCCTCTTAAGAAATATTATAGATTATTACTCTTCAAGAGTAGTAAACTACTTGTTCTTGTCAGAGATACCGTTAGGCCATTTAGCCTTGGTGTTAGCTGTTGAAAGAACGGTTACCTTGCCCTTAAGGTCAAGAGTGTAGAGTTCACCAATCTTCACAACAACGTTGTAGTCAGCGTACTTGTCAACAAGAAGATCAGTACCGAGATTATCCCAAGCAACGTAGAGACCATGGGTTGTTTCATTCTTGCCATATGTGAGACATCCACCGAATGAATCCTTAGTGTTGTCCTTGTAAGGATATGTAAGAGCATTACCAGCCTTGAATTCGACAGAGCCCTTGAGATCATTGAGGCCATACTGAGTCTTTGCATAATCAGAAGCCTTCATATCACCAGTAGTCGGATCGTAAGTGAAGATTACATTAGCCTCTTTTTCCTTCTCGACAACCTTGATGTCGGTAGGGATATAGGTCATGTCCTTATCACTCTTGAATGTACCGAGTTCAATGTCCTTATTAGTTGTGATGACCTTGAAAGGAGTCTGGAAGACTACATAGTAGTAACCAACCTTCTCCTTGGCAGGAGTGATCACATCAGCTTCGGTAGTACATATCTCAGTAACCTTCACGAGAACAGCGGTGTCCTCGGTAAGAATGTTGTTCATGAACTTGATGTCAGGTGATGTCGCAGGACTAGCGATGATGGCCTTGAACTCAGCAGCTGTGAAGACTACCTTATCAACAACGTTTCCATCGTTGGTGATGAACTTGTAAGCATCCTTTGGATAGTTAACCTTCCAATCAGCCGTGCTGTTCATAATCTCAAAGGAGATTGTGGCATCGTCAGCGATGTTGATGTTCTTACCGTACTCCTCGAAGTGCTCGATGAGAGATGAAGAGTAAGTGAAGTTCTTGTTGGCATCAGCCTTACCCTTGACACGAACGCCAGCGTAAACATCGTAGTTCTCAGTTGACGGGATGTACTTGGAAACAGGCTTAGCTTCTACAGGTACATTCATCTTACCAAGGAGGTAATCAGGGTTGAGGATAAGCTTGAGAGGTGTTACGAAATTATGCTCGTGCGTCGTAGGAGTCTTCGCAGAGATCTCGTAAGCGAACTTGAAGCCAACATTAGGGGTCTTCTTGCTGTTCTTCTTAGCCTTATAAGCGAACTCGATCGTTGTCTTATCTGAAGGGATCTTAGCGTTCTTATCAACCAAGAGAGAGATTACGTTAGTAGAAGTATTCCACTCTTCCGGAGCCTCAACAAAGAATGTGATGCCTTCAGGGAATGTGTACTGCTTTACAGGAACGTAAGTGGTGTCAAGCTGACCATCAGCACTCTTCTTGATGTCGAGGACATAGAGGTTATCCGTGTCGTAATCCTGAAGGAATGCCTCGTAAGAGAGACCCAATCCACCAAGGACAGTCTGGTTAACCTCTTTCCAAGTAACTTCAAGCTTGTCATCAGTGTAGTCAGGGCATGCAGTCATAGGAGTAGTGAACTTGATGACATTATCGCCACAGAACTTAACGAAGTGATCTGTGAAGGTCTTGTAGTAAACAACAGGAACTTCAGGTTCAACCTTCTCCTCGACGATTCTGATCATGATGTAGCAAGTAGCAAGAGTGTACTCCTTGTCACCGAGCTTGGTGGTGGCGGTAACCTTTACCTGAGGGGTTCTGTTGACAGCAGGACGGGTTGACTCATTAAGGAACTTATCGTTAACCCTGATCTTGCTGCCTTCGATAACAACGAACTGATTCTGATCAGTACGTTTATCTTCTCCGAGGAAAGGCTTGTTGACCTCACCCTTCTCGTTAACGAGCTCAAACTTGTAGTCAACATCAACACCGATCTCTTCAGCAAGTGCGTCTTTAACATTATAACCATCAGCAAGAAGCGTTACGTAGTCTTTAAGATCAAGAGTCTCAGTGTAGAGAAGCTCCGGAGTAGGAAGTTCTGGAGCGTAGAGTTCATCGTCAGCAGGATTGTTGATTGCGATAGGCTCAGAGCGATACGGTCTAATTGTCTTGTCAATCGGGCTAACATCATTTTTTGTGAAATCCTTATGGATAAGACCATAATGAGCATAGAGGCCAGCGATGCCTACATAGGCATAGTCGGAAGTGATGGTCTCACCATTAGCGTAGGTCTGAAGAGCGATGATGTCGTTCTTGAGATCCTCTGGATTATCAGCACCAGGTCCAAACCATGTCTGAATAGGGAAGTGGTTAAAAGCATTGAGTTTGATAGAGAAAGTAGCCTCTCCACCCTTAACGACAGGCTTCTGATTCTCGCTTACGATAGAGACAAGATCCTTCTTGTCAGAAGCGCTTCTCATTTGGATGGTCTTTACCTTTCTGTTGATGAAAGCCCATTCATTTGCGTTAACATCAGCGTTCTCAGGATTGAGCCTGTAAGTCACATTGGCTACGCCAGAAGAGTAGAAGGCAATGGTATCATTCTCTTCGTCCGGAATGACGATACCATAAGGGAACTCGATGTAGCCAAGACCCTCCATCAGAGCCTCTGGAATAAGAGCAAGGCTCTTGACGGTTGTAAGAAGACTGATCTCAACCACGCCATCCTTCGCTCCCTCGACATTGTGGAAGGTAATCTTGCCGCTCTCCTCGTCATAAACAGCCGTTATGGTTCCCTCAGGGAACACATCGATGTTCGTGACCTCAGAAGTTGTCTCCTTGGAGGCAGGATCATAGGTGTACTTAACCCACTTGCCGTAGTTGGCGTCACTCTTGTCGGTGCAAGGCTGATACCAGATCTGAAGGGCATCCTTGCCGTCAACGCCGTCCTTGCCAGGAGCGCCAGGTGCGCCGTCGTTGCCGTCCTTACCAGGATCACCCTTGTCACCCTTGTCACCCTTGTCACCCTTGTCACCCTTTGAGGCGAATCCGGTGTCCTTACCGTCAATGAACCAGTTGCCATTGGCACCGATGGTAACAACAGAACCGTCCTTGCCAGGAGCGCCAGGTGCGCCGTCGTTGCCATCTTTACCATTGGTAACGTCGAAAGACTTACCATTGCTCAGAGTCACCTTGACTCCGTTAGTGATAGGCGTCACATCCGTGATGACGGCACCGTTGTTGATCGCAGTCTGGAGATCACTGACAGTGCTCTCCAGCTTCTTCACCCGTTCCGTCAAGTCGTTAATGTCGCCATCGTAGTCCGTACAAGATACGGCTACTCCCGCGAGGCCTAATACGATAGCCCCCGCAAGAAACAAGTTCTTAAACTTTTTGTTCATAGCTAAAAAACAAATTGATAAATAAATAAAACGTATAATTGTTCCTCTTAGTAATAAATATGTTTTGAGCCCCCACCGAGGGGACAACCCATAACACAACGACAAATATATGAGTTTAATTTTTCATAAGCAAGATTTTTTGGTCAGAAAATGAGAAAAAGATGGCTAAA
>ENA-ORSB01002733-ORSB01002733.1-human-gut-metagenome-genome-assembly--contig:-NODE-2733-length-13534-cov-3.356703_pt1 | contig 13534 bp, 12 predicted proteins | sample MGYA00242180_ERZ509144 | MGnify/ENA primary metagenome ERZ509144 (study PRJEB26280, sample SAMEA2338661) | human gut metagenome | biome: human gut; feature: human-associated habitat; material: faeces...
CGGTGTTCGATGCACCCGCCCAGACCACGGCCAAAAAGGCTGCACCCCTTGTACAGGAGGCCGACGCCTCCCGCAGCACCGAGGAGGAAGCCGCCACCCGCAGCAGCCGTGATCTGGACGTAGAAAACGGCACCGCCGAAAGCTTTACCATCCAGCTGAACGCCGAAGGCTATCCCGCAGACAGCGGCGACGGTACCCATTGGAACTACAGCGCTGACTCCGGTTGTTGGCTGTACAATGGCGTTTTCGCCCTGCAGCCCTCCTCGGAGCCCACTGCGGAAAGCGCATTGAAGGCACGCTCTTTCCATATTGGAGATAAAGCCGAGCTAGTCCGCGGTACCGTCGGCGGTTATACCTACAATAATGGTACCATCTCCGGCGGCACCTTCCAGGAGACTGTGGAGAACTGGAACTCCTACGTCGACGACGAGTCCATTCCCGGCGTCATCCTCGACGGCACCTTCCAAGGGGATGTGTACAACTACGCAAACATCTCCGGTGGCATCTTCCAAGAGAATGTGGGCAACTACAAAACCATCTCCGGCGGCACCTTCCAATTCCAAAGCGTGGTGTACAACTACCAAACCATCTCCAATGGTAACTTCCAAGGGGCTGTGAACAACTACCGAACCATCTCCGGCGGCACCTTTGAGGAAGCTGTTGAGGTATACGCCTCTTCCGGCAATGAGGCCACGATCGAGGGCGGAACCTTTGAAAAGGGTATGAAGCTCAAGAATGATGACGCTTCCATCACCATCAGCGACGGCCTGTTTAAGGGCGAGGTTGTCACCGAAAGATGTAGCTCCCCGCTTTCCATCAGCGGCGGCCTGTTTACCAAAGCTGTGGATGTAAGCAACATCACCAACCTGCCCAATCTTCAGATCACCGGCGGCTATTTTGTAAACGAGCCCACTCTGCCGGAAGGCAGCGCCATCGCCTTTACCTCTGTGAGCGATCAGAATGGCGGAAACTTCCAAGTGCCTGTAAATGATGGCTTTTCTGAAAGCTACACCAGTCTTTATGTCCCCAGCGGATCGTCTGAGCAGCCCAACCCCATTACCGTAAAGACTGATACTGCATTGACCGACTGCCTTGCAGACGGCGAATCCATTATGGGAACCGATAAAGTCCGGAAAAACAATGACGGCAGTTACACCATTGAAGTGTATCAACCGGAGTCCATCGTGCTGGTGACCGAGAAGCCCGCGCCGTCCACACCGGACGACCCCGGCGAGCTTGACCCTGCGTTCTCCTCCGGTGCAGCCGCACTTGGCATCGTGCTGGGCACTGCGGGTCTGGGTTATATCACCTATGCTCACATCTCTTCCCTGTACCTGTACTATACCCTGCCGGGCGGCTTTATCCCCTCTACCCGTCAGGAGCTGGCAAACGTCCTGTGGACGACTGCCGGCAAGCCCGACCCTGTAAGCACCGCACTGTATACCGATATCCCCGCTGACAATATCGAGCAGCAAAAGGCCGCCCGCTGGTGCGTGGAGCAGGGTCTGCTCTCCGACTATGGCGCAACCTTCGGCCCGGACACCACGGTGACCAATGCCCGCATCATCCGCGCATGGAACAGCCTGAAAAAGGTGCCTGTGCCCATCACAAACTAATCATCCTCACATTCATCCTTTCATGTACACCGCCGCCCGGCTTGCTTCCACAGGCCGGGCGGCGGTGTTTTCACTCCTCCATCTGCTTTGCCAGAAAGGCCGCTGTCACTGCAACCGCCTTGCACTGGGCGTCCTCCGGGCAGGCGGTGCGGTCCTCGGTCAGCAGCCCCACCGCACCGGCCACGTCCCCCGCCGCGATGATGGGCACCGCGCACAGCAGCACCCGGGCGGCCCCTTCGCAGGGCATCAGGGCCCGGTCCGGCTCGCCCTCGTTCCGGTAGGGGCGGCGGGCGTCCATGAGCTTTTCCAGCGGCTGACTGATGCTGCGGTCGGCCAGTTCCCGCCGGCCTGCCCCGCTCACGGCCAGAATGTGGTCCCGGTCGGCCACAAAGGCGGTGAGGGCAAAGCTCTTGTTGAGCACCTCGGTGTACTGGGCGGCTACGGTGCTCATCTCCCCGATGGGCGAATACTTTTTGAAGATCACTTCCCCGTCCCCGGTGGTAAAGATCTCCAGTGGGTCCCCGCGCCGGATGCGCTGGGTGCGGCGGATCTCCTTGGGGATGACCACCCGGCCCAGTTCATCAATGCGTCGGACGATTCCGGTTGCTTTCATGCTGCATTTCCTCCCTGTTTCCGGTTTTGCTTGCAATTGGCTGTGCCTATAGTATCTGTCAGCCAAGGGAATTTATACCTGCCATGCACGGTGTAAAAATCCAGCCGGGCGCGCTCCGTTTTTCTTTGCCCTTTCATTGTGTTTTGGTCGGGCTTCTGCTACAATAAACACAAATCCAACCACGAAAGGCAGGTGCCGGCATGGCACACATCCTCATTCTGGGCGGCGGGGCCGCCGGCCTGGCGGCCGCTCTGGCTGCCGCGCAGACAGACCCCACAGCCCGCGTCACGGTGCTGGAGCGCAGCCCCCGCCCGGGCAAAAAGCTGCTGGCCACCGGCAACGGTCGGTGCAACCTGACCAACTACAACCTCTCTCCCGCCCGCTATCACGGAGAGGACAGCGGCTTCTGCGCCCACGCGCTGCGTACCTTCGACGTGGGCGCCACGCTGCAATATTTTGCCTCACTGGGACTGCTGACGGTCAGCGAGGACAGCGGCCGGGTGTACCCCATGAGCAACATGGCTGGCAGTGTGCTGGACGTGCTGCGCTACGCGCTGGAGCGCCCCGGCATCCGGGTCTGCACCGGACAGGCGGTCACCGCCGTAAAGCGAATAGCGGAGGGCTTCACCGTCAGGACCGAGGCGGAGGTCTTTGCCGCGCGGAAGGTCATACTGGCCGCCGGCGGAGCCGCCGGCAGCAAGGTGGGCGGCGTGATGGACGGCTATCGCCTTGCCAAAATGCTGGGGCACCACCGCACCGTGCTGTATCCCTCCCTGGTGCAGCTGAGGACCGATCCCACCTACCCCCGGGCGCTGAAGGGCGTCAAGGCCGAGTGCGGCATCTCCATCCTGCGGGGCGGCGAGCGTGTGGCGGCGAACCACGGCGAGGTGCTGTTCACCGAATACGGCGTCAGCGGTCCGGCGATCTTCGACATCTCCCGGACGGTGTCCACCGGCGGCGAGGGGCTGGTCTGCGCGCTGGACTTCTTCCCTGACTGGGAGACGCGGGAGGTGCTGGACTGGCTGCGCCTGCGGCGGGAGACCATGGGCACCCACGAGGCCTCCACCCTGCTGGTAGGCTCCTGCCACACCCGGCTGGGGCAAATGCTCTGCAAAGCCGCCGGGTTCACCAGCCAGCGCGCCGCCGACCTCACCGACGGGGACCTGGAGCGCATCGCCCGGCAGACGAAGCGCTTTGCGCTCCCTATCACCGGCACCTGCGGCTTTGACCAGGCACAGGTCACGGCGGGCGGCCTGCGGACGGAGGAATTTGACCCGGAAACGCTGGAAAGCCGTGTCGTTCCGGGGCTGTACGCCTGCGGCGAGGTGCTGGACGTGGACGGCGACTGTGGCGGCTTCAACCTGCAATGGGCCTGGTCGTCCGGGCATCTGGCCGGGCTGCTGCTGTAATAAGTTTACAATAATTTTAATTATGGTAAACCTGTAAACTGCCCGCGGCAGCTTACAGGTTTACTTTTTCGTCTTAATAAAGTCTTAATCCTCCCCCTGCTTGTTTCTTAAGAGGCATTTCGGTACCATGGAGCCAGAAAGGAAAGAAAGGAAGTGCCCCTATGGAACCCACGCTGCGGACCATCAACGCCGTGATCTCGGCGCTGTTTTTTATCTGCTATACCTATCAATTTCTCTATATCCCGCTGGTGCTGCTGAAAAAGCGCCGGCCCCTTCCCCGCCCTGCCGCGTCCCATCGGTACGCGGTGCTCATCGCTGCGCGGAACGAGGAAAACGTCATTGCCGGGCTGCTGGACTCACTGGCCGCGCAGACCTACGATATGTCCCTGGTGACGGTGTTCGTGGCGGCGGACAACTGCACCGACAGCACCGCCGCCATCGCGCGGGAACATGGGGCGGTGGTGTACGAGCGCTTCAATCATGTGAACGTGGGCAAGGGCTATGCCCTGGATTTTCTGCTGCAGCACATCGGCGCAGACTATCCGGAGGGCTTTGACGGCTACTTCGTGTTCGACGCGGACAACATCCTCTCGCCGGACTACCTCGAGCGCATGAACGAAAGCTTCTCCGCCGGAAACGAGATCGTGACCAGCTACCGCAACAGCAAAAACTTCGGCGACAACTGGATCAGCGCCGGGTACGCCCTGTGGTTCCTGCGGGAGAGCCGCTATCTGAACGGCGCGCGGAACCGGCTGGGCAGCAGCGCCGCCGTGGGCGGGACAGGCTTTCTGTTCTCGCAGCGGATACTGGACGAGAGCCATGGCTGGCGGTTCTATCTGCTGACGGAAGATATCGAGTTTTCCGTGTACCACATCCTGCGGGGCGAGAAGATCGCCATCTGCGAGGACGCGGTGCTGTACGACGAGCAGCCCACCGACTTCCGCCAGTCCGTGCGCCAGCGGCTGCGCTGGGCCAAGGGCTACATACAGGTGTTCCGCCGCTACGGCGCGGAGCTGCTGAAGGGCACGGCCAAGGGCAGCTGGAGCTGCTTCGACATGTCCATGTCCATCCTGCCGGCGTTTATCCTGACGGCCCTGTGTTTGCTGGCCAACCTGACGCTGACGGCGCTGGGACTTATGCAGGGCGACGGCGTATGGTTCGCCATTCGGTCCCTGCTGGAGTGCATGGGCAGTATCCTGGCCACGCTGCTGGTGCTGGGCGGCATCACCGTGGCCAGCGAGTGGCGGCGTATCCACGCGCCGGCGTGGAAAAAGATCGCTTTCACTCTGACGTTCCCGCTGTTTATGCTGACGTATCTGCCCATCTCGCTGGCGGCGCTGTTTATGAAGGTGGAGTGGAAGCCCATCCACCACAGCGTGAACCTGACGTCGCTCCCCTCCCCCGCTGTGAAGAATTGACCTTGTGCAAAGGCGGGAATAGGGGTATGATAGATGTATTACTCCCACAGGAGGTCCCTCTATGTACACGATTTTGGTCGTTGATGATGAAAAGGATATTGTCTCCGCGCTGGAGATCTATCTCAAGGCCGAGGGCTACCGGGTGCTGTCCGCCTGCAACGGGAAAGAGGCCCTGGCCGCGGCGGCGCGGGAGGACGTGCACCTCATTCTGATGGATATCATGATGCCCGTGATGGACGGACTGTCCGCCATGGCCCAGCTGCGGCAGACCAGCAACGTACCCGTGATCCTGCTGACCGCCAAGGGCGAGGACACCGACAAGGTACTGGGGCTGAACGTGGGCGCGGACGACTATATCACCAAGCCCTTCAACCCGGTGGAGCTGCTGGCCCGGGTACGCTCACAGCTGCGGCGGTATTTGTAGCTGGGCGGCGGGCAGGTGCAGGCCAGCACGCTCATCATCGGCGGCATCTGCCTGGATGACAACGCCAAGACCGTCACTGTGGACGGCGACCCGGTGGCGCTGACACCCAAGGAGTACGACATCCTGCGGTTCCTCATGCGGAACGCGGGGACGGTGTTCTCCCCCAATGAGATCTACCGCCGGGTGTGGGAGGACGTGCCGCTGAACGCCGCGGGCGCCATCGCGGTACACATCCGGCACCTGCGGGAAAAGCTGGAGATCAACCCCTCAGAGCCCCGGTACATCAAGGTGGTCTGGGGCAAGGGCTATAAGATGGAGGGCGGCATCTCATGAAGGGATTTTTAGACAAGACGTGGGCGAAGGCCGCCGCCTTCGTGCTGACGCTGGTGTTTGGCGTTCTGACCGTTCTGGGCGGCGTGGGTGTGGGTATCCTTATCAGCTACGACGTGTTTCTGGACGGCGGCGACTTCCTGCGCCAGACGATGTACGAGGGAAACTGCGTCAGATCCATCGACACCGCCGACAGCTTCCTGCGCGGCACGCTGGCCAATGCGGGCGTGCTGGTCAGTGACGGTACCTATGACTACAGTACCGTTGAAAATGGAGATGTCACCGAGGAGGAGCGGGCTCAGGTGATCAGCGACCTGCCCCGCGTTTTTGCGGAGGAGTTCTCCCGCGATGCCGCCGACTGTCACCTGACCGTCACCGTCAGAGGAAATGGGGAGGTCGTCGGTACCTTTGAAAATTTTGAGCTGACAGACGGCGACAAGCCGCTGTACGCCACGCAGGAGACGTTCACCTACGCGCTGAACACCGGCAATACGGCCATGGTCACCATTGCCGCCGATCTGCTGCGCACCGAGGAGGCGCCCTCTTATTCCTATCTGCTGGACATGTGGCTGGTGGAACATACCTCCCTGACGGTGATTCTGACCGTGCTGTTCGCGGCGCTGGCACTGTTCTTCTTCTGCTTCCTCATGGCCTCTGCCGGCCATTGGGCGAGGCATGAGGGCATCCATCTGACGTGGCTGGACAAGATCCCCGCGGATGTATGGCTGATCGTACTGCTGTGTACGTTTTTCATTGGTTGGGAAGCGTTCTATTGGTGGGGACGCGTTTTCTTCTGCGCGGCGCTGGTGCCGCTTGTACTGCTGTTCCTGTGCGCCTTTGCTGCCCAATGCAAGGCGGGCACCGTCCTGCGGAGCGCGCTGATCGCGCGGATAGCCCGGTTCCTCTGGCGCATTGTCCGTTCGCTGTTTCTGGGGCTGTGGCGCATCGCCAGAAATCTCCCGCTGCTGTGGAAAACGGCGCTGGTTATGGCAGGGGTATTCTTTCTGGAGATGCTCTTTGTGCTGGCTGGCTACGGCTCGGTGGACGGAATCTTTGTCATAATGAAGGCAGTGGAGCTGCTGGCGGCCCTGTATATCGCCCTGAACCTGCGGACGCTGCAAAAGGGCGGCGAAAAGCTGGCCCGGGGCGACTTCTCCTCGCCCATCGACACGAAGTACCTCATCGGCGACTTCAAGCGCTACGGCCAGGAGCTCAACGACGTGCAGTCCGGCCTGGAGCAGGCGGTGCAGGAGCAGATGAAGGCCGAGCACCTGAAAACCGAGCTGATCACCAATGTATCCCACGACATCAAAACGCCGCTGACGTCCATCGTCAACTATGTGGATCTGCTGAAGAAGGAGGATATGCCGTCCCCGGCGGCGCGGGAGTACATCGCCGTGCTGGACCGGCAGAGCCATCGGCTGAAAAAGCTGACAGAGGATCTGGTGGAGGCGTCCAAAGCCTCCTCCGGCGTGCTGAATGTGGACCTACAGCCCACGGACGTGAACGTGCTGTTTTCACAGATCGAGGGCGAGTATCAGGAACGGTTGGCCGCCTGCCAGCTGACGCTGGTAACGCAGCCTCCCGCACCGGGTACCGTCATCCGCGCCGACAGTCGTTTGCTGAGCCGCGTCATGGACAATCTGGTATCCAACATCTGTAAGTACGCCATGCCGGAGACCCGCGTCTACGTGTCCGGCGTGGTGTCCGACGGGCAGATGACCCTGAGCTTCAAGAATGTGTCACGGGCAGAGTTGAACATCTCCCCCGATGAGCTGATGGAGCGGTTCGTCCGGGGCGACGCCTCCCGCCATTCGGAGGGCAGCGGTCTGGGCTTGTCTATCGCCCGGAGCCTTGTGCAGCTGCAGGGCGGGACGTTCGCCCTGTCCATCGACGCCGACCTCTTCCGCGCGGACATTGTGTTCCCGCTGATATAAAGAACAAGCCCTCCTGCCGGAGGGCTTGTTCTTATTTGCGCAAAACGGGGAAGCTGACAACACCCAGCAGCCCCAATCTTTGCAGCAATGATTTTTTCATGATTCTCCTCCTAAAAAAGATGCAGTGCATGACCACAGCAATTGCGGTCAGCACTGCGTCTTTGCGTCTGGCTGATCAATGATCTCTATTTGATAATTCTGCGCGTTGATGATGCGCTCCTGCCTGCACTTGGGGCAAAAGAGCGGAAAGTCCCGCAGCACCGTCCTTTGTAGCAGCCGCAGCCGCGTTTTTGCGCCGCAGATGGGGCAAAGCAGCCATTTTTCTTCCGGACTACTCATGACCTTCACCCCTTTGCGCGCTGCTGCCATGAACCATGCGAAAAAAGAGCTGCACATGATTTTGGAGCTTTTCCAGACACGCAGGCTCTCTTTCCGGCTGGCGGGCGCAGATGCCGATGAGCGTCAGCACAGGCGAAACGTACATCATGGCCAGCGCGTCCGGATCCTCTGCGCAGATCTCGCCGGAGGCGATCAGCGCCCGGAAGATACCGGCGTGATAGCGCAAAATGCGCTCCACATATCGCCGGGAATAGAGCGCCGCTAGCTCCGATGAGCGGAACTGCTCGATGGTCATCATGCGGCGAAACCGGCTGATCGTTTCATTATGGAGAGAATATTCGAATATCTGCCGCACCTTTTCAAAGAGCGCGTCGGCGGTGATCTCCGTAAAAACGGGGATGTCCTGCTTCGCGTTCTGTACATGGATGTCGATCTTGTCCGTATCCGCTTCATACTGCGCCGCCGTGGATTCCACAATGGCGTCAAAAATCGCCTGCTTGCTGGGAAAGTGATTGTAGAGGGAAGGCGCCTTGATGCCCACCGCCTTTGCGATCTCGCCCACGCTGACGGAATCATAGCCCTGCGTGGAAAACAGCTCCAAGGCTTTGTCCAAAATCTTCTGCTTTGTATCTTCCTGCTTCATCATCACGCCTCACTAACTAATATTCGTTAGTTATATTATAGGCGCTTTTGGCAGAAAGTCAAGTGCAGATTAGACACCGTTTTGCCCCTTCGCAACGCGATGCGAAGCTCTCTTGTCTTGTGGTCGAGAAAGATGTATAATAAGAACAATATTTGTAGCCGGAGGTCGAACGGAAATGGCTATTTCGTATAACAAGCTTTGGAAGCTGCTCATCGATAAGAAGATGAGCAAGGCCGATCTGCGCAAAGCGGCAGGCATCGCGCCGAACACCATGACACGGCTGCGGCGGGATGAGGAAGTTACACTGTCCGTGCTCAATAGAATCTGCGTTGCGTTAGATGTCAATATCGGAGATGTTATGGAATTTACCAATGACGAAAGGGATGGAGAATACGATGGCTGACACAAAACTTTTTAACATAAAGGGCACGGTAAAAGAATATCAAAGCGGTACTGTCACACTTGAGAAAGAACTTCAGACAGTGATTGAAAATAATATGAATATCTTCTTCGGGGTAACATTTCTTGCCTCTGAGTATCGCACAACGGATGGTGGACGCATGGACAGCATTGGCATTGACGAAAACCATTGCCCTGTCATCTTTGAATACAAGCGGTCTGTGAAGGAGAATGTGATTAACCAAGGTCTATTTTATTTGAACTGGCTTTTGGATCATAAAGACAGTTTCAAAGTGCTTGTAATTGAAAAGCTGGGTTTGAAAGCGGCAAATAACATTGATTGGAGCATGCCGCGAGTTGTATGTGTCGCGGGTGACTTCACAAAATATGATGAGTCTGCAATCAAACAGATGAACCGCAATATTAGCTTGATCCGATATAAGAAATTCGGAGAGGACCTGCTTATGTTCGAGCAAGTCAATGAGAATGTTGTCTCCGCTATTCCTGATAATGAACCCGTCAGCAAAACAAAAGCTACTGATAAAACGTTCGATGAGCAGATCAGAAATGCTGACGAGAACATTAGAGTGTTGTACGAAAACCTTTCCAACTATATTCTTAGCCTTGGTGATGATATTAGCGAAAGTCATCTGAAACTATATGCGGCATTTAAGAAAATCAGAAATGTGGTTACAGTAGTTGCCCAAAAGAAAAAGCTGATTCTGAATTTGCCGCTTGATGTGTCTACTGTGTCATTTGAAGAAGGCTTTTCAAGAGATGTTACAAACATCGGTCACTGGGGCTGCGGTGCGGTTGAGCTCTATTTGCAAATCAGATAGACTTTGCAGACATGATAAATGATGCACACTTCTATTTGCAGGAGATTGAGCGGCAGAATGTCACGCTCCCTTACAAGTATATCATCATTGATGAGTTCCAAGACATTGCTCGTCAGAGATTCAATCTAACGAAAAGGCTATCTCAAATTACGCAGGCGAAGGTTGTTGCGGTCGGTGATGACTGGCAGTCGATATATGCGTTTTCTGGCTCTGATATTACGCTATTTACTCGTTTCCTGGAGCTTATGGGAGCTGGAACGGAGTTGAAGATTACTCATACCTACCGTAATTCGCAGGAGCTTATCGATATTGCTGGAGGCTTTGTACAAAGAAATACTTCGCAAATCCGAAAGCAGTTGATTTCTCCGAAGCATCTTGAGAACCCGATTGTTCTTGAAGTTTTCGATGATAGTACCAAACCTATGGAGCGACTTGCAGATACCATCGAGCATATCATTGGTGAGATCCTATCTGAGTACGGCGAGCAGAGTTCGATTTTGCTGATCGGACGATACAATTATGATATGTACAAGCTATACCGAACAAATCGGTTCAGCGAATTGCCGGGCGGTGCGATCAGGAGTGAAAAATACCCAAATGCAAAGATCACCTTTATGACAGCGCATAGTTCCAAGGGCCTTGGGTATGACAACGTAATTCTGATCAATATGTTCGAAGGGAAATTCGGGTTCCCGTGCCAGATCGAAGGTGATCCTATTATTAAGCTCGTTACATATGAGGACAATAGTATGCCCTTTGCAGAAGAGCGGCGATTGTTTTATGTGGCGATGACACGGACAAAAAACAGGGTATATATTGCGGCCCCTAAAACGAAACCATCCAGATTTCTTGTAGAGCTCATTAAGGATTTCAATATTCCACATAATGATGAGATCAATATGCAAATGGTGGACCTGTTTAACCTGCGTTGTCCTGTATGCGGCTTCCCGCTAAAGTATGAGTTTAATAAAAACTACGGCTTGAATCTCTGGATATGCACAAATGAGGCAGAGCTTTGCGACTTCATGACCAATGACAGGGCGCACATGCATGACATTTTGAAATGTCCTAAATGTACAGATGGTTATTTGATCGTCAAAAAGAATCCGAAGAATGGTGACATATTCTATGGCTGCACCAACTATTTTAACGAAGAAAGAAAGTGCACCTATATGATGCCGTTAGAGAGCGGCAGCAAAAACGATCAATAAAGCAATAGTTTTTGCGATATATCGTATGATGTTTAAATACCACGAGCGCATATGGGCAAGAAAAGTGAGCAAGGATAGACTTTCCTTGTAGTGTTTGTAGTAACATGCTATACCCATTATACCCTTGATTTTGAGGGTATAATGGGGTATAATTCTGCATAGAATAGTATCTCACAGGAGGTGCGCTATGGACTTATCTGAGATGCAAACCCGCGCGGCGGAGCTGGAACAGCAGATTTCTGCTTTGCCTGCTGGCTCTGTTACGAAGAAAACCGTCAGCGGCAAGGACTATTTCTACCACCGTTGGACGGAGAACAAAAAGCGGCGGGAGAAGTATATTCCTGCTGACGAATTGGAAAATTTTCGCGCCCAAATCGAGCGGCGGAAGGAACTGGAACAGGAGCTGAAAGCGCTGAAAAAGCAGCTGCCCAAGGCGAAATCTGCGAACCTTTCTGCGTTTACCACCAATGTCCGCACCGGCGAGGCGCTGCGTTCCTTTGCGGCGTCTGTTCGCGGCTATCGCAGGCGTGAGTGCTTCCGGCAGCTGCACGACTTTGTCTACGGCGAGCCGCAGGACAAGGTGTTCATTCTCTACGGCCTGCGCCGGACGGGGAAAACTACCATGATCCGCCAGATTTTCGCGGAGATGAACGACACGCAGCTTGCCAAGGCAGCGTTCATTCAGATCACCGCAAAAGACACGCTGGCAGACGTGAACCGCGACCTCAAGGCATTGGAAGCGCAGGGCTTTCGCTATGTGTTCCTCGACGAGGTGACGCTGATGGAGGATTTCATCGAGGGTGCGGCGCTGTTTTCTGACGTGTTTGCGGCCTGCGGTATGAAGATCGTGCTCTCCGGCACGGACTCGCTGGGCTTCCTCTTTACCGAGGACGAGCAGCTTTACGACCGCTGCATCCTGCTGCACACCACATTCATCCCTTACCGTGAGTTTGAATCCGTCCTCGGCGTTCACGGTATCGATGAGTATATCCGCTACGGCGGCACCATGAGTCTCGGCGGCGTCCACTACAACGAGACCTCCACCTTTGCCAGCAAGGAAAGCACCGACGAATATGTGGACACCGCCATCGCCCGCAACATCCAGCACTCCCTGCGCTGCTATCAGTACGAGGGCCATTTCCGCCATCTGCGGGATTTATACGAGAAGGGCGAGCTGACCAGCGCCATCAACCGGGTGGTGGAGGACATCAACCACCGCTTCACGCTGGAGGTGCTGTCGCAGGATTGGAAGTCCCACGACCTTGGCATTTCCGCCAGCAACCTGCGCCGGGATCGGAAGAACCCGACGGACATCCTCGACCGCATCGACCTTGCGCTTGTCACCGACAGCCTGCGGAAGCTGCTGGAGATCCGCAACAAGGCGGAGCAGACCGTGGCGCTGGACGATGTTCACGCGGCGGAGATCAAGGAGTATCTGGACTTGCTGGACTTAACGCGGGAGATCGACGTGCTGCACCTGCCGGATGTCAGCACGAAGTCCGGACGCACGGTGATCGCGCAGCCGGGACTCCGCTATGCGCAGGCGGATGCGCTGATCCGCAGTCTGCTGCTGGATGAGACGTTCAGCGCGCTGTCTCTGGCGGAGCGCACCGCTGTGCAGCAGCGCATCCTGACCGAGATCAAAGGGCGGATGCTGGAGGACATCGTCCTGCTGGAAACCAAGCTGGCAAACCCCAAGAAGCAGGTGTTTGTCCTGCAATTCCCCGTGGGCGAATTTGACATGGTGGTGTTTGACCCGGAGGCAGGCTCCTGCCGGATTTTCGAGATCAAGCACAGCGAGGAAGCTGCCCCGCAGCAGTACCGCCATCTGATCGACGAGCAAAAATGCGCCCAGACCGAGCACCGCTACGGCCCGATCACCGGAAAGTTCGTCCTCTATCGCGGGGAAAGCCAAGTGATAGACGGCATTCAGTATCAGAACGTGGAAGAATATCTGCGAAGCCTTGCTTGACAAACCGCCGTCCCGAACGAAAAATCGGGGCGGCGGTTTTTATGATGCAGCTTGTCATATGACAAACTGTGACGCAAAATGGACTTGACGTATGACAAGTAGTGAAGCGCAAAAACGTGCGGCGCGACTGCGCGAATGCAGTTGATGACGAAAACAATAATGTTCTAAATAGCATGCATCACTCATTTCATCAATCATTTTCTCGATGCACATGAGTGATGCCCTCCGAACTGGCACGATCAGCGCGCGAAAACCTCTGCCTCCCGCAGAAATTTTCAGATTCTTCCCTTGGGTACCTTTTCAAATGGATTCCAATCCGTTATAATATATCTACCAACCTAACGAATAACGCGAGGTGCTGCCATGAAAACGAAAGATACGCCG
>ENA-ORSB01002749-ORSB01002749.1-human-gut-metagenome-genome-assembly--contig:-NODE-2749-length-13468-cov-3.528964_pt1 | contig 13468 bp, 15 predicted proteins | sample MGYA00242180_ERZ509144 | MGnify/ENA primary metagenome ERZ509144 (study PRJEB26280, sample SAMEA2338661) | human gut metagenome | biome: human gut; feature: human-associated habitat; material: faeces...
AATAAAAATATTAAATTAATGAAATTAGTCCAGGTAAAAAAATAAAGACTCCAAAATGGAGTCTTTATTCTTATATATTTACAGTAGAAGAACCACAATCGAAAATTACATAGTTGGTATCAGGATTAGCACCTATTTCATCAAGGGTATAAGATGGCTTTGCAGGTGCCTTAGCCCATGCCGGAACATCTGCTCCAAGCCCTGCACCCCAAGGTAGTTTTTCCCATGTGGTCGTACCATCGCCAACTTTAAATAATACAGTAGGAGCTGTGGTCGTTGTGCCAGATGTAATCGCTGGCACATAGCATAAGCCAATTTCGCCTTTAAGCAGTACGACTGATGTATTCTTTAACCATTTATCTAAAGTATCATACTTTAATTTAATTCGTGTATTAAATTCTTGAGCCATTCTTTATTCCCCTTTCTCTTTTACTATTGGAAGGGAGAGATTTCTCTCTCCCTAGTATATATATCAAAGAGAAGCAGCGGTGCCACCATTGAGAATAAGAGTATTAGCACCTTGAGTTAATAGATCAGTACTGATTGCTTCAATATTAACAGCTTTATTAGCAATTTCAAGAGGAGTTCCGCCAACTTTAACGGTTTCAATTTTGTTAACCTGTGCATTAGCAGCAATACCGGCCAGCTTAGTACTTTCAGCAGCGGTCATTAGCTGTTTGCCATCTTCTTTTGCAACATAGCCAGCTTTAATATCAGCAGTCTTTGCATATGGTGCAAGATCGGCAGTCTATAGGGCTGTATCAGCTTTATCTAGGCTATCTTGTACAGCCTAAGCTAGCTTTGCCTTTGTAATCGTACCATCATTAATAACGGCAGTGACCTTATGGTCGGCATCAATCTTGATTTCAACCATATCACCAGCCTAAGAGCCGCTAGTTACATATTCAATAAGGTCGCCGACATTAATGTATACCTTATCAGAGGTTGCATTAGCTAGAGTAAGAACTAGATAAGTACCTGCAACGCCCCAGACACCGGCATCAGTCTTAGTCTCAACAGTACCAGAGCTAACTACCATATCCTTAGGAATATCAATAGTTACAATCTCACTACCATTCTGGTTAAGAACATAACGCTTAGCAACGCCAGCAGGACTACTAACATCAGCAGTAACGGTATAATTAACCTGTGAAGGAATAGCCGCAATTTTTTCATCTACATAACCAATAACAGTAGTAGCTTTGGCGCCTACTGGAATAGTGCCAACTTTACCACTTAATGTATTAACAGAAGTTTGAGCATCAGTGCCAGCTTTCTTAGCATCAGCAACAGCTGTATCAACTTCAGTTTTAACAGCATAGCCCTTAGCTTCAACTTCAGTCATAGTGGTCTTTTTATTAGCAAGTTCATAAGCTTCTTTTACAGTCCCAGTATGTCCTTCACCAAGGATTTCAGCCTTTAGAGCAGTATCTTTAGATGCGGCATCTTTTGCTGCAGCAGTAATAGCCTCAGTCTTAGCTGTAGAAATAGCAGTACTTACGCTATCAACATCAACCTTACCTTCAAGAGCGGCAACCTTCTTACCAATAGCAGAAGTATCGCCAACTAAACCATCAGCATAAGCTTTAGCAGAAGCTAGAGTAGTCTTACCAACTTCATCAGCATAAAGTTTAGCACCACGAATAGTTTTACTATCTACAGTATCAATTTCGGTCTGATTATCTTCTCCACCAAGAGTGTGGATTAAATTATCAACTGCAGTATTTACCGTAGATACAGTAGCGGCCTTATTAGTACCAGCATTGTATTTGCCATCGAAGGTTACTGTATCCTATTTATTATTAAGAGCACCCTGAAGACCATCAATTTTAGAAATACCAAGAGTAGGAATATCATCAGCAACTAGTTCACGGCGAATAACTGCAATTTGACCATTGGTCTGCGTAACGGCAGAAACAAGCTGTTTAGCAACCGCTGCGTCATCTAGTTTTAGTTTATCAACATAACCCTTTGCAGTTGTTTCAGCAGCACTCTGAGCTGCAGTTGCTTGTTCCTCAGCATATTTCTTAGCACCCTTAATTGTAAGAGCATCAGCCTTATCAGCATCAACACCTTCAAGAGCCGTCTTGATGCCAGCAGCAGTACCAGCAGCATCATAAGCAGTGGAATCGGTATATGCGGCACTCTGTAAACCTGTAACTGCAACATCTGTACCATCAACGGCGATAGTACCATTGGCAGTACCAGCTTTGACTTCCTGAATAGCAGATGCAGCCTTGGCCAATTTATCAGTAATAGCTTTTGCTAGTTTAGCTTCAGTAATACTACCATCAGTAATTTTTGCTGTTACCTTATGAGTCTTAGGATCAATATTGATGAATACCATATCATCTGCAGCAGAGCCAGAGGTGACATATTCAATTAAATCATTGACTCTAATATATAATTTATCATTAGTAGTATTAGCTAGAATTAATACAATATATGTACCAGCCTCAGTAACACCAGCAGGTAGTTCACCGGCTGCGAATGTTTGAACAGAACCGGACTTAACAACCATGTCTTTAGGAATGTCGATGACTGCACCAATAGCTGCACCATCCTTAGTTAGCTGATAAGATGCGGACATACCCTCAGTAGCGGCATCCAGCTTCTTCATGCTATATTCAGGTACAGTAACTTCAGGAATAACAACCTTCAGACCATCAGCTGCAAGTAAAAGAGCATTATCCTCGCCAGATGCAATAGCTACCTTAACAGTAGGTTCAGTAGCACTGCCACCAATCGCAATGGACTTATCAGCTGCCTTAATAGAAGCAACCTTGCCATTAGCAATAGCTAGAACATCAGCAATTTCTTTATATAGACCAGTAGCTGCGATTTCACCATCAGCCGCTTTACCAACCTTAGAAATAAGATTTGTAACTTGACCTTGTAAAGTAGCAACATCGCCAGCAAGGTCACCAGAAGCAGTTGTAGAAGCTAATTTAATTAATGTACCAGCTTCATTAGAAATCATATAAGCTTCGCACTTATTATCGGCACATAATGTTAGAATCTGACCAACATATGCAGTAGCGCCAGAAGCTGCATACTTATTTAGTTCAGTTTTATCGTACCATACAGCAGTAGTATCAAGAGGGATAGGATTACCACGCTTGATATTCATAGGAAGAGCCATATAGGCAGCATCTTTTAAAATAGTAGCCATATTATATTATTCCTCCTTTATAAATTAACCAATTGTAACAGCATAAGTTTCAGTACTATCAATTGAGGCGGGCTAATATACCCAAACAGTATAAGGAATTGCAGTATATCCTTCAGCACCCTCAACATTAACAGTACCAGCTTGCTTTACAAAGTTAGCAGTAGCATCAGCATTCATAGCACTAGGCATAAGAACCTTACTTACATTATATCCAGCAGGACAAGCAATAACAACTTTCTTTGCTCCAGTACCTGCACCAAATGTAGTAATGGGCTTTTTATTAGCAGCTTCATGTTTTAATCCACGAATAGCAGTACTATCAAGAGCTGCATCAGTAGTCATAGGACCATAGAACATATGACGGACACCCTGAAGGACATCGCTGTCTTTAGATGCTGAGCCTGCCTTAATCTGGCCAGCAGGATAAGAATTACCTAGATTAGTCTTAGGAATAGTGCCGTCGCCATAAGTTGCGGTTGCAGTAATTTTTTTAGCTGTTGCTTCAGCAACAACATTATCGAAAGAACCAGTAGCAGTAGCAAGGACATCTTCAACACCAGTGCATTTTACGCTCCAACTCTGAGCCGTAATACCAGTAGCTGGACCATAAGTATAGCTACCAGCAGATAGAGCTGCTGTATATGTTAAATTCTTCTTCGTGCCAATTTCAAATGTACCAAGTCCGCTAGTAGAGCTGAAACTAACAGCAGGATCAGACTTAGAAGGATTAGCTTCCTTGGCCATTAAGGTAGAAAGGACCTGTTCAACGCTCTTACCTTTAGCTGCAAATTTAGCAGAACCAGATGGCTTAGAAAGAGTACCAATAGCAACAGTGTAGGTAATATCATCATCAAAATAAACATTATCAGCACGATAATTACCATCCATAGCTTTCCAAGTGCCATCATAGACATAAGCAGTATAAGAAGTCTTATCACCAGTAATAGCACGCTTTACAATAGCAGTATCACCATTGTGAAGTTCGGCAGAAGCTGCAACACGAGTAATAGCCTGAATATCAGTTTCTTCACCTGTTGGAATAGCTTCAAAATTTTGAGCGGCTTCGCCATCAAAATATTTTAAGTTTTCAAGAGTAGTAGTACCATCACCGATTTTCATTTTACGAGTATCATACTCATAAACAATTTCACCAGCTTTTGGGACTGCACTGCCTTTTGCTTTAAGAGCTTCAGCAGTATCATTTAATACTTGAATACGAGTATTAAGAATAGCCATAAATCATTTTCCTCCTATAAAATTAATTAAGAGTATTTGCGTTGCCGCCATTAAGAATATCATAATGATCTTCTCCATACTGAATAGGGACAAGATTATTATTTACATCTACAATATAAGGCAACCATTTATTATTCTAAAAGATAGATACAATTTGACCAACACAATTATGCTAAGTAATGTAATTAATTGCATCTACTAAAGAATTGAAAGAGTTTTGTGCTGAAGAAGAAGTTTCTGTAGTTGTCCATTTACCATCGTAAATATATAATTTACCATCATAAATGCACATTTCTCCATCTTCAGCAGTAGCTGGAAGTGCATCAACTGTGCCTAAAAATTCCATTACATTATCAGGAAGATCAATTGTGCCACTTGCACCGCCAATATACGGTAAATCATTCCATAAGGTTTTACCATCACCAATTTTCAGTTTATGAGTATCTAGTTCAAATCCAGGCTCGCCATCCTTAAGTAATAAGTTTTTTTCGTGCCATGTAGTTGATCGACCTCTTTTGAACTTGATGATATCAGCCATAGATTATTCCTCCTTCTAGACAGTATAGAAGCCATTGACAAGTACTTGTCTATAGCCAGGAGCTAAATAAGAAGGATCTAATTCTCTATTAAAACGGCCACCGCTAATTTCAATATGAGGGTCACCCTCAACCTTGAAATTCTTATCTTGTGCAGTAATAAATGTACCGCCACTAATATATGTATTTTGAGGATTTAAATCTTCACTTAATTTACGAAGATAAAAATTATATTCGCCTTGACTTGGCTTACTATTTTCAAAATATCCATCAGTGATAGTTATTGACTTACCATTAGCAAGAATAGTATTATAGAATGTGCCGCCATTAATATTTAAAACAGCATTATCATCATTTTTTATAGCATATAAGCCACCAGCGAATGTACCATCATTGATAGTTAATGTAGGCATTTCAGCATTTTGGCCTTGAACATAGCCATTAATAGTATTACCAGCGTGATAATCCCAATAGCCATTTTCAATCATGCTAGAAAATTCACCACCACTCATAAACATGCCGCCATTGATTGTCATGGTGCCATGATTAACAGCAGTATAATAACCATTACCTGATATATCAGTAGTACGTTGTAATTTACCATTATTAATAGTAATATTACCATTATTAAAAATTGCGGCATTTTCATTCTTGTTACATTCAATAGTGCCTTGGCCCTTAATAGTTAAATCGCCATTTGCTTTGATATCTATTGGAGTTCTTTCATTGTTGATAATATCATTACCATTTAATTCAATAGTCAATGCTTTATCAATAGAAACACTATTATCAAAGTTGGTATTAAGACGAATTGTACTTCCTGCTGGAGCCTTCATAAATGCTACATCAATAGATTGATAAGGCACACCATCTACAACTGCTGGATTATCAGTGTATTCTTGAACATTAACAACTTTAGTTCCGCCTACGTAAGATAGTTCATTCCAAGGGGTTGAACCATCGCCGACTTTAATCTAATGTGTATCAAGCTCTACGCCGATTTCACCAGCTGCAAGAACTATATTCTTTTTAGACCAACTGGTTGATTTACCACGTCTTAACTTAATAATTTCAGCCATCTCGTGTTCTCCTTTCTTTAATCATCATCTATAGAGCCGCCATCCCAGCCGCCTGTTGACTTGGAAGTATCTTCTTTGTCAATGTCGCCGCCATCTTTGCCGCCCTTATATGAAAGAATAAACATTTTCATATTGTCCTTCTCCTTTCATATTTAAAATTATTTTATGTTGTCCTATACCTATTGGACCGGAAATTTCTTAAATGGTATTTTCATTTAAGCATTCGGTTGTAATGGTCCAAGCCGGCCAGAGCAATCTATAACCTGTTGTCTTTAAAATATATAAAAAAAAAGATGGACTGATTAATCTAATCAGTCCATCTTTATAGAAAGGATGAAATGCAATGAATGAATTTGAAACGAGTGGCGCGGAACTGAGGTGTCGATCCCCATCCCTTTCACAGGACCACTTGTTTTCAAGACAAGGCTTACCGCCGGGCAAGTTAATTCCGCATATCATAATTGGCTATAGACCCTTAACTATCTATGATTTAAATACGCCACAATTACCATGAAGCTTAGCGATACCAATTATTTTAAAAAACAAGACTCATTGAAAAGCCAAAATAAAAACACTGAATTTAGCTTACTAAATCAGTTAAAAAGAAAAAACTTTTCAAAATATACTTTATTTTCTTTATTATACTTTTTCATCTATTATTTGATAAGTAAGTATGTAGAACCTTTGCAGGCAAAAGTTTGCTGAAAATGAGTCTTAATATATATGGCATAGGAGCAAGGGATTCGAACCCTGGATGTGTAGCTACAATTAGTTTTGGAGACTAACCCAATCGACCACTCTGGCACTCCTACATATGGCGGAATCGCCGCGACTCGAACGCGGACTACCTAAGAGGTAGGATGGATTAGCAATCCATTGGAATACCATTATCCCACGACTCCAAATATAGAAAAATAGATAGTAAAAAAACAAGCATTGCGCCAAGGCGTAAAAACTCTATCTATTGTATAGTTTTTGTTCCTTACATATTTAAATATATAAGAAAGGATTACCGGTAGCCTGCCGCCTAATGACAGGATTTCCTATAACCGGACTTTATATTCACACCGTGGCCTCGGTGGAACGAACTTTTACAAAATGTTCAGCCTGATGTTTTGGCATCCAAATTAAAGTGCCATCATAAAATCTGAAAAGATAAGTCATAAAATTATCCTTATTATCAGTCTTACGGCACTTACCCTTACCATATTTCTTGCACCAGATCTTGTCTCCTGGATTAAACTTCATTATTTTCTCCTTAATAATTTTAACAAAGCCCTAAAATCATTTGCTGGATTTGAACCAACTCTAAAAAATTTTTGCAGAATTTCTTATTTATCCTATTAAAAGTTGCTGTGTGGGCTTTTCATATTTTTTTGCTTAGTTGCAATATATTTTTTTAAAAATTTACAACCGCCACAACTATTTCTATTTTTGCAACGATAACAATTATCAGTATCAAAATGAAAATACCAAGGTGGTTGTGGTCGCATTTTTCTTCTTTTATTTTTCATATTTTAATCAATTAGCATTACCCAAGATACGCCCCGTGGAGGCTTGATTGATGTATCTCTTGCGGGAGTGGGATTCGAACCCACGATAACCAGTTTATGAGGCTGGTGTCTTAACCACTTGACGATCCCGCAATATTAACAAGACAATTTTATACGTTGCGCTACCAATTACGCTATATCCGGTCTTCGACCGAACAATAGGACTCGAACCTATAACACACGGCTCCCAAAGCAAATGTATAATTGCTGTATTGTCTTTCATAAATGGTGGAGCCAGAGGGAATCGCACCCTCGACTTTGAATTAAATTCAACGTTTTCCTACCATAAACTATGTCCCCAAGTATGATGGTTATAAAACTTAGTCTAATGCAGGCATCAGACTAATAGAACGCTCCATCAAGTTCTATGCACCAGTTGAGTTGTATGTTTTCCGCGAGTGCGGTGGCGGGAAACCAAGGAATTGAACCTTGCTTGGCGGATTAACAGTCCGCTGCCTGAACCACTAGGCTAGTCTCCCACATTCATAGGGAAGGCTTCTAGAAAACCCGTGCGCTTACCACCCTACGTGTTTGGAATATATCACACTTGATGGTGGAACTTGCGAGGGTCGAACTCGCTACCTCCTGCTTGCAAGGCAGGCGCTCTCCCAGTTGAGCTAAAGCCCCAAATATGATAGTTATAAAACTTAATCTAATTAGATTAATAGAACGCTCTACCAAGTTCTATGCTTCAAAATTATTTATATAGGAAAGCAAATGGCGATGCTGATGGGTTCTGACCCCACGACCTCCAGCGTGACAGGCTGGCATTCTTCCAACTGAACTATAGCACCATATGGTCAGCGCAAGGGGGATCGAACCCCTACATTCTACCTTGAAAGGGTAGTGACTATACCTATTTGTCTATGCGCCGATAAATGTCAGCCTGAAAACTACTCACTGACCATTGGACGCAACTCCAAAGTTATTAGTATGCGTTATATAAATTCTCGAAAAGAGACACCTAACTTATTCATCAGAAATCATTTTTTCAGATTTCTCTTTTTCTTTCGCTCTATCATATTCCATGCCTTTACCTTTCTTGGCAGGCACAATAGATCTACGACGGCGGAACAGAAGATACTCGTTCAACTCTGTGCTATCCATTTTAATTGCAGGTTTCTTAGTAGTTGCCATTTCAAATATCTCCTTTATTATTATATAATATTTTTTTTAAATTTTCAAATTTTATTGGTGCAGGATATTGGATTCGAACCAATGACCTCTTGGGTGTAAACCAAACGCTCTAACCAGCTGAGCTAATCCCACATTTAGTCTACTTAATTAAGCTGCCAAGAAAAATTAAATAGACTTTTATAAAAATTCCTCATTGGGTATGGAGGCTATGTCAAACTGACTTTTACAGTAGGCCCAGTAAGATGGATCTGCTTGATTTCCACAAGTATAAGTTTAATTAAAACAATATTAACTCTAATTAAAACCTTGTTGCCTAGACTTTGACTATACATAGTGTTTGGACAAGGTGACTCAAACCTCGGGTTTCACTGTTACGTCGCTCCCCTAAGAACCAACGGAATGTTTTTCGATTACATTCAACGCCTTCTTTTACCGTCCAAGTATGGCAGGTATCCTTTCCATTTTTTATCTTGCTCAACACAAGATGTGCTACCTTTATTGGTATCTCATACGCACGGTCTCCCGCGATATGACCTTGCCATTACTCTTTAAGATTCTCTAATAGGATGAACTACGAGAATTTTGCTATCTTATATTACTTACGCGTTTTCATATAAGTGCCATTTAACGTCAGCGATGCTTTATGAAATTTCTCAAACTTGACCTGGTGATGGTGGAGGGATTTGAACCCTCGATACCCTGCTTATGGTGATTTAAACAAGATTTGAACTTATATCTATTCCCACTAGACGTCATTATAAAGGTTAATTTCTGTTTTTTTAGTAGGTAAATTCATAGAAACACACCATTTGCGAATAGCATTATCACTTACTCCATACTATTTACCTATTGCTACGAAAGACTAATTACGAATTAACTACTTTAAAGTTTCTCTATCTGGTCTTTCTGTTTTACGCTAAATAATATGACTACAATCTAAACAATAAGTTGTATTAGAATTTAATAATTTACCACATTGTTTGCAATAATGTTTTTTACCTTCTTTAATTTCTTTATTCATCTATAATAAATATTCTGCCTATTCATTATCAAATAAATCCTAATAATTAGAAGGAATTTGATAATATCCAGCATGTATTCCCTTATGGCAATTAGAACAAACTAAAATACATTTTTTAGCCTCATTGATTTGACGTTCTAATGACACCATTGTATTAGCTGATAGAGAAATTTCTTTTTCTTTAGGATTTATATGATGAAATTCTAAAGCTTCTTGAAATTTATCGAAACCACAAATACAACATTTACTATGAAATAAAGAAATTAAATTAGCTTTTCTATTTCTAACAAAATTACATACATTTTCTGAATTAGTTTTAGCCATAAATAACAGCTCCTTTCACTGTTATTTAATTCCTAAATTAATTCTCTTAACCTTCTTTGACCCAGTTCGAAATTGCATTACTTATGCTACTAAATCAAAGGCAGGTGCCTTACCGCTAGGCCACACCATCATTTATACAATAGAAATTTCATCTAAAATAAAATTTTGTTCTTTTTTACAATTAATGCAATACATTATTTTTCGATGTTTTTTCCCTTTATAAGAAGATTTTTTGAAATTCTTGGTTTTAGGAGCCGTCATTTGTAAATGACAAATAGGACAATGAAAATACCTTAATTGAAATTTCATATTTTATCTCCTTTATTATACGCATTTCAGAGGTTCCGGACCCTCCTGAGCAGCGTCACTCAAATAAGATTTTGTCACCTAATTTTTAAAACCTTATCAAAAAACAAACCGGTTTTTTAGCTGAACCTTTAACTCCCTTTCCGTTTTTACTTATATGTCAAGAAACAACCAAAGAGTAAGTATAAAAAGACAACATATGAAGAATTTGTTTATAGACAAGCTTCAAACACTCGTCTTGCGGTCATGTTATTTTATAATCAAGTAAGTAATAACTTCAACCGCATTTCTTTAACTTAAATAACCTTTAATAATAGTCCTATATTAAATAATTAGTTATGGGCGACTATTATTTCCCAGCTTTAATTAATCCTTCTATTGGGATTGAACCAATACCTCCGCCTCTTTCAGGCAGCATGCTTCCATTACACCAAGAAGTAATATACATATGGCTTATTTACATAACGATGGAGCCACCAACCACCAGATAGTATGAAGTTATCAGCTTTGGTACCGGTGAAAGGACTCGAACCTTCAGATTAATGATCCTAAATCATTCGCCTATGCCATTCGGCTACACCGGCATATGGTGGAAAGAAGTATTTCACCTTTTATAGCACGCTTCTCCCCGTTCCCGTGCTACCCCTCTCCCAATTAGCTTGATTATGAGAGGATTTTACTATGAAGTTCATCATAGCTGCCCGATTTCCCTTTGCCTCAGTTTATTTTTAATTGGTCTATTGCCAACGGCAGGTGACTAATCTGCCTAGTTCAAATCGGAAACCCCATGTATAAGACCAATTGGTGGGACAGGGAGGTATCGAGCCTCCATCCTTTGGTTTTTCAGACCAATGCTCCGACCTCGTAAGCTACTGTCCCATACAAATGAGAATTTTTATTTCTCATTTATTTTGTATATATATTTTATAATATTTTTTTTAATTTTTCAATTTTTCTTTAATTACAATATGCCAAGTCATATTATTAGTATTACTTCTTTTTCTTAACTCACCAGTTGTTTTACTGATAAAATAATCAAAAGGATTAAATACTGAACAATAAGTGCCAAATAAATTTTGGTCAGAACAAAAAACTTTATTATTTTCTTGATAAAACGCTGTATTAAATTTTAAAAGAGTTTCTTTATCTTTAATTGGAGCCGATGAAGTGCCGCTTCTTTTGCAATAAGGCTTTTGGATTTCAAAAGTATAATTATTAAAAAAATCATCAAAAGCCACAAGAGAAATATTATTATTATTAATAATAATAAAAACCCCTACTCGTTTAGCTCTATAATGCTCTTTTACAAAATTTATACAAATTTCTTCATCATTTTTACCCAAATAAATAGCTTCAGCATATGGGTTATTACTGATGGTACTTTTAGTAAATTGCCCGCATCGAGCACCATTAGTAATATCTTTTACTTCAATATAGCAATTATATAAAGGAGAATAAATATCTGAAATAGTAGAATTATTGTGTCCTTGGTAAACCGCATCATTATCATAGTTATTTTTAAACCATTCAAATGCTTTCTTTTCACTTTTCTCCCAATTCATCATAATATTGTTCCTTTATCCCTTTAAAAATATGAATTAACACATTTCTATCAATGGCATTGCCCAAGCAAAAACCCACTTCTCTAGGTGTTAAAACAGAACAAATCTTTTCTGCTTCTGCTTTAGTCCAACCCATTACTTTACAAATCTCAATTGGAGTAAGTTTATAAATGTTATTATTACGAAGATACAAACCACCACTTGATCCGGCTTTTCCTCCACCAGAAGCAGTTAATGTAACTCCTTGTCCAAATATAGAATAAATTCGATTTCCTTGACCACCATTTTTATAATCACAGAGTTTTTTAGCTCCATTATAATATGGTGTAACAATATCACTTGGGCCATCGTAACTATCAATAAAATATTCTTCGTTAATTGGCTCCAAAAAATCTTTTAAAGTAGTTTTAATATTTTCAGCTAAAGGAAAAATAAACTTTTTTAAAGGAAAAATTACTGAAACCATGAATACACGATCCCTGATAGTTGCTCCACCATATTCATAAGCTTTTATTTTCTTCCAGCTAGATACATAACCTAATTCAGCTAAGCTATTAATCCACTCTTGGAATTGTGGCATAAAAGTATTATTACAAATATTAGCCACATTTTCCATTAAAAGAATTTTTGGTTTTGGAGAAGAAAGCAAGAGACGATATACCTCATAAATCAATGAAGAATTTTTTCCTTGAAAACCTTCTTGCTTTCCTGCAATAGATAAATCAGTACAAGGGAAAGAATAAGTCCAAATATCTGCGTAGGGCAAAGTATCAATTTTTGTGATATCACCAAAATTATTATATTCACCATTCAAAACTTTATACGCTTTCAATGGCCGTTCATCAATTTCGCTAATACCTATTGATTTAATATTTGGATCAATCTTGACTAAAGCTGAAATCTATGTCCCAATTCCCGCAAATAATTCAATAATAGTCATTCTTTCCCTCACTCTCTATATAATATAGTATTTTTATTTAAAATCAAATTTATTAAACTTCAGGGTGACGAACAAAAAATTCAATAAACAAGCCTTCATCCTGCTTACTATCACAGAAAAGTTCCAATTCATCGCCATGTTGGCCAAGCAATGCACCAAGTGCAATATACTGTGAAAGTGCAGATTTCATATTATATCTATCGCCCTGCGGACTTACCAACCATACATTACTATGTGCCCGATTAACCGCGGCAATAAAATCTTCAACCTGTTTAATATTTGTCAACTTCATTATTTTTAATTCCTTTCTATTGGAATATGGTGCTCCCGTCGGGATTTGAACCCACATCTGGCGATTTGGCCCAAGATGTTAGGTTTGAACTCACATCTTTCTTGCGCATAGACTATTTTACCATTTAAACTAATCTTGGATAAGTCGCCGGCTCTGACCAATTGAGCTACGAGAGCATTTATTTGATTTCTTATTGATTACTTATATATTATATTATATTTTTTTAATTTTTTCAAATTAAGAAATTTACCCAAGACTTTTTACGCTTTGCTCCAAGGAAGGAATTCGAATCCTTATTTTCAGAATTAAC